>JADWZK010221802.1_pt1 | contig 10768 bp, 9 predicted proteins | sample 8957641 | NCBI WGS metagenome assembly JADWZK01 (sample SAMN16576796, study PRJNA672827) | algae metagenome | host: rhodolith | place: South Korea: Udo, Jeju | collected 2014-09-18 | reverse complement strand
TCTTCGGGTGGCGCAGTTGGCGCGCGTGGGTTGGGTCATTGGCGGTGGATGTTGCGGCGGGGGCCCTGATGAAGAGCCCTGAGAATCAGGGGGAGTTGGAGGAGCGTGGGAGACGGCAGATGATGATGCTGTTGTATTTGGTTAGGAGCCCTGTTTTTGACTTTTTGATGCGCTTCTTTGTGCGCAGACTGGAGAACTTGCTCAGGAAAATTCCTATCATCGGTGGGCCTGTTAGTGCGTCGGTTGAGCTCCTCGTCATGCTTCAGAGGTTTTGGTTCTATACTGTTGGGAGCTGAATATCTGCGCTGACGTGCGGACGCGGTATAAACACTAATTTGTACATCATGGACGAATCGTCCTTCACTCATTTTACTTATCCTCCCATATTGTCTTTCAACTCTATGGATTCCTACGGGTGCCCAATGCTTCTTCGTGTTATTAAGCTTCATCGACACATCGCGAACACCTCCCCGTGCTTCACTGAGGAATGATTCAGGAAAACAACTTCATTGCGGGCGGTGCCTTTGGCTTAAAATCCCCATTCCGATACTCTCGTCCCAAAATAGCCCTTCGTGATCAAGCTCTGGTTCCTGGATAGCCTTCCAATGCTGATACCATTTGTTTCTTACAAGGCCAAAGAAAAGGAGCGTTCCAGGAACTACCACCAAAACGAAAGAAATACTTCGTAGCCAACGGAGGTGGTCCAAATCCATACTCCTTCAGATGCAAGTGCGTGTGTGTGATGGGCCTGAGTCAGATTCCATCAATCTACAGTATTCAAGTGCCAAGGCCTGCGGCCAATGCCGGGGGAAATCGATGAAGAACCAGAGCAATTGAAGGTTGTGGGTAGGTCGCGAATCATATCTTTCTGGACAGACGGAAAATGTTTTCGAAATGACAGCGCATCGTCATGACACACAGCTAAGGTGCTTTCAAAACTTAATGCGATGGGGTAGAACCTCTTGCGTATCCATGAGACCTTGAAAATGCGTTATACATCGAGTTGCAGGGATGCGTCTGGCAAGATAGAAGCTAAGCATATCACAAGGAAGGAAGAAAAGAGGACAGAGGCAGAAGACACCACAAACGCGAGGCGATGTGCATGTCGCATCTCATTCTTTTAGGGGTGACTTAACACGCGATACAAGTTACACGTCGCACTGGTGTTGCGAGGAACTCAACTTATCATTCCCTGAATTGCCCAGTTGCGTGCAGGAATGGTGTGGATTTTTGACTATTGCGCCCCGTTGTGCGTGACAGCGTTGGTGCACTTAACATTTGAGGCGAATCATTCGCTTGAAGCCGACCACGATACTACCACACTTGATTTCCGCGGTGGGGGCCGGAGCCCAATGACTACCGAAGGTAGTCGGCTGCTGAAATGAAATTAATCGCGTCCAAAATCTTGAGCTTGCACTTGTCCTGTTGCGTATCGGCAACCAACCAATGCCGTATTAGCAGGCCACAGGGACTCTGTTTAAAAGAGTCTAATCCAAAGTCTAATGATGAAAGTTGCTCGTGACTACTAATGATCTTGTTTACCATCTCCGACAGTATCCACATTCACCAACCTTTTTGCCCTTGCATAATGGCACTCAATGTTGGTTCCATCAACGCCATTCTCAATGTATTGTTGTAAGTATACGAATTTGCCCTCCACGAGGTTCGCACTACAGAAGAATTTGTGTCTAGCTCTGTCTGATCGCTAACTGAATTTCGTAATCAGGTGGTTTGTAAGTTTTTGCCGGACTCCTGTCAGAGATAATTGAAATACGACTTTGAAACCGCTAACAGCTTTTTTTGCAGCAGACTCACTCAGTTTTGTCTTTTTTAGTCGAGCGGACATATTTCAGACTGGCCAGTCACCAACTGAAGAAAAGAAGGGAAAACAGATTCAACTGATGCCGGGGAAGTGCACGTGTCGAACTGGCTGTTCAGGCTCAGAGCACAAGACGGCATACAGAGAAGAAACATCGCCTGGTGGTCTATAGTGCTCATGGTCCTCTTATCTCTGATACTGCCGTCAGAACTTGTGTTCGAAACTGGTATTTACGAACGAAAGAATTGCTCCCCGGAGACCCGCATGTCATCAGGGATTTGTGCCTCTACTTGGAAAGGACAGGGTAATGTGTTTGTATCTTCAACAAGTCTTTTAACTGCCTACGCAAACTGGATCGACGAAAACTGGGAAGTAGTTCTGGAAGGATCACGGAAAAAACCGAGAGTGAATGAGGTGAGAAAAAGAAGTGCGTTAAAGGCAGGCAGGCGAGTGGTTCTAGCGTCATGCGACGTTCGAACTTCTCAGTGTTCATCGGCAGCGGAATGTGGGAACTTGACAATATGGAAATCGGGAGGAACGTATGGCACCATTGTGAGATCCTCTAGTTTGTACAATGCTACAGGAGGAAAGTTTTGCTTTGGGGATGTGACTTTCGATGGATCATTGGGCTTCGCATTTATGTTTTGGGAAGAACGAAATCAGCGTCATTTCGGACTTCGGAAGCCACTATCGGTTATGGGAATTGAAACAGTTCTTAGTGAGAAGGAATCACTTCGAGTTGCTTCAGGACGCAACACGTCTTGGCTTTTGTCCATCGTTCCGTCTAGAACTCGCCTTTATGAAATCCAGTGCGATTCTGATGGGATGACAGCCAAGGACCTGGCGCATGCGATTGGAATCTACAGAACAATGCAAATGGGGCAACCCGGAGTAAGACGGGATGATGTCATGTATAACATCTCGCGGGTCAACGCCCTGTCAAGCTCTGATGTTTTGAAAAGTGCTTTCGCGTTGAAGAGTGAGGACGGGTCGGATACATGTACGGGCGAAATCGACTTATACGTACCCTGCGGGGATTTTCAAGTCCTTCGACTACTTCCGTTCGTTATATCAGCGACATTGCTTGGTCTTGGTTGGATTATCGTGAAATTTCTCTTCCCTGAAGGTGAGGATACGGTTCCCGTGGATGCATCTGCGTGGCGACTGATAGCGCATAATCAAGCCATAGCGCTCAGATGCCTTCTTGAGGCAAACCTCCAGAAGGTAACACATCCTGAGAACGAAACGGCTGAACAAGAAAAAGGAAAATATCCTGAGAATGATCAGACTGAACAAAAGCATGGGGAATACAGTCAGACATTTCATCCTGAACTCGTTTCGAGATATTGCCGTAAGAAATTCGAGGAGCAACTTCTGTCGATATCTGCCATGGGGAAAGCAATAATTCTCGGCGCAGAAAAGGGCAGCATGGTTTGACTTGTAAGTTCTATCTTCCCAGGTAAAAACATCGTTGTTGGGTATGTCATTTTCTGTAACGTAGCATTTAGAAAAGTTCTATTCTACTCCTCTCATGTGGCTAGTCGTGTTTGTCGTTCAATGCACGTTATATGTATTTTAATTTCCAATTCAGCCGCCAAAAAGCAGCAGACTGAATTTGTGCCCCTGGCACAGACTACGATGTGAACATCATGTTCAACACAGTGCTTGTTTTCACTTGTTCTGAATCGTATTCTGTCAACTGGCTTGATCCAATGTATGTTTGGATCATATTTTGAATAGCAACATTCCCTGCTTTTTCATACCTTGCTTGAATGTGCGTGACCTTTCCCAGAAGCCGCATCGTCCGCGACCCGTCGTTGCTCCGTCGACTTTAACGGAGGATCACTCGCGCGTCTGGCAGGGAGTCATGCTTTCGCGTATTGCATTGAAGCGTTCTTTAGCTCTGGGGTTTCGTTCTAATCCAGCGAAGCGCTCTGGGCGTGAGCTGTGCACCGCGGCAGAAGCTTCGAAAGGTATCGTTCCTGGCAGTTTTTCGAATTAGTTGAGTTCACTTTATCCTGCATGCGTGGATGAAAACTAATTGCGCTTATTTGAAATGTATTCTGATTATTCATGCCATATCAGGGACGCTTCCTACTTCGGAGAAGACAATTGAAACGCACTCTTTTCGCAGAAAGAAGACGATGTTGTTGCTTGGCATTTCAGCGGTAGCGTGGCCCATTGAGTATATTATCACAAATTGAGGAAATTTGGCGCGCATTTCGTTCTTTTCGGGGACTTGCTTTCCGCTCGTGCCCGTTTTTCTCACCACCAGTGCTTGGCGTTTGCGGAATGCAAGATCGAATGCGCTTTTAGAGTACCGGTTATCCCGTTTTAGTGCTGAGAGGAAAGTTTGATACATAACTGCGTTAGAATTGCCCGTTGTTGCTGATTTAGTTGGGATAGAGAATGAAGGCTTAAAGCGTGGGACGCTGTGTAATTAATTACTATTACATTGCAGTTAGAAACATAGAAGACGTAAGCATTTCATGAGGAGTTTTCAGCATATCCTCCACGTCGCTGTCGTCTGAATCGATATCTTCACTTTCAGTAGGTGATGTGCTATCGGCTGCTTTGCGTCGGATAGAATCAAAATGCCCAGTTAATATATCCGATTCGGAAGCCCCTGCTTGCACAAGTTGCTCGATCGCTTTCACTTCAGCGGAATGCTTGGTAAGAATAGAAGTTAGATTAGATGCTGCAGAGGGCTTAGTGATGCCTCCGTGAATTATTTTCAAAATTCTGTGTCGACGCGCTCGTTCCGAATCGATGGCAAGCCGAGCCTCGGGTAACATTCCGGAGCATATCTCAGATTCTGAGCTTGCCTTCACTCGAAAGTTGCAGTCGTTTGCTTTCTCGAACAAAGAATCGTGCAGGGTTAGTACGTGCTCGTGGAAGGTCGACATCTTCGCAGGGGAATGCTCCGGAAGGATCCGGTGTAAAACCTTGACCAGCGGACGTCCAATAGTCCTATACATGGACATGATTGTGCGAAGCGGGGCAAATGCTACTGCTGCAATGGATTCACAGCAGAGCTTGGAAGACGGGATATCACACAAGAGTGCAGATGGGACAGTATTTGCACGCTGAGTCGTATACATCCGGACGCCGACGGCAACCGCAGCACCAGCAAATATCATGGGGCGGCGACCTGCAGCTGTCCACAAGCGTTCTGAAACCCGGATGACCTGTTCCGTAGCAATAACAATATGTTGCCAATGCACTGAGCGCAACTGGGTATCGTCTCCCTTTTTGTTTCGAACAACCAGATTGACCGCTGCTTCGCGAAAGCGGGGAATGTATCTATGGGGACCGTCTTTCGAGACAGTCACTTTGAGCAGAACAGTGAGCCGTTTGTACGCCTCATTCAATTCCTTTTCCGAGACGTTCCCGACCCTGCAGACGTCACTGAGGGTAATCGGCTTAACATTCTGTCGGCAAAACAGCAGAACTGAAGCCAGACCAGCCAATTTTAGACGCTTTCCGCGTGGAATGGGAGAATAGCATTGAAGAACTTCCTTGCCCAATTGGCGAAAGTGTTGAGGCAGAGTTGTGCAGCTTAGGCCCAGCAATTCAGCAGCCTTCACGGCGGCAGTTTTGAAAGCTGTGACTTTCCTCCCATACGCCTTTTCCGATAATTTTTTTGGGGCTTCACCGAGAACATTGACTAGAGTTTTCGGCTCGCCGTAGTCCGTATGCACCAGATGAACATCGCGACCCAATTCTGCAACGATCCCGCAAGCGGTGCAAATGAAAGAGCGAGCTTCATCGTGGTACTCAATTCTCCCGCCACACGATGTACATGAATCCCCATCGCCGGCATGAGGCTCCATGAAAATCCATCAACTGCGAAGAAACTAAATTAATGTCCTGCACATGAAGTCTCCTGTGCCCAGCGAGGTGTGAAGCTCCACATCAGTGATGCGGTCCGGCGCAGAATCCAAAGAGGGAAAAATGAGACATTCAAATTTTTACAGTATATTGATTGATTGCAGAAAATGGATCTGATTGGCTTGCATAATGGAAACAGCCAATTGATACAGCCACAGAGAACGAACTGAACGAGTTCTGAATGAATGAACTCTGAACAAAACAAGCGCAGTTTTCAGTCCACGACTGGAGGCGTTCAAGAATAAGAAACAAGCCTCCCACCCACTAACAGCCTGCCAAAAACATAACGGACAAGATTGCATGTATCACAGCAGAAGATATGTTCGCATCTGCCATTTAAAGACTTGACAAGATGACTCGCATACTGGCCTGACCCTGTTTGAGGGATTAGCCACCGGCGCATACCCTGCAAGGATCCAAATCATCAGGTATCGTATCACACGGAATTTTCGCCTTGGCGTTTCGCAATCCGTAGCAGTCAAACCTGATGTGGTATTTCACCCCCGTGGGCGTACGGTAATAGTTTGCTTCTTCAGCACCAGTCGCTGCTGGAATAATTGATGTCGGTGATCCGTAAGAAAGTGACGAAGATATTCTCGAATAACGACCTGATGGCTGTGCTTCGCCCTTGCAGCAGACTTTACACGGTCTCAATCCACCCGGCATCTCGCTTCTATTACACGAAGATTTCGTTCTGGCCTTCCGCAGGCCATAGCAGAACTCGTCAATATGGAAGCACTCTCCCGTTGCAGTGATGAACACCTGTCCGGTACCATTAGTACTTCTGTTTGTGGAAGTGGCTGTAGTCGCCACCTCTGTGGACGATGTACGGCCAAACGAAATAGGAGCCGTCTCAGTCTGCTCCGTACGGGTCCCTCGAGCTTCGGGTTCCGTATTACCGCCATTCAAGTGACTCCTTCGTATTTGACGGGGTGGGGTTCTCAATGCGTCTCGACTACGCGAAGCAAGCTTAGGCTCGACCTTCCCAGAGGCTTGCGAAGACGGACTGGCTCGCGTAGAACTCCGCTGCGAAGTCGCGGCCTGGGATGTGGGTCTTGATTGTTGCACCGCCGCCGTGGTAACTGGACCTGCTGGGGAGAACTCTGCTTGGGTTGACGAGCCAGTTGCCGCCGACGCCGCTGAAATAGCAGCGCGCAGCCTTGCAGAGGATCTCGTTGGTATACGCGAAGAGCTTGCTTGTTGATTCCCGAAGTCCTTTAAACTCTTCGAGCCTTCCAACAGCCACTGCTGCACAGATTCTCCGGTACGGCTCAAAATATCATCAACATTATCCAGTACCTCAGAGAGTCCCTGAACGTCGCCGCCAGCACGATGCTCTGTGTACTCTGTCACCTTGAACTTCGCAGTGAGGTCGGAAAGCTTTGCCGGTTGGCCCGGCCACATTTTGCGCGCAAGGTGCACGCTGCACGAAACATCCCAGTCTGGAAGCGGCTTCTTGGCGCGTCGTAGTTCACTGCGCAGGAAATTTACGTCAAACCCGGCGTTGTGCGCAATAAGCACTGGACGTTCGCCTCCTTCTTCACAGGCACAGTTGACGTAATGGAGAAAGGTCTCCCATGCAACTGGAAAACTAGGTTCGTTCTTTAACATGGCGTCGCTAATTCCGTGAATTTCGATGTTCTTCTTTGTCAGCCGTCGACCCGGGTTTACGAGCACCGAGTGCGGCTCCCTTTCCGCCACGCTTTGTCCGGGGACATACTCAAGGACTGCGAGTTCCACGATTCGATCTCTGTGTGCGTCCAGGCCACTGGTTTCACAGTCAAACACGAAGAACTTAAACTTTTGACTCGTTCTCTGTGACGGCCCTGCCGTCGGCACTACTCTCGACATGTTCTCGGACGTGGAAGGATTTCCCTTGTCTTGTCGAAGGAGTTTCACTAAGGGCGAGTCAACAATTAAATACTGTATCATAGTGGTGTAGACTCAAGTCTGTTGCAAAACAACGATGAATACATCCCTTATTTTAATAAATATTTTTGAAACGAGGGAGTAGGTTAAGTTTCAGTACGTATCTCCACCTCCGAACCAAAGTCGATTTTTGATGAATATTGGACACTTGTCTTTACGATTTGCGTTGACTGAGATTTATTTCCAGTACTTTACTTACAGTACGCAAAGAGAAGCGGCCGAATGATATCATACCACTCCCCGTTCGTTTGTGTCGGAGAAACAAACGCAGAAGGGCAACAAGAGCAAAAATGTATCTGTAATCTGAGACACTGAACTTACGTGCTTTTCTATCACAGAGATTAGCGAAAACCGCGTCGAGATATGAACTTATCAAGGCATGCTTCTCTTTTTCTTGCGGAGTTTCTCCAAGGGAATGAAGAAATTTTCTCTTTTTAAAAAGCATTATGTAGAGGAACCGAAACTAAGTACAGTACAAGCCCCGAAGCTTGCGTGGATATTTGTTTTCAGCTCATGAAACACCGCATAGGCAGACGTGTCCTTGACGTACTTGGCTCTAGTATTATGAGTGTACGGTTCTCCAAGGATAAGCCCAGTATCTTGAAGAACAGTAAGCGTATGCAACCTATACATGTTTCTATTGCTCTTTTCCGAGACGATAATTTGCTGTGAAATGTCATCCTGCCCTTGTCTATCTATGATACTGAATGAAAGTTGCAAAGCATCTTTTGGTCTGTACCAATACTGCAGAGGAATGGGGGAGCCCAGTAGTCATTCCTTCATCCCAGGTCATCATTACTAAGGACGGTTTTACTGCTCGTCTACACAGGCCCCATCAAATTGAGAGTTTCTATTATCGATGGGACTGAGATTTGCGTGACTTTGAAGACAACTCCGCCTTTCTGTTCAGCACGAAGGTAAATGATACAACAACAACGATTCTCTGCAACAGATAACTACGAACTATCAGTGTGAGTATATGGCACGGGTCAGCTTCAGCCAAAACTCAGTAAATTGATGCCAAGTTCCGCACAACATCCCTGCAATCTGAGTTGCACGGTTCTCTGTCCGCAGGAATAGAGTCCCTGTCGCAAGTTATCACGTTATCATCCGATACGTTTCTAAGACCCCAACAGCTACGTGTCTCGTGGTATTTGCGTCCATTGGGCGACAAGTACACCACATGGGTGCCAGGAACACTCGGAGGAAACCTTGAATGTGCATGCGACGGTGATGGCCCTGGGGAAGCATTACGGCAATCCGAAGACCTGCACATAGTCCTTCCGACGGCAGAGCGCCAATGTCGCATGACATCACTCTGCTCTTATCCACATTTCGAAGACCCCAGCAATTCGGAATTACGTGATACCGGCTTCCGCCCGGCGAGTAGAACACCTCTTGGACACTGCCGTTTTGGGTCGGCGTCATGTTCACAGAGACCTGCGACTGAAGGTCAGAATTAGATGAAATTGGCCTGGTAGAATTTTTGCCTGGTACGGAATCAGTAACAGAATCTGTGCTTCGATGGGGTTTCGCATTTACCGCAGGGGGCATATTTCCGCGACTTGGAGTATTCGATGTACTCGCAGCTTGTGGATTCTCTTGTGCCAACGGCCGTGCAGGTGAAGGTGGCGTTGCTGAAGGTTGCGTTGCTGACGGCGAAGGTTGCGACGGCTCCGGCTGCGACGGCTCCGGCTGCGACGGTGATTGTACTTCTATTGACGGCGATGTTATCTGTCGCGAAGCGGCGTCTACGGCCCCCGAACGGTCGGGGCTTGAAGACGAGGACGTCCTTGGCAATGAGAGATCGCTAGAAGTGGAATCCGAATCCTCCTCAGGCTGCGTTCGCCATTGATCACCTGGTCCGAACTCTTTGAACGGCTTGGCGTCCTGGAGTAGCAAGTCTTTCACAAGTTTTCCTCTCTTCAGACCAATCTTCACGGCTCCGACAAGTTCCTGATTCATAGCATCCAGTATCATGCACAAAACCTTGACATGAGCGGCTGCACGAGCTCGGGCAAAGTCTTGCAGTTTATGGTCCTTAGCCAAGCTGTCAATTTGTCGCAGGTCGAGTCGGCCAAACTATCTTGGCCGCAGCCATGCTACAGACGAATTCCCATTCTGGAAACTCAGTTTCACATTTGTCCAGTTCCTTTCGCAAAAATGGCACCTGAAACTTGGCGTCGTGCGTGACCAAGACTGGATGCTCGCCACCCTTACACTTTGACAGTATTTCTTTGCGGACTGAATCCCAGGCGCCCTTAAAGGATGATGCATCTTTCAGCTCTTCCTTCCTGATGTTGTGCGTTGCAAGACGTTTTGTCGACACGCGAACCTCGGGATTCACGAGCTTGTTATACGGATTGATTTCGCTGACTGCCTGCTTCGGATCATACGGCACGACAGCGATATCGACTATGCGGTCACGGTTTGCAATGGGTCCACTGGTTTTCACGCAAAAACAAAGATCTTTTTCTTCGGCTCTCTTTCGCTTGGGGCCCCCTGGTCCCTTCCTCTTGGCGACCGCGTCCTTGAAGGCGATATCAAGCTCGTCAGATAATTGAACATTTTGATGCCCTGATGTCTTGTGTATTGCACTGCTTGCACGATGAAGCCGGGCTTCCTTCAGTGATATAGACGCTGAGGGAAGGAACTTCTCTACCCGCGGTTACGACTGAGGTACGTCTTTAGTTTACAGGTGCAGTAATGTGTCGCAGAGAGGGAGGAAACAATGACCTTGCTGTGATACGTTAAGGGGGTTCTACGTATTTATCAAGCCAAACCAGGGATATCTATTGATACGGACGAACTGAAAATCATTTGCGAACGTATTATATGATATAAGTAAGGTTAATCTGGACAGGCAGGAGTGCGCGATTACATCCCGCCGTGGTAACCTATGATACAGTATGATACCGAAAAATGAGCGTCCTCGTCAACAGTTTATGATACGTAGGAAGCAGAAGGGTACTTGTTGTCGTAAGTCTTGCAGAGACAACTATTGCATTGATGTTCACTTGTTGACATGCCCCAGAGCATGAAGCGTGGCGTTCAATATCACAAAATCCCATGAAATTACAATTGAATGAACCTCTGGAAAACCCAATGCACATCTCTCTGCATACAGGG
>JADWZK010273357.1_pt1 | contig 10778 bp, 8 predicted proteins | sample 8957641 | NCBI WGS metagenome assembly JADWZK01 (sample SAMN16576796, study PRJNA672827) | algae metagenome | host: rhodolith | place: South Korea: Udo, Jeju | collected 2014-09-18 | reverse complement strand
TCATGACAGCGGGGATGAGGTTCGCAGGGTCTGCGCCGGGACCGGCTGGAAGATTGGCATTGTCAGCATTAACAGCTCCACCGGGAATATTCTCCAAGGTCGCCTGGGCATTGCGAAACTCCTCTTCGCGCTGCCGACGGGGTAGCAGCGAGCACATTGACAGGATCATCAGTGTCGAGAACGGCACTTTGCGGCGCGTTTTGGCGCATATCTTCGAGGATATCATCGGCGGCGAGCGAAAAGAGCTCAGAGAATCGACGCGCGTTCGAGATAAGCTCTTTGTGGAGAAGAGTGCGAAGTCCGCCAGAGCGCTCGGAAGAGAGGTTGTTGCCGGTATCCAGACCCCATTTGTACACATCTTCAACCTCAATTCGGAGCACCTTACGGGTGCGGCGGAAGATCTCCTCCAGCTGGGTCATGTACTTGAGCTTCGTGCCCTCGGTAAAATCATCCAGTGCAAAGCTGTTGAGGAATTCCTTAAGGCGGTCGCGAAGAATGTTGTAGTTGATCGAGTGCACAACTCCCCCGCCCGGGTTGTTCCATTGAGAACTGGCCTGGGTACCAGACATTCCGAAAGCATTGGAGCCGGTATTTGCACCGAGAACCTGTGCCATGGCGAGTGGATGGTGTTTTAGGTGCCGGAGACACGATCGCGACGACCGCGTTAACTGAGATTCTGCTTGTCAACAAGAGCTCGATGTGTGCTTTAAGGTTCTTCGCTGACTAGTCGCGTACCGTACCAAAGTGCCTGAAATCAGAAATGTTTTCAGGCACTTTGCATTCAAACAGAATTGGCTCGGAAGTAAACACAGTTTTGGCGGTATTACGTTTGGTGATGATTTGTCTATACCTGTACTATACAAAAATGGCGGGAAATACGCAAGGCACCAATCAGTGCGTTTCCCGGTAATCAAAAATCGCCGTTTTGGCGGGAACAAACACCCACACATTGCCTGTAGACCCCCTGCATTCACTCGTACTCAATCCTCACGCATAATATCTCCCAGTAGTAGATCCAATTATCATTGGATTTACGATCCAAATGGAGTTGTATCTGGTCCACGCCTTCACGCGATCAACAGAAGCTGCCAAATACAAGCAGCATTTCTGACATTTGCAATGAGCACGGCCTCCCGTCTCGCAGATGGAGTTCTTGCGGGTTGTCGATTGTCGCTATCTCGCGCAATAACTCTGATAGAATCCCAAAACCGCGCTCATGCGGCCCATGCAGCGGAACTTTTGGATCGAGTCAGCGCATCAGCTGCTCATCAGCCGACATTCCGGGTGGGATCTCTGGGGCGCCGGGCGTCGGAAAAAAGTACTTTAATCGAGCGTCTCGGAATGCACATCGCGAGCGAGCAAACGCCTGTGGCCGTGCTCACCGTAGACCCCTCGTCAACGCTGTCGCGGGGGAGCATTCTCGGTGACAAAACCCGCATGGCGGCACTTGCGCAGCATCCGTTTGCCTATGTGCGTCCAAGTCCCTCCCGTGGCGTTTTGGGGGGTCTTGCGAGGCGCACAGATGAGGCTGTGGCGCTGTGTGAAGCCGCGGGGCACTCTATCGTCATAGTGGAGACTGTTGGCGTAGGGCAGTCCGAGGTCGCCGTCTCAGACGCCGTAGACGTTCTGCTGTTGCTCGTCGCCCCCGCTGGCGGTGACGACGTCCAGGGTTTTAAGAAAGGCGTTCTTGAGTTTGCAGATCTGGTCGTCGTCAACAAAGCGGATGGTACAATGGCCGCGACCGCGCGGGACACAGCGAGGGATTTCCGCGCTTCTGTCGGGCTCGCACGACAACGGCGGAACAGGACAATTCCGCGGGTTGTGCTGCATAGCGTGAAGAAGCGCCTTGAGGAACGCGATCGTGCAGAGAGTAATGTTGACGAGGTTCTATCTACAGAAGAGCTTTGGACTGCAGTGGAAGAGATCCGCGAGAATTTGGTGACTAATGGCGAACTGGAAAGCAATAGGAAGCAGCAGCGCGAGAGATGGATGTGGAGCGAAATCAGGAGTGAGTTGGAGGCGAGGTTATTGATAGCGCGGCTGTGAGTGCTGCAATGCCTGGTGTGAGGAAAAGTTTGCAGGACGGGCATTTGATGCCGCGAGCAGCAGCGATGAAATTGGTAAATGAATTTTTGCAGCAGCAAAGCGTCACGTAATTTTCGTTACTTTTTCCGGAGTAGAGCAACTCGACTACGGAATTTTGGTATTTTGGAATTCGGTTTCCCGATAGCTAACCTTCGCAAGTGAAGTCTTCAGCATGCAGGAATACAATACAAGGTCATTATTACGCAGTCATCGCGCATTTACTAAGTTTAAAACTGCAACGTTTGCCGTTAAGGAGTGTTATGGCCCTCTTTTCTTCGAGCGGATGTGTGCAGTCTAAAAAAGCGCAGTGACCTTATTGATTTACAGAGATACGTGTTGCCCACGAAAAGATATCCCAAAATTCAATAAGTCAGAAAAGTTCAATAGCGATAGAGTGATGATATGTGTCGACTGACATAGTGCTTGAATGATAAAAGCAGTACAGTACTGAACATTCGCTGACACAATTCACATGATGTGGCAGCACCTGAAGTCATTTTCCGCTCGAACATCGAACTCAGTCCAGTAATTGGGCGGCAAGCTGCCCAAATCCGTGACTTTGTAAGCCTCGTCCGGCAGCCGAACCTTGACAGCACTCCAGACCAAGTTTGCAACCTCCAAGTTATAGAAGTCGCTGTGACCGGTAATAACATCACTACTTTCCACATTGTAGCAATGCCTAGCTCTAAAGTCAAACTTCTGAGTGGGCTTTCCTTTCGCCACCTTCAATTTCAGCTCCACTCCGTGCATGGGCCCACTGTCCTTAAATCCCACTCTGCCTGCCGGGGCGTTGTGGAAGAAGTCATACGTACGGAGCGCGAAATCGCCGCTAACAACTGTCTCCACAAAAGGACCTGCGACGGGCAGGAGTTGTGTCGCAATCGGACGGTACCCGCCGCCGAGTGCCAGCGACTTGCTGTCGAGCGCACCCTGCGCAATTACCACAGAGTGAACCTTGCGTGAGAGTAGCGAGCCCGGTGCGCGCCCGATCGCAGCTGAGCAAGCGACGTGGCCTCCGAGACTGTGCCCGAACAGGTGGAAGCGGACAGTGCGAGGGGCGTGACGCATGAGATGAGCGAGGAGGACATGAACGCCGCGGCTACCAACATTGCTCGCGCGCCGCTCGAATTGTCCGAACACGACGTCCTGCATCAGGAAGAGCAGTCTGCCGGTTTTGCTTTTTGTGTCCATTCCATCAAGAGCCGCAGTGTCCTTGATTTCCTTAACAGCTGCTGCGGCGCGCTCGGAGTGCTTCTCTACGAGGTCCTGCACGTCGGCACTGTATGCTTCTCCGTCATCAATGATGCTGCTCATGTCTTGGCCTGAGATAGCCCCTTGGAGAGCAAGTTCGTCAGCGACTTTGGCCAGATGCGTTTTGACTGACTCAGGTATCGGCGAGGACTCATCACTGTCGTTCTCTTCGATGAAAATCTTCAAGGCTTCCTGTTCAAACTCCGCGATCGCTCGCACACAAGGGGCATTCTGCATGTCCGCGAGGCTGGAAACGCCAGCATCCCCGGTCGAGGCGGACATCTCAGCTGCGAGAGCAGACTCGCGAAGTATCTTCACGAGTTCTTCGAAACGAGCCCTGTTGTTTGCTCCAGGACTTTGTGCCAACGTAGATATCAGGGAGGGCCACTTTACTCCAATGTAGAGCGGTTTTACATTACCAGGTCGCGCTTCCTCCAGCTTCGGGACCATCCGATGAACGACATTGAAAGAGCCGTCTTCATTGCGACCCGTCATGAATCCGTGGGTTAGAATTACGACATCTGTGTAGCCCTTGTCAGTGTTCACTATCTCGCGACGGAGGAGTTGAGAACATCAACATTGTTAAAATCGCGCTCATAGCCGCCTGCATCGACTTCATAGACGAAATAACCGGCCGAGCCAACTTCAAAATAAACCTGGTCCATTTTTCAAGAGGTTACTGCTGACTTTTTTCCCCCGCAGGGTCGCGATTTCCGCGGCGCTGGATTCGACAACGGCTGTAGAATGATTTGGTCAAGCGAACAGACGGCATACTTTGCTGGAATTTTTTACTGCTTAGGTAGTAGGGACACACATATAAGACTCTGATATACGTGTAGGACAGGATATTCCCTAAGCAGGCTCTTGCCGTGTTGCAAGTCATCATTTTGTAAAGGATCTAATCGCGTCTCCACGCACGAAACGGAGAACAATGGAATCGTGGTCGTGAGTGGATGGGGAGAGATTCCATGCTGGACAGGGCATTTGCGAGCTGTGGACCACTTCTTCTTTCTCAAATTCTCATGTCCCGTGTATAGGTAAGGGCCATACGAGAGCACTTGTTCCGAAATATGCCACAGAATAAGTATCCGAAATTCTAATTTAAAAATTAGAATTTCGAGCACCTCTCCGGGAATTGGCCGAAGAAGACGGAGCGCAACTTGCATAGGAGAGGACAACTGGTTACACACACCAGCTTCAAGCTGGTTGATTGTAAGTAACTATTAAACGAAACTTACGAGTTAGATCGATTACTTTTTTCGATGAGTTTCGTAACGCTCCACGGTACGTGCACGTCCCAAACACCGTATCCACAAAGCTCCGAACATACTATCAGCCAATAAATGTCGGTGGAGCTGTCTGTGGAGCTAGCGATCCCAGACCATCATCAGACCTGAATTAAGTCTTAATCATGTGGCCATGTTATAATATACGCCGTCGACGTCATCCAAACTTTCCAACAGCTCAACCGCTTTAAAGTTCAGATCAGCGTCTTCGTCGGATACGTCGACCATGCTTTTTGGCACCATTTCTAATAGCGCAGATTCAACCTTATAACCGGCGTCAATTAGCGCCTTTCTCGCGCTGTTCAACGACGCTTGCTCTGTGACAATGCGATAAAATTCGTCGTTGTTCGCGTCACGATCGCACTCCTCAGCCCCGACCTCAACAGCTGTAAGAAGAAGTTCGTCATCATCGGAAACAGAGTCTGCGTTAACGCGCACCACCCCCATTCTGTCAAAATTAAACGCAACGCTGCCCGGAGACGCAATTTTCAACTTGTTCCTATTCACAACTGTTCGAATATCTGCGGACGCGCGGTTGATATTGTCCGTCAAAACAACAACGTAGATGCCCTAAAATCAGCGAGGAAGAGATGGAAAGTATCAGAATATGCTTTCAGTCCTGAAACAGGCACCGAGATTTAAAACCGCAACCTTCTCACGCAACTTACCACGCCGCCATGCCCGTACACCTCGAACGAGCTCTCCTTAAAGTCAGCCTGATCCGCGTTTGTCGCGCGAGCAATCGCCTTTTCCATAGTGTCTTTGGGAAAGTTGACAGCTCTTGCAGCCTCCAGAGCGTCCGCGAGAGGCTTATTGCTAAGTAACATCGGGCCCGCCGCTCTTTGCTGCCATTGTGATCATTTTTCCGATCCGTGCAAACACTTTTGTTCGCGCACGCGTTTGAGACTCTTTTCGATTCTTAATTTTCTCGCTCCGCCGTCCCATGCAAATCGGACCGGCCATGAAACTGCGAGTTCTGCAGCATGGCAGTCTTGGGATGAGGGCACCGCTCAAAAAAAGCTGCCCCCCCTTTTCATTGTGACGAGGACCGCCGATGTCCGCGGCCTATCCTAAAATCAGATGCAATCTCAACAATGTGAGCCCCGACACATCTCTCGGTTGTCTTACAAAACCTTGATTTATGTTAAATTTCAGAAAGGTATGACAAAATGTCCAATTTTGTAAGCTGTAGCCCACAATGTTTTATGCTTACTTTATTGCAACTCCCCCTGACAGAGGTGTCTTATGCTTCTATCCTTTAGGGTAGAAGCGGAACATATTGTGGGCACATAAGGAGTTCTACTGCTTCTTTGTGCTAGACGGCTCGCCTGGCAACTACTTTCAGTACTGAGGATTGAGTAATTATGCGAATCATCCGCGTTGCTGAACCGCGTGACTGCGCCGCTTATGCTTCAACGATTGTTTATTAGATGTAGCACTGGTGATTACGTCTGTCCCTTTTTCTGCAAGAATAGGCCACTCCCGTTGATATTTGCGAGAAATTTGTCAGTATTTTTGCCGAATGAATTCTGGTCAAGCGCAGAAAAAGGCAACGAGTCCTCGCCACAGTATTTTTGCACCAGTTTAAATGGCTCGAAGAGACGTACGCAAGTGAGTGCACAAGGATAAAATAACTCCTGTGTAACCATCAAAGCCGCTCCGATGTGCGCACGAGCGATACTGAAGGGCTTTTTAAAATGGAAAAGGTTTTTCCATTTTGGTTGGACGTGTTGTTCATGATAAAAATTACTAGAGTGGGACTTGTATTGGATTAAGTACGAGGCCATACGGAAATTGGGCTTCCTTTTTGGCATACTCCTAATTTTGGCACAGCGGTGAATTTGGGAACCGCGCGATGCAACTTTTGAACCGCATTCAGATACAGGATATCACTGTATCGGAGATTGCCAATTGTTGAGTTGCCCATGTCGTGATCGATGACGGGTCTGAATGGTCTCATAGGGCAACAAAAAATTTATTTGAAATTCAAACGTTTCTGAAGTGCCCTGTCCACGCCAGTTGTCCAAATTTGAGAGCATTTGCAACGTCTCGAGAAAGCCGCCGCAACACGGGACCGTATAAATTTATTGCATGTCCCCGAACCATCGTTTAGTGCGCGGAACTTGCAAATGTCCGGAAACATGAAAAACAGATAAAATATGGGAGGTATCCATTTAGGTTTTTTCCGAGAACCACCTGTGATTGCCCGGTGTATGATTGCATGCGAGGGAATGGCGGTCTGCAATTGGGCGGCACTTGCGCCGAGGACCGGGATATAAGTGGAGGCGCTGTCAGGCCCCCGTTTCTGGGCGAGCCCATAGGCACATCGCAGGACTGTTTGCCGAGAAGGAGGGTGAAAGTACGCGCCCCGCCGCTCCCCTCGCCAGTCCTAATCTTCCGTTGTCAACCTGCACTACTACCCCTCGCTCTCTATGGAAGACTTTGAGGGGGGCACGCGGCGTTCCTCGCGTCCCGCGCCGCCCTCCACATGGTCCGCCTGTTTATCAAGCGCCGATGTATGGGTATGCTATAGTTCATTCACTTCTCCCTTTTCTCTCTCGCAATCTACCTCCTCGATATCAATTGCAGCACTGCAATAACACGTGATACGACCAAGATATTCTTTCAAGATAATCCTTAGCAACAAAACCATATACTCTCTATTCTTGCTCGACCCTGGGCTTTGATATACATACCTCGTTTGCTACTCCATAATCGTACCCCACCCTGAAAGTGATATGCTATTCGGGTCACACATTAAGTGACTACGCGCTGCCAGGCAATATGAAAATGGTATACCGTGGCAACTTTTAAAAAAAAGGGGTGGGGACTTCAAGGCGCTTCGCAGTCCGCTCGACGTTTTGTCGTTAACATGGGGATACTGTGTAGAGATTGGCACCGCACAACCCACGACTAATTCACGAATAATCAGCTTCTAATAATTCTGTCCATTTCTTTTTTCTTCTGTGTGCGATTTGGCGATGCTACAACACTCAATTTCTGCGGATGTCCATTACATTGCCGACCTCCTTGGTACATATACAATTTCGATAATTCAGTGGATACGACGGACGCATGGGGAACCAGTTTCCGCCGCCACAGGGGCCTAGTGGCCACCCTCAGCCCGGGCAGCACATGATGCAGCCGCCTTACCATCAACCACCAATGCATCCTCCTCAGCAGCCGCACCCGAATTATAGCCAGCGTAATGTTCGTGAGTGGGACTCTCAGCCGCCTTTCGATGATGATCGCCAAGATTTCAAGCGCCGTAGGTACCAAGAATCCTTCCATGGACATCAGGGAGGAAACGTTCCTCCGCACCCCATGGGTCAGCAACCGATGGGTATGTATCAGCAGCCACCCCATCCAGGTGTTGTTCCGCCTTACCGTCCCATGGGTATGCCACAACATGACATGGGTCCTCGTCACGACATGCAAACAATTCCCGGACATATGTCGCCCATGGGTCAAAATTCTTACTCCTACCCTGGACAAATTCCACCGCAACAACCGCAGCCCGCTCTTGGAGGCCCGCCGGAGACCGCTCTGGGTTTGAACGAGTCTCCTCACAACTTGCCGCCTCCGCCTAGACGAGAGTTCCCACCGGTAAGAAGTGATGACGCGCGAAATTCACAGGCGAATGCGCAGAATCAGACACAGGTGCCCTCTGCCCAGTTTGATGGCAGAACTTCCGCAGGGGATTCGTCTATTGGATCCCCGGGGCGCTCGGCACCTACAAATCCGAATGAACCCATGACGTTCAAGGACTATTTGGCCAAACAACCGGACAACATCTCACCGCAATCTGCCCAAGATGGGTATACGGCGTATTTGCAGGAATTTACAAGGCGGCAACCAAATAGGTTCTTTGACATGCACAAGGAGGAGGAATGGTTTCGGGAAAGATATGACCCGAAGTACGTTCGCGATAGGATCAAGCGCATTGAAGTTGAGGTTTCAGACCGAGCAGTCGAGTTCAAAGAGATTTGGGAGAAAGGCGAAAGTGAAGTTTGTGCACCCTGTTTGTCGGTAGGTGGGCCAAAGGATGCTGGACGGGATGTTTCGAAGGACAAAGTAGAAGTAATTGAGATCGTGGAAGACCGCAAAGGGGACGCCGTGGGCGACGAAATAACTGGGGATGCCGGAGATGCAGAAAAGCCTAGCAGCTCAGCCGTGCAGGTTGATGAGGCGAAAGTGGCAGTGAGTTCCATCGGCGTGCAAGAGCAGAACACAAATGGCGATGGGAAGAAGGGAGATTATGTGTCTAAATCTTCCGATGAAATGAAAATCGGAGATGATGATGAAGCGAATGGTGCTACAATCGACAGTGAAAAGAACGAAACGGAAACAAAAGAAGATGAAGCGAAAACCGAATCGAAAGTTGAAGCAAACGTTGAATCACAAGTGGAAGCGGATGGTGATGGAGCAAAATCCTCAGCAGAGGGTACTGCTCTCGGTGCAGCGAAAAAAGAAGAACCGAAAGCGCAAGCGACCCTGGTACCAGTGGACGACGAAAAGGAATCGAAGGAAACCAAGTCTTCTGGCGGGCGAAATGAGGAGAAAGTCAGGGAAACAAAAGCTGAGGAATTGTCGGAAGAGCTGGGTCCGAAGGAGGAAGGGGAAATGCCTGACCTGGCAGAGGGAGGCAAATCATCACCTAGTGTCGCTTATGTAGACGAGGCGGTTGCGTCTGATAAGAAAAAGACGAAGCAGGGTCGTCGAAAAGACGGATTGTGTCTGCCCCTTCGTCGTCAGCATCAAAAGGACACAATTTTCATGCGCGGAATACCGAGAAATCTGAGCCGAGCGGCCCTTGTGAAGACTCTCCGAGGTGGTCCTGACGGTACCGCAAACCTTACGCTTCGCAGACTGAAGCTTGGAGATATTAACCCAGTTCGTGGCCTGCAACGATTTGGCTGGGCGGTCTACGACACGGAGGAAACGGCGAAAAGAGCTTGGAAATTGTACGAGGAGCTGTCGTCAAGTCCTCGGACGTTCCGAAAGACGAAAAGAACAAGGGAAAAGAACCGGTGTTCGCGGAGACCAAGAAAAAGAGGGACGAAGATCCAGAATCAGTGTATACCATTGACTGCATGCTCAATATGGAGCGTCGCAGAAAGTTCACAGAAGGCAGGACCTTGCCCGCTCCTTTTGCTGACCCGGCAAGAGTGAAACGTGACGCAGATCAAGCAGTTCAAATAATGCGTCATTTGGACAGTTTGCGCACAATTGACCATGCGCTGAACCCTATGACAGATGAATTGCTTGCATCTTTGTCGTCTGATGAGAGCCGTCTGGATCACGCCATTTCCTATCTTCGAGAAGTGCACTATTTCTGCTACTATTCTGGAAACGAATTTCTTGAAGATCCTACTAGTATGCCTCCGCAGGAGATGAGACCAAAGTACTCGCCTCAGCGAGTAGCTTCACAGTCGGAGGCGGATGCTCGAATGGTTCGTCGTGTTGACGAAAGGACGAAATGGGTCTTGGACCGCGACTATGATCGACCCCGGAGCAACGGTGACAATGGGGAATCAGCGAGAGAAGAGCATTTAAAGGCTTGGTTGGATGCCAACACCAGTGATGAGGGCAATGGCAGATTCAGATGCCGGTTGCCTCCGCACAAGCTTTTCAAGGGACCAGCGTTTGTGCACAAGCACATTCGCACGAAACACCCGGCAGCTGTTCAAGAGATTTTAGACAAAGCTGACCTCGAGACGTATCGATCAAACTTTGAAAATGATGCGAGCAAGACTGAAGTTATCTCGATATTCAATCAAGGTGTTTCCCGTGTTGCTACAGAAGAAGGCGAGAATGCGGGTGGAATCCAAGGCGGTATGCCTGGAGCGCCTGGAATGGGCGTGATTGGCAACGTGGGTGCAAGTTATCCACAAGCTGGTGCAAGCATGGCAATGTATCGTGGGCCGTTCATGGGAATGGGAATGCAAATTCCTATGATGATGATGCCCCAGGCCGGTGCAACAGGGTTTGCTCCAGGATATGGTCCCGGAGTCCCCTTTCAAGCCGGTGGTATGGGTTTTGCGGGACAGGGCATGGGAATGCCGGGTATGATGCCGATGCAGTCTACTGGAGGGTATCGGGGACGTGGAGGTCGAGCGAATGGGCGTGAAGGTGGACGTCGCGGAGGAAGGAGGT
>JADWZK010073157.1_pt1 | contig 10808 bp, 11 predicted proteins | sample 8957641 | NCBI WGS metagenome assembly JADWZK01 (sample SAMN16576796, study PRJNA672827) | algae metagenome | host: rhodolith | place: South Korea: Udo, Jeju | collected 2014-09-18 | reverse complement strand
TGGTTGGGAACGGGGAAAGATTGGGAATCGTTCTGCTTTCCTCAAAATAGGAGTGATGGTGTCGACTCATCGACAGCTAACCGCAGCAACTCTCTTAGATTGCATATGGGTCAAAATTGTTTTCGCCATTTGTCGAAAAGCGTCTGTAGCTGCTGACGAATCGAACACCGCGAAAAATCGTCAAAGTGATGACTGACTTGCTTGCAGACTTTGTTGGCTACGTGGTCGAGGCAGAACGCATGGACGAGTAGGGGTGGTCTCAGATTTCAGGACGGCGTTGTCGACTTGCGCTGGAGGCCTATGTTCCTGTTCGTTGTCCACCTGTCGCAAGGATCAGCTGACGTTTTATGAAAACAAGAGAGGCTGTTTTGCTTATCCGCGGATAAGCAAAATAGCCTCGCCGCGGCGAGTTATTGAAATGACTGCCGAGCACGATTATGAGCCCGTTCTGTCGAATGATTGGGTAACAAGTTTTGCTCTGAAAGGAAGACGGACTTTCCCGGATGCTGGTCTAGCAACAAGCATTGCTGGGCGAATCCGTCAGGCGTTGATTAATGGCTGGTATGCGCTGATTGATGTTACCTATGTTCAAAAGCTGATCACTAGTACAGAGGAAAATGTTCGCTGTTCTTGGGCAAGAATTTGCCGCGGGTTTTACAAGAGCCTTCCAAATAATAAGCGCTTACTAAGCGATATTACTCTGAGCAGCGGGTTACATCCTGTATCCTCTGTCGCTGCGCTTGGTGATGGCACGCACGTTGTGTCCGTATGCGGTGCAATGGTTCGCATTCTTAACATCAGTACGTTGCAAACGGTGCTCTCTTTGGGAGATGGTGAAGTGAAGTTTGCCGTCGCATGTGCAACATCAAGAAGGAATTCATATATTGTTATTTCTCGAGGGCGCGGTGTTTGCGTAACAAGAATAGGGATAGATAACAATGGCAATTTTTGTGAAGTTGAAAATGATGTCCTTGATTCCCGAGGAGTGGCAAAATGGCGGTGCCTCGAAGCGGCGATCAAATTGTTGTTGCATTCTCCGAAACAAATGAGGTTTCTGTTTGGAATAGCGGTGATGACGACAATAAGATTTGCTGCACGACATCTACTGTACATCGTTTGAAGGCAAACCCAAATTTAATAGTGTCTCCGGAAGGAGATGCGAATGTGTGTACTGAAGGGAAGGAAATCATGGTTTGGCGGAAAGACTTCAACTTTGCAGTTTCAGAACGAGCTTATTTTTAATGCAAGTGGCAGTATCTCTTCGATTGATTTTTCTAAAGACGCAGAGTGTGTGGTCGTGGGAACGCAGTGTGGTTCTCTGGACATATGGTCTATTGTTTCGAAGAACTGCGTCAAGCGGATTGAAACACTAGATGCACAAATCAACTGCATTGCGTTTCTGCCAGAGATTTTCACTTTTTCCAGCCAGGAACGAAAGAATGACGCATTGACTGTTGGCACCAATAACTCGTTGAGGATTTATAACTTCAAAGAGTTGACCCTTCGGGGAGATTGGCCTCTTTTTTCTAAAGTTCTCTCGGTTGGTACGTCCAAAACGTTAGAGGAAGACGTTGTATTATCGTGGGAGGTGATTTTGGCTACATATCAGGCATGGACATCACGGATTTTACATGGTCTGACATTGTGGAAAAGGGGAGCGAACATCAGACTCGAAGTCAGATAATGTGTGCCGCTATTGCTCTGAAACATGGAATAGTTCTCAGTGGCCAAGCAAACGGCGTGCTGTGTACATGGGATTTCGAATCTGGCAAACTCCTTCGCGAATTAACAAAGAAGCACGACGGGCGAGTCACGTGCGTCAGTGTGAGCGACGACGAAGATGTCGCAGCGTCTGGCAGTACGGACGGGTCAATTCGAGTATGGAATATTGCTTTATCGAAACTGCGCTATGCGTTGAAAATGCATCCAGGGGCGATTGTTTCTCTGCAGTTTGAATCAGGCAGTCAGAGAATTATATCAGGGTCGAGTAATGGGTGGGTGATGATGTGGAACAGAACAAAGGGACGCCATATTTTGGTTCAATTGTGCGAAAGGGCAAAGAGACACTGCGTACCCAAGAAAATGAATGGACAGTAAGCGCTGGACCGGGAAATTTTCTGCGGTGCTCCCAAAGTCTGCCAATGGGGATTCATCGGAGAGGCTCCTCCTGCGTCGTAATCAAAACATTATCGGTAGTGCTACGTCCACCCATGCTGGAAATTCAGAGAACCTCGTCTTGCTCTTGCTCTTGCGCGGCATTTTGGTCCATGTATCATATATATTGTGCCTGAGAAAACAGCGAGCGGCAAAGCGGATTAATAAAAGAAATGAGCGAATTGGCACGAGCTAGTACTTCAGTGGTAACGCTCACCTTTGAACTGCCCAAACGCGGCGTCTTCAGTATACAGTGAATTAGTTCCAGTTTTGAACATTTTCACGTTCTGTTCTGCTGTCGAACCCGGTCCAAGAAATCCGCTGCATTGGCGCAGGTAGCACGCTCTGATGTCTCGCTCAAGCAACTCACAAGAAGCCGTGCCAACAATGAGAATGCGCTAACAGGAATCTGTCAGTAGGAAACTCGTCATTAAGGTGAGTCTGAACACAGGAAACCACGAAACAAAGGTCTGGCGATCATCCGCGCGGCCGCGACATGGGTGCGTCGTATCATGCAACGCTGCAAGCACGTCAAAACAGTCTTCCCTAAACCGGCGAGCAAAAGCAACCGCGTCAGGTTCTCCCGGCAAGTTGGAACTTGCACCTCGCGACCATGCGCAACCAATAAGTGACAATATTGAAGAGCGAGGGACGCACATGATCCAAAGTGATGAATCCTTTTGCAATGATGCAGCGCAGCATGAAAAAAAGGTGCAAAGAACAGCGATCTCCTCGCGGTCCCTGAAGGTGGATTCGAGGATAGATCAGGGAGCAGGAGCCGCACAGGGTAGTGGCGAGCGCCACGGACTCGAAGCGGCAAGGGACGCGCATTTCCTTGGACGGCATTCGACATGCACGAGATGCTCCTCGCCGCGCTGGACAGCACGGCTGCGTGCATCGAAGGGAGCGCGTGCCGCGGACACGAATGTCCGGATACCCCCCGACAGCGACAGACGGGGGGCCCTTGTCCTGTTTCACCGCCATCTCCCCCCAGCACGGTGAGGATACTGCCGGGCTGGTTTTAAGTCTCCGTTCTCGGGCCGCGGGCGCGGTGGAGTAGATGTCAGTTCTCCGCAGACTTGGCGCTATCCGACGCGGACGGGGGCCTGAAAGGCACCGATCTCCATCCACAAATCCTCCAGCTTGGGCGCATCGCGGTTTCTTAGCGACCATCGCAACAACTTCCGCTTCAACGGTAGACCGGCGACAATGACGGCGCCCTCCACACGGTGAGGCATATTGCCGCAAAGATTGTATCTGCAGATCATTTACCAATTCGTGCCCCGGATTTGGTCGGGTTGTCCGCGTCGATAGCGTCGGTCTGCACCGCACGCATACTGTAAGTTACTGCACTGTAACGGCTCTTGCCACAGCGCAACGGAAAATGATCTTGCCCCAGCAAAATGGATCGCGTATGTGTGTACGAACGATATGATAGACTTTGACTGTAATTGGATTCATATCATACTGCATTACCTATCTCGCAATGACACGTTTCCAAGCAGGGAAGTCTTGGGCTTGTATCCGCGAGCTGCATCCAAAGTTACCGAACTTTTTTCATATCTGTTATTATTGTATATGTCAAACGCCAAGCCAAACAATGGTGGAATTCTAAGAGTTTCCACATTTTCAAATGGAGTCTTGAAACAAGACTTATAGAAGCTTAACTGGCGCATTTCCATTTCTTACATAAACTGCGATTTGTAGTATGTGATTTTACAAGACTTGGGTTCGGGTCAAAAGTCGTCGCATTGTTACACGCAGTGCATCTGAAACCAGCGTCCCTCGATGACACTCGGCCAGAGGTCACCTTTCTCTGCTCCCAAGTTCATGCTGCGGTTTCCGTTGCTGCTCTTCGTCTTCTGCGCGCACTGTCAACATGGTACGACGTCAACTTTCCAAGCTGCGCACAGGCCAACTCAAGACCCCCTACAAAGTGAGGCGAAAGACGAAGGATCTGTTCGAGGAGCTGTCGTCGGGCTCGGAATCAACCTCTTTGATTACCGTGAGTAATTGCGATACACCGAAAATTGCCTTTTCTGCAACCCAAGATCTGTCCAAGATATGGCGCGTAAAACGCAAATGTAAAAGTTTAGTTGCGAAGTTGCTCAGCACATTTGTACTGAATCGCAAGCCTCCGCCCCAAATACCGGTGTTATCGTGCCCACCCGATGCCCACTTCCGCGTTATCGACTTTATACCTAACGAACAGGAGGGTACAGTTCCCAAGGCCGCGTACATGTCGCTTTCTTCAGATCTCCGACTTCTACTCGTACGTTCAAAAAAAAAATCCGCCAAGTCCCTACCTCGAATTTGGCGCCCCGCACACCATTTCCAGTTGAAGAGAATGGACGATCTCCCACACGGCGTGCATGATGTTAAAACGCCGCTGCGACAAATCGTTGCATCGCGTGTGACACTCAAAGATCATCCCCATGGTCAGGCTATTTACATTTCAGAAGAGAACAAGAGCATTCTCATTTTTGTCAAGGAAGAAGAGGAGCGTCACGTGTTGTTCTTGACACTGCAATTTCACGTTGCTCCGCATAATGCCTTACTGCATTGCTTGAAAGGACTATGCACCCTTCAGATTTCTTCGAGGGAAAGAATGTCCGTCGCACAAGCTATACGTGGGATGGTCGGACTCGACGCAGAATCGGAAAAGGGGGGAACTAGCGAGGAAACGTACAGGGGCATCTTGGCGAAACGATTATCGGAGATACTTGGGAATTCAGCACGCGCGATGAACGGGGGGTCTCATTTTGGTCGAACAATTGCCGGTAGCGCGGAGGGACTGGAAAGAATGGCAAAGATATTTTCCCAGGTTGGAGTTTTTGGATGCGTAGTAAGTCTGTTTTCGTTGTTTACAAAGGCGGTGTATCTTTTCGAAGCAGAGCGCAATGGAATGAAAAGGCTAAGAAAGGCTCGCATTACTCTTCGCGATGCATCATATAAGTTCTTTGAATGGCTAGGTCATATTCTTCGAACCGGGTTTCAAGACGATGAACTGATAAAAAGGATGTTTGATGCGATGATGAATTGCTGGGATAAAGCTGCGAAGTTGGAAAAGTACATGCTCAAGAACCGACCGGGGCGTGTTTTGCATGCAAACGATATCGAGGTAATCGAAGAGAGCATTACTTTTGTCCGAAAGGAGCTCTCTGACCTCGGTATTCTAAAGAAGTTTTCAAACTTAAGATTGCTGCTCTGGAGCGCGAGAGAGATGTCAATGAAGGGTTTTTGCCGTTGTGCCCAGATTCTGTGGTGAACCATTCGGCGATGTCCATAATCCTTGACTCCTTGGACAAAAGTGAAAGCGGAAAGCATATTTTCCAGCGGCATGAGGTCGATTATGGTCAAAGTGACCAGTTGTACTCTGCAAACTACATGCAGTTTGCGAATAAGCCGGTGACTGCGCGGTATGCCGCCTTGGCAGCTATGGACAAGTCATCAAGGGCGTTGTCATTTTCCGAACTTGCTGCCCTGTGGCACCTCAGATCTGCGGATCATGCCAAACAACTTGCACACATGTTTGCAAAGGTGGGACTTGGACGTATATCTTGCGGCAATTCTTTTATCCTGCGTGATTCACAGTACATGTTTTGCTCTGCAGCTGCCCGAACTCTTAATGTGAACGGTCATCTTCTTCTCCTTTCTGGATGTATGCCGAGCCTTGGAGAGAAAAACGAATGGTCATCTTTCTGTTTTTCTAATGACCAAGTGGCGATCGTGTCTCACAGTTGGATACTCCCTCTGACTCTATGAGATCGTACATGGGTCAAAATTTGTTTCGCCACCTTTCCGAAGCTTCGATAGCGGCTGATGCGCCGCGCGCTGCGCAAATTTGCGACGACATGGTTGACTCACTTACGGAGTTTGGCTGGCTACGACGTCGAGGTGCTGCACATGGTCGACACGGCGTTGTACTTGACTGCATGATGGCGTTGTCAGCTTTCGCTGATCTTCGTCGCAGGCAAGGACTGATAACCGGGAAAATCCAAGATTTAATTGTCCTCATTCGCCGAGTTGTGGAGAGGACTCCCGAGCAAGCGTTCTATAGTGAGGCCGACCTTGCACAGCACATCACAGGTCGCCTTCGACAGGCGTTAACTGACGGTTGGGATGTAAATGCTGATAAGGCGCTTGTTGAAAACCTGGTGAACAGTGTTAAAGAAAATGTTGATGAAGCTTGGTTGCGGCCCATTAGCGGATGCTTTCCCAGCCTTCCGAGTACCACGTGCCTGTTGAAAGAGATTGCTGTCGGTCAAGGCGATCGTCGTGTCCAATGTGTTGCTCCTCTTGGGGACGGGATACATGTTGTTCTCTCTTTGAGCTCTGGAGATACTCGGATTTATAACACTGTGACGTCTGAATCTGTACTCACTCCTGGAACCAGCAATGATATCTTTGTGACAACCGTTGCAACATCAAGAAGGAATTCCTATCTCATACTTTCTGGTGGACGAGGTGTTCGTGTTACAAGAGTTGAGAAAGACGTCAGCGGCAAATTGCGGAAACTTGATGACGAAATCCTCGATTCCCGAGAAGTTGCAAACATGGCTGTGTCTCGAGATGGGAATCGGATTGTTGCCGTATTTCTTGATTCGAACAGTGTGTCTATTTGGGCTCGAAGTGATGATGGGCATCAGATTCGCTACAATTCAGCTTCATCGTTTCCGCGTGGGGAAAAAACCTCTCATTTAGCAATATCATCTGACGGGAATGTAATTGCTTTTGTCCAAGGGAAGAAGAAGATCGTGTTTTGGCCAGGAGTCCACACTGTTGTGCCCACGGCTCCAATACCGTACGACAGCATAACTTCGCTTGCATTTTCAAAGGATGGCCAGCGGCTGGTCGTTGGCACACGGCTTGGAGCTGTTCAAGTGTGGTCTGTTCCATCTAGAAGCTGTATTACGCGGGCGGATCTACTTGGCGAGAGTATTGAATGTCTTGAAGTTGTCCAAACCATTTTACCGGGCAACAACCAAGAAAATGTGCTTGACCTCTTGCTTGTTGGTAGCATTGACGCTGTTATGGTGTTTGACTTGCCAGAGTTGAATCTTCTTGGAAAGTGCCCACTTGCTTCGCTTCCGCGCTCAATCTGCACAGTGACGACGCCGGAGAGGAAGCAGTGGATGATTGCAGGCTGTTGTGACTCTTCTCTATCCATTGTGAATATCGAGGATGTAATTCAGATTGCAGGACCGGATTCCGGGCATCGGCAGGGAACAGGAAGTCCGGCAACATGTGTCTCCATTGCCCCGAATTACGGAATAATTCTTAGCGGTCACGAAGACGGCACGCTGCATACGTGGAATTTGGAATCTGGTATGCGCGTAAACACTTTCGCGAATCAGCACGAAAAGTGCGTCACATGCATAGGTGTAAGCGACGACGGAGAAACTGCAGTGTCAGGGGGTGTGGACGGGTCAATCCTGGTGTGGAATATTGCATCGGCGACACTCCGATTTGCACTTGAAGCTCAGTCAGGGGCAATCGTGTATGTCAATGCCAGTTCAGACGGCTTCAAAATTGTAACTTGGACAAACAGAGGTGCGGTGCAAGTCTGGGAAGAAACGACCCGCAGTGAGAACTTCTGCTTGTTTACAGCAAGCGGAAGTCCACAATTTGACCTAAGAGCCCTTGGAAGCAGAGAAATGTTGCTAGGTACCGGTGATTCTGGACACGAGATTTTATTTGACAAGCTGTGCAAAATGCGTAGGTACTTCAACTGTTTTCTTCTGGATTCGAATATTCGACTTAAGTGGGAAACATTGCTTTCACAGCTCGTAACAAATGAAGAAACTGACAGTGCCCGTGCACGACATGGCAATGCTAGTATGAAAAGTACAAATACGTGGGCGATATCCGCCCACGGCAGAACCCTTCGCTGCTCCCCACAGTTGGCTCATAGAGCTACCAGTTCTGGAGCAGAAAAAGTCATCCATTTCCATCGAAGCATTGATGATTTCGTTCTATGCCCCAGGCCTTCCGCGAGTAACTCTGAGGGCCTGATCATTGCGCTCGTGCTGGAAGGGCAGGCGTCGCCAGCCATTTTGCACTTGGTTGCTCCCAACGCGAAAAGTGTGACAGTGTAGCAGGTAGGTAGGTACAATAGTAGTTGCTTTATTCCCCTGTGAGGCTAGCACGTTCTTGAGGGTAGAAAATCATATTTTCCTATCGATGGCGTTGTTCAGTGCCCATGACTTGTCTAGGTTAGGGACATCGCTGAAAATCGAGGCTGGAGTCGCCGGCACACATGCGATGAGCACTCTTACAGTGTAGTACTGTATAACGAAGATGACAGCAGCCATCCATGCATCTCCGTCTTCTGCATGCACGATTAGCAATGGCCCGGAACAAATGCAAACGGAACCAAATGAAGCTACCTTGATCTGAATAGCAGAAAGATTTTTGGAAAAATAAATGCCCGAAGAAAAATGGGTTTTTACAGCCACCATCCTATACACCCACTGCGCCCCAACTGCCGCAACCATCACAAATGCGCTCTCTCCAGCTTGCAAAACTCCGCGACATTTCATCACCAGACCCAACCGCCCTACACTGCGGTGTGGTAATTGGAGAACCCAGGGTGTTCCGTCCGGCTTCGATTCTCCGCCGCCTCGTCGAAGACATGCGCGGCCTCGGCGGGATCTCACGTGCGGGAGAGGAACGGGTGCTTGATGGCAGTGTTTGCGTCGGGTCGTGCGAGTCGGTTGACCGCACAGTATAACGCAATAAAGTCTCGCATCTTCGGGGACCATTTCTCTGGCGTAGAGAGTGGAAGCCCCCTGCATGGCGATGAGGAACAAGGCGAGGATAAAGGGACAATCCAGGTGCAGCGGGCGGCGCTCTGCGCACTCGAGGACGAGGATGCTCCACACATCGACCTTCGTGTCGTAGTCCGACCCACAGATGACCCCGGGGCCATCCGGAAAAGGGTACCGACGACGTTGTTGCTCTTTCAGGAAACCTTAGTGACATTTGCGCAGAAGCCGAAGCCCGCGACTTTGACGCGGCCGTCGAGGTCGAGCAGCGTGCTATCGGACTTGAAGTCGCGGTGGACGCGCTTAAATACGTGGAGCTTTACAAGCCCCTTGAGCACCTCACCCGTATATTCGCAAGAAACTGCGAGTCTTTTAAAACAGTAGTAAAGTTCTTAAAAAAAAATAATCAATACCTCGACTAGTCGGAGGCCGGTCATGACGCCGGAACGGCACGGCCACCCGTCGTATTCGCATATGAGGAGCGCGGAGCCCAACACGGCGACGTGCGCACTCGAGTTCAGCTCGGACGCGGGATCGAGGCCAGATGAGGTTGCGTGAAATCGCATCAGATTCTTGGAACGGGACCGCCCAAGCGCGGACGGTATGAGTCGCGCGGATGCTTCGATCTCCGTGGCGCGGTTTTACGCCGTGGATGTGCTTCATTAGTCCGGCGAAAGGAGACGACACTCCCCGCTCCGCTCCGCCTCGCATGCGTGCGGCGACAGCAACCTGCTCGTAGTGCACGAGTGCTTGTATTGCGATCGCGAAGAGCGCGCGCGGGAAATCCACTCCAAGCGCTGAAGAAGAATAACAAGCATTTAGCGCACTCCTGGGTGCCTTGGGCATCCAAGAAGTAATCTATACGAAAAATGTTCCTGCCCATCATGCTCGTCACGTTCTACAAAGACTACATTTAGTTTTATATCTCGTTCCATGAGAAAGCAAACAATTTCTCTCGTGCGTGCGCGTACGGTTTTTTGACATGTTGAGGATCTCCCTGGACAGCTCCCTTGGAATATGAAGCTACACGACGGTACGCTGCAGTCACAAGGGACGCACGTGGAAATGAATAATAGTCGCCTTATCGCATTTTGCCCGCATGCGATCGAGGTCTGCGGCCGTAGAGGGGAAAAAAAACATTGCCTTCTGTGAAAACTCTGCGCCATCGAGGTGCACATTTTTTTTTATCCGAACAGGCTCTGCATATTCTTGAACAAGCTTGAGCAGAAATCGCTACTATTTCATGTAACAATAATTGCATGATCCACTACCGATTTCATTTTTAACTTATCGACTCGAGCGACCTTTTTTGTTGTAATGGACCCTTAAATTCATTCAAAATCAGTGCAATCAAAGCTTCATTCCCCAAAGAGAAGCGAAGGAGCTTCTCAGTGCTAATTGAACCAGGAATAGTCTCTGCGTGTTTGACGGCATTGACTGAGCAATTCTCAAAATTGGGAGGGGGGGTTCATAATTCTTGTTGGGATGGCGAGCTGAGAAGCGTGTAGTGGTCGCAGCGTATGAGCTGGAGAAGAGCCCGAAATTGGGAAATCCGAAAATCCGTGTGGCTTTTTGAGCAGGTGCGGGGTAAACATGCTTCTTACAAGGAGAAAGGATCGTTCGCTAAAACAGGCCAGAAGGTTGTAGTTACAATTGAAAATTTTTAATATCGTGAGTAGACTTTCCCGCGCAAAGAGATTGCTGCTCTTTCACATCCACCTTTGCTCACCTCGCCCCGTCCACAAATAACCACGAAATAAATCCCAACCCCGGCAAGACGCCCACTCGCAGTCCCAGGCCTTCCGACACCCCGCACAGACCCCGCGACCGCGCGCTCATTGCGGGGCGCTCTCCAGCATCGCCTTAGCGATGCTCGCCCTCTCCTTG
>JADWZK010186145.1_pt1 | contig 10840 bp, 6 predicted proteins | sample 8957641 | NCBI WGS metagenome assembly JADWZK01 (sample SAMN16576796, study PRJNA672827) | algae metagenome | host: rhodolith | place: South Korea: Udo, Jeju | collected 2014-09-18 | reverse complement strand
TGAGGCAATCGAATTGCTCAGTTGCTTCATGTAGAGCAATCGTCAGCAATCAAATTGCTTCGAGCCCTGCAGAACATACACCCTGTCCACAATTGGTCAAGAACAAACGTGAGGATATTAATTTAATTACGTATGCATCCTCGTCTGCGTACGTCTCAAAAGAGAGAAATGATCTACGTTCTTCTCGCCACGAGTATTTTCTATACGGTGGAAGAAACTACAACCTGGAGACCGGCTTCGCGCTTTTATCGATTCCGAGGAGCATCATGGAAGGACTAATCATACCTCGCTGAAACAAAAAAGCCAATAAAGCTCTGGTTGATGTCGTCTCCGTGTCATACATTGGTGTCGAATTACGGTATACAATGAGCTCCGAGAGGAGATGGGTCACCGGCAAAATCCGATGGAGAGCTGTGCTTTTCAGGTCTCATGTCTGCGGCCGTCAAACAAGATAACGCGTAGGAGCACGAAATGTGAAAATAGGAACACTTGGTGCTGCGCAGCCCTGCCGCCGCGCCGTATTGGCGCGGTAGCACGCGATATGCAAGGGGCGCTACAAGACGCCCTGCGCGCCCGCGTGAGTCGCGTAGCTGTGGAATTGCCACCAGGCGCGCGCCTGGGTACCGAAAAGCGGGACGACACGTCTCGCGTGCTGCAGGTGATCGTGAACTCTGCCGCATTCTGGCCGCTATGTTTGAGGGAACCGAACTCTCCGTACATGCTGTGTTCAGTTCTTTGGGGCTTGCGAATGCTGCGAAAAAATCATGGGGCCCGCTCATTGAGTGCACCGTGGGAACGTGGGACGAAACTGGCGACAAGGCGAAGCAGGGGAAGAAGGGTGGATTTGGGAAATCAGTAAAAAGGTGCAGTTTGGCGATGGCATCGATGTGCTGCTGGTCGTCGCGCCCACTGCCGCGCAAATGGGAAAGGTGCGGTTGCTTGGTGAGCGATGGGGAATGGATAAGCTCATTATTCTGTTGAACTGCGATGTTGATGGCGCCAAGGCGCCGGTGCATTTGGTGAAATATATAGATTCGGAATTCGACAAAGTGTATTTTTATCGACCAAATCCGCATCCGAAATGGTCGGGTGGTGTTCTATTTCGCAAGTTTCCTGATGGTGCGTCCATGGCACTTCCTCTCCACTATTATTTTGCGCTTATGTCGCTCATGGGAATGCGAGAACTAACTTTTACAACCTTCTACGGTTTTCGTTGTCTTCTTCATGTAGATTGGGTTCTCTGTCGTCAACCTCCAGTAGGATTTTTGAAAGAAATCCTTACAAAAGAGTCGCAGCCTTCGTTAGAGGAGATTGAAGCCGCTCTGAAGGACGAGGGGAACGATCCGGCGACAGGAATTATGAACAAACTCTCATCGTTTCTTGGCAATGACTAATCGATGGCCGCGGTTCACCTGACCGACAATATTCCAGGCATTTTGCAATCGTCCCGCTAGCAATATACACAGTGGTGAATCCATTTGTCTGTAGTTTCGTCTTTTTGAAATTGTTCCCGCCGCGCGGGCGCTTGACAGAAAACATCGACGAAATCAACGTGAATCTTGCAGATGCAAAAATGCGCTGGCATAGCGCCATGGACAATGCTTACATCAATGTCTACTTTCTGCTTCTCGCGCGCACTCCCCGGCGTTGGAGATGCAAACCATTCACGTTGCACAGGCCCGAGTCCTTTCCAAATTTCCTCTCGTTCGGTTCCGGAAGAAAATATTTCCATACGACCTGAGATGCGAAACTGTACCCCTAATTCTGGGAACCACCAGCAGACCTCGCTAAAGGGAGACGCCCCGTTGAGCACATCGTCGACTTTTTTGCTGCGCAGGTCGGTGAGAATAGTGAGACCCGATATGTTCGCTTTCCGTATGTGAACTGTTCGATTTGCCGGTCGCCCGCTCAACTTGCCACTTGCAGGCCCCCCTGACAGTAGATAGACTCGCATATCTGTGATCTTCTCGGTCTTGGGCTGCTTCTAGGCATTCCTGCAGCTTCTTAAACCACGCCATGATAGCGATGGCGCGGGTCTTGAATAGGAGAAGGTCTGCAATGATTCTCTCCCGAGAATACTACCGTACCCCTATTTTCTCTTGATCCTGTCCCACAGTACAGTACCGAATTAAAGATGCTCTCGTAAAGCTGAAGACAACATTAGCCAATTTTATTCGAAAAATCAAATTTTTGCGAACAAATTTCATAATTTGCGACAGCCATACGAGAAGAGCTGCACCAGTGGAAGTGACGTACCGTGATTCTGATCTCGGACGTGATCAACGCCGCAGTTTACGATTCGGCAAAGTGCTGTACCGAAAAGCTCTTCATTTCGTGGCCAAATGGGAACTGCGAAATGGGCAAATGCAGCTCACTACTTTTTCAAGTCTCGGTGCAGGGTTCTTGCGATATTCATTTCCGTGGGATAAGCGGAGCTGAGCTGTCTTGCAGAGTGGAGTGTCGTCGTCGCTATGCGGGAGAAGCGTTACGCGTGAAATCTTGCATTGGAAGATCCGCTTACCAGCGCTATGTGCCAAGTGCACGCGTCAGGAAAAACGAAAAGATTGAAAAGGAGACACCACGGCACGATTGGGAGGGCCTCATTGCAGAATTTGAAGCAAGAGCTGCATCGAGCGAGTTGCCTTCTGAGCCTCCGCCGCCTGGAGTAATTTTGCGGGACGAAAATGAGGAAGAGTTTGAGTTGCTGCCTGTTGTCGAGACTGCTGCGTGTACGGCGCTTACACTCTGCATGTGGTACCTGGGGAGAATTTTCCGCCTGGATTCGTTTCTGCTTCTCTTCTATCCTATTCCCATGTTTTTCGTTACGATGAGATGGGGCCCTCAGACTGGGGACCGCGTGCTTGTGTCGACGCTGATTGTCGTGTTGACGATGATGGGCCCTCTTTATTCTATCTTGTACTTTTTTAACACTGGGATTATGGCACTGGTATTCAGTCGAGTATTGTGGAACCGATGGCATTGGCTCCCTTCTATTTTAGCGGGTGGATTTGCAAAAGGTGTTGGGTTGGCTTTTCAGTTCACTTGGATGAGTGGTATCGTGCGTTATAATGCATGGACGCTTATCGCCGAGCAGGTCAAGATATTGGTGGACACCACGGTTGGCGGGCTTTTTGGTATTTTGAAGATCACGAAAGTACCGTCTTTTACAGTTCGTCAAATACAGATTGCTGTCGCGATTGTTCTTGTGCTGCACTCAGTATTGCATGTGCTTTTCACCTACCTTGCTTCTACAATGATCCTTGACCGTGTCGGGGAATCGATTAAGCTGAAAAAGAAACCGCGTATCTTGCGTATTCTTAAAATGCTGAAAGAGAGTATCCAGCGACAGACTCGGTATTGAATTATCACATAAATGGACAGTTACCGGGGGCTCGTTTTTACTGACAAAGCGATATTACGCTTGCATTCCAGTACAGTAGTGCTGTGGAGTGACAGTTATCCTTGCGCCTTTAGGGAATTCTGAACTGTGATAGGAACGATATGTTTTTCAAATCCTTGAGAAGCCCGCGGGGTTCCCTCGATTGTACTGTGGTGCTCTTGAGTCTGCGAAGGAACGGGAACGTGCCAAAACGCGCCGTCACTGACTTTTTCAATGGATTGATTCTTGTAAACGTAAACATTTTTGAGAGACATGTGGAATGTAAGTTGCCTTGCTGACGTGAGCCGACACAGCATTCCCCGCGTAAATATGAAACTTTGTCATAGAAACACCCCTGCAGACCGTTGTGACGTGCAATAAGTGAAAATATCGCTCTTTGCTAATAGCGTACTGCGGGCGCAAAGAGGCGGATTCCTTTTTTGGAAATATGAAACGGTTCGCATTGTTGGAATCGAAGACGGCCAATAACATATTCCTTGAGCGCATGGGGAGCGAACCTCTTTTCCTTGCGAAACCGAATGGTACAAGTACCTCCAGTGCAACGTTTCTGGAGGGTATGGCTAACGGGGCATTCCAGTAAATGCTTCGACAGAATCATTTGCCGCCTTGTGTCGTAACTCTTTGAATGGAACTTGTGCGATGGAACTTTTTCCTGGACATTTAGACTGTCGATTGCTGTCCAGAGCTTATTTTGAGGCTTCAGGGGTGGAGTGCGAGTGAGGCAGAAATCTGCTAACAGAAGTGTTCAAAGGCTGAAATGACACCGCAAATATCGCCGGGATGATGGCCTGGAAACATCACTGCGGAAGAATACGGAAAATCACTAATTCCAAGCAAGTACGTACATGTCCTTCAAGGAGTAATATTACAGTAGCTAAATCTTTCTGCTATGCGGATATCGGACGTCTTTATTCCCTCCGTCGTCGTTGCTGGTGGGACCAACAAGGCCGTCCAAATTTTGGGCGACAGCCAGCAGCCTTCTTCCTTCCGGGCTGGAAGGGTGAGCGGAGAAGGCGACGTGAAGTTATGATAAGGAATTGGTGTAGCCTTATATCAAAGGTTTGCGTAAATATTGCGATTAAATTTAGGAAATTCCGGCGAGCGCCGCAAGGGCTATGATACACTCTGGACGCACTGGACCTAAATGTGCTTTTTTTTTTATTATTCTGCGGATAAATCTGAGCAGCCCCAATTTTTCTCTCATAAACCACCGCGACGCACATTGGCGAGGAAACCGGGTGGTGGCCATATCAACCCAACCCCCTCCGAGCCCAAGCTGAGAGTCCCACCCCAAATTCTCCGACCTTTTGCGCCCTCCGCTGTCGCTGAAACACTGCGTTCCTCGCCGGATCCACCCACAGGTCCGCCGCGGCGTCGCGCTTGACTTATCTTTGACTATCTTCTCGGTTTCCACGATCCAAATATTGTTTTTTTGCTTTTTTTTTTTGTTTCCCCGTTGCATAGACGTTCAGGGACAAAGCTGCGGCATATGGGCGTAGCGTATGGAGACGCGCGGTAGAGGGCGTGCAGCTCGCGCAGAAAGAGAAGCACCAGGCGTCCGTACCCGTGCTCAAACCGCCGCTGCCGCGGACGCCGCAGCCCGTGGTTCTCAACCTTCATCCGCCTCAGCCCGTGGTTCCGCTCAAGCTTCAGCTCTAGCCTCCGGCACCCGTGCGTACAGGACCGCCGCAGCCGCTGTTGCAGCTGCTGCTCGCCCTTCAGCATACGTTCCACTTAATCCTCCTGTAAGAAGTCTTCCGCCGTTTGCAGGTCTACCCCCTCCAAGAGCTTCCGCAGCCGTTGCCGGCCCCGCATCTGCTACTCGCTCCAGTGCAGCTGCTTCTCAACAAGCCAGACCGCTTTCCGGCCTGCCAGCTACTGACCGTTCCATTGCAAGACAGCGCGGTTCTCGTAAAAGGACTCGCGCTTCTCGAAGACCCCCGCAAGCCCCACCAGCACAACCGGCATCTTCTTCTGGTGCTGGTCCCTCCACGTCACAGGTGAGACCGTCGAAAAGGCCTCGGCGTGGTTCAGCGTTTGCCCGTGGAAGGGGAAGAGGCAGCATTTCCCATCGAGGTCCTCGACGTGCAGGATCCAGTATGGATGGTTCCACTCCTCCGAATGAAGGCGCTGAAACAGCTGGTAGCTCGGATGGGCGCAGGGATGGAGAAGGCCCAAGCCCGACGAGCGCTGATAGAGCTGGTACAGCTGCTTTGCATGGACTACTGAGGAGCCTCGGGGCTGGTCTGGATGACATGTTTCCAATGCCCACCGGATCTTCCCAGAGTCGGCTTCGCTCGATACTGTCTACTCTGCGCTCTTCTGAAGACAGTACCCAGCAACTGGATGCTCTTACCCAACTTTGCGACTATCTGTCAGTTGGCACGGAGGAATCAATGGTGTCATTTTCAATTGATGCATTCGTTCCACCTCTTGTCAACTTGCTCAATGATGGTACTCCGGACACAAAGCTTCTCTCCGCACGTGCAATCACGCACATGATGGATGCTCTCCCGACAGCTGCCGCCTCAATTTCTCATCATGGCGCTGCCGTTCCGCTCTGCGCAAACTTGCTCTCCATCCAATACATAGATCTCGCTGAACAGTCTCTTTCCGCCCTGGAAAAGCTTAGCACAGATTTCCCACATCCCATTGTCCGCGCCGGTGGTTTTTCTGCAGCCCTGTCCTTCATTGACTTTTTCTCCACGGGTGTACAGCGCGTGGCAGCATCGACTGTTTGCAATTTGTGCCGTTCTCCCCCGTCCGATGCTATGGATATGGTAGTTGAAGTTTTGCCAACGATGCGCAATCTGCTAGACTCTCAGGATCAGCGTATTCGTGAGTACACGATTCAAGGATTTTCTAGATTAGCTGATGGATTTCGAGGCTCATCAACGAAACTTGAGAAGCTCTGCAGCGAGAATGCTGTGCTTGTGGACAAAGTGCTTGGGCTCGTTGTCCCTGCATCCCCACCGGCGTTGGCACCTGCGTTTTATTCATCCGCTCTGCACCTTCTAGCTACTTTGGCCCGCGGAAGTGCGACGTTGTCTGAGAAATTGATGAGCACCACTTCACTCATCATGAAGATGAAGCAACGTTTGGAAAATGCGGGCAGTTCACATGCGCTGGATTTCCTTTCGCTCGCCGATGCGCTTCTACCAGACTCTGGAGATCCAGAGGATGTTCCGGTGGTGCCCAACAACAGATCGCGCAGACGCCGAAACAGTTCTTCTGTCGTGACTGCCCTGGCGGCGGTCGATGTCGCTCGCCGAGAAGGATTCAAAAAGGACTGCGCTCCTCTGGAGAAGATTGGCAAGGCCCTTTTCCTTCCTTTGATGCGATATTATATTTCCAGCGCGGATGTTTCGGCCAGACAGCAGACTCTTTCAGTCCTGTCCAAGTTCGTTGCCATCGCCCCTGACACTCTTCTGACTGCTTTAATACTAGCACCTCCTTCCCCGGGAAGCGACATTTCGTCGGATATTTCGTTCTGTCCGTTCGTCGCTACCCTAATTGGCGAAAACAGCTCACATACGGAGGCTCACATGGGTCTGTCTTTGGCAAGTTCTGCATTGAAAAAAGTACCTGCTGTGAAGAAGGCGTTTGTAAGAGAAGGTGTCATGCATGAACTACTGAGGCTGGCGGCCTTGGCTCCTAAGAAGGAGGAAGAAGAATCAAGTTCTGTGCCGTCGACTCGGGGAGCTTCTGGATCTACTACGAGTACCGTGCGAGTCGATGGACCTAGCGATGGTGCGACGTTGGGCCGCAGTCTGCGGCAAATCGCTGGCCTTGAAATTCGAGACCGTGCATTGAGGTCTGGGTCAAGCACTTTAAGTCGTCATCCTTCTTCTGGCCGAGGTGGATCTGCAGTTACTTCTTCTGCTCCGGGTGGTCGTGGAGCGGATTTAACTCCACCATCCCGTCTTGCTATTCGTGTGGGTTCTTTTCGATCAGTGACCTCTGAAGGAGCGGGCCATGCTGTTGCGAATCGGGCGCTTAAGCTGGTGAACACGCATTTAAGCAGCGACGGTTCGGGCGAAGTGGACCCCAAGGAGATGAAAAGCCAGGTGCTCGAGCAGTTGATAACTACGCGTGACGAGCTTTTGGATGCAGCCAAAGTGGAAGATGTTGCCGAAGGCTTAAAGCCTATGGACGATTTTATCTGCTACATTGCAGCGGACTCAGGTATTTCAGTGTATGAATTTTCACGAAGTCACATAGCCGATGCGTTATTCGAGTACCTTCTTGCGTTCGACTGGTCATCTGAGGTTCGAACAGATCGCTGTATTGCATTTGTTGATGCCATGAATAAGTATGCGACGAAGAAGCCGTTTTTACTTCTGGTTCGTCGTCTTTTAGGGGCGTTCTCTTCCGAAGAGAAACTTCCGATTCAAGTGAACGAAGTGTCCAGCTCTACTTCTTCTGTGCACTCTGGCTTGCGTCAGCTTTCGCAGCCGTTTAAATTGAAGCTAAAACGTGCTACTTCGGAAGATGCGGCTGGTGAACTGAAAGATTATTCTCATCATATTGTTCTTATTGAACCCTTGGCCACGATGGCGAGTGTGCAAGATTTCTTGTGGCCTCGAGTTAGTTCTGGGTCTGGTGGTCGTCGGTTCCAAGGACGTCGTCACATCCAGACAAATCCGGATGCTGGCAGTGATGTGGAAGTTGGGGAAGGTGGTCATACGGAAGAACTGGACAGCGATCATATGGATGAGGATATGGCAGGTTCTGATGATGGAAATGAAGACCGTGGAGACGGGGATAATGGGGACGGTGAAGGAAGTGGTGAAAATGGTGATGAAGAGATGGACGGTGAGGAAGAAAGAGATCTTGACCATTACAACGAAGAAGGTATATTTGATATCGATGACGATGCTACCGAACAGATGGAAACTGCTGCTGCTGAGGATGAGGAGGAACGGGGTCAGAATGAGGATAATTCAGATGAGGAAATGAGCTCTGGTTCTGATGATGTCATTGAACAAGATGGCGATGGCGAAGAAATGGAGACGGACGCGCCTGGCTTTGGGCTCGAACAACAGCTTGTTGGGTCCCTTCCTGCGTTTGAACTGGATCATGATGCGCTAGCGCAAGTCACCGGTGCGGCGATTAGAAGACCGGGCTCGTCAGATGGTGATATATCGAGGAGCCGGCAAGCCTCTGCGTTGGCCAGGGCCCTTTCAAGCGGTGATGTTGCTGCAGCCACAGCCATGCGCTCGTACGCTGCAGCATTAGCTGGATCATCCAGAGCACATTCTCGAGGCTCTTCTCATAGGGCCGGTGCTGCTGGATCTCATGGTGACTCGTCATCTTCGCGACGAACTCCTCGGCTTACCTTCACGCTGAACAATGTTACTATCCCGCAGGACCGTTCTATTCTCAGTGCTGTTGTTCGTGGAACTCGGCGGTCTATCGGGGTGGGACCTAGGCTTTGGAATGAGGTGCATACCTTGACGTATAGCAGAGCGAAGCCGGTCGTCAGCGAAAGTAACAGAAGTCAAGCAGGGGCGAGTAATGCTGGAATTGCCGGTTCGTCGGGTGTCCAGACTCGACGTTCGTCTCGTCTTCGTCAGACTGCCCCGTCGACTGGAGCTGTTGCTGCGCCCTCATCTTCCTGCCGTTCAAAGACAGAGGTTCCCTCTGATATTCTAGAGCGCATTGTACGTGCAGAATTGTCGGTATCGGTCCCGACTTTCTCCAAACTTGAAGAGTTACCGGCAGATGCAGGAAAATATGTCGCTCTACTCTCTTATTTGAAATGGGTGCAGGAGCACAGTGATCCACGAAGCACTGATGGTGCCCAGGCTATATCGTTGTCTGCTGAGTGTGGCAGCGACATGGACTTCTTAAGCCACAAGATTACTGCCAAGGTAAAGCGGCAAGTATCTGACCCCTTGGCTTTGTGCGGCAGCGCTGTTCCCCGTTGGTGTTTCTCTATAGCCAGGCAAGCACCTTTTCTCATGCCTTTTGAAACAAGGCGTGTTTGTTTCAGTTCAACTGCTCTCGGAGTTGCGCGCGCACTTCACTTATTGCAAGCAAGAGAGGATATGTCGAATACCAATAGCGGTGTGACGACCAGTTCGCAGCGCTCCATGCGTAGGGACAGTGACACAAGAATCGGAAGAATTCAGCGGAATAAGGTTCGGATTCATCGCAACCGAATGCTGGAGTCTGCTATCCGGGTCATGTCGATGTATGGTGGGCACAGTACTGTGCTTGAGGTCGAATACTTTGATGAGGTTGGAACTGGTCTTGGTCCAACTCTGGAGTTTTACACGCTCGCGTCCAGAGAAGTGCAGCGACTTGACTTGCAGCTGTGGAGAAGCAAAAACACCATCGTTTCTCGTGAAACGAAAACTGCGCCTGTTGCAACGCGCAAAAGCTCCAGATCTTCTGGATCTGGGTCTCGTTCATCTCGACGTCGCAGCCGTGGGTCGTCCCCGAAGTCGAGTACAGACAAATGCGATGGAGAGGTTGACAGCAAGGTGCAGTATGTCGAACCGAGTGGACGAGGTCTTTTCCCCGCTCCAAGCCTTCCTGCAAAGAAGGGAACCTCGAGCCCGCTTGACCTGTTCACATTTATTGGTCGACTAATTGGCAAAGGTCTGGCTGACGGGCGCCTGTTGGACCTTCGATTCTCGCCGTTACTCAAGAGAGTGACTACCCTAAGGGTAGCAATAGATAATACTTTCCACCGCGGATTAAAGAAAACTTAGGACAAAATCCCAGAAACCGAGAAGCCAAATTCCTCAAAATTCCGAAGTCCACAAGTGTGTTGGTGAAATATGGTGTGGAAAATCAAATTTACCGATTAGTGGGCTTTTCATTTACCGATTAGCGAATTACCTCAATTAAAAATATACATATACCTATGCCGCACTTGTGTGGGTCCGAATGCCACACTCTTCCACTTCATCAGCGTCCATGCAACTGAGCCATGGAAATCTGCAGATTTCTTGAGACGCTTGTGACCCAGACGAACTTCGGCGAAGTACTCAGTAGTGTTATCATGTATATGGGCCGGCATAATCTAAACAAATCTTAAATGGCTAAGCCGCAGTTTTATGAAGTTGCCCTAGTGAAGCCGTGGCCCACATTAGCCTTTTGGGGAAGGGTAGATCAGGAACGTCACCAAGAGAGAGCCGGGGGTTTGCCTGACGGAGAACTTGCCGTACAATCCGGTTGCTATTATGGGCAGCAGCCTATGCAGTGCCAACCCTCTTTGTCCCGTTCATGTTGTTGTAATCGATCTGAACTTCTTGCGTCGAGCAATCCACGTGGTTCACAAGCGGACAATCAAACCTGGCAGTTTGCTAAGTGTTGTTTTAGACCTATCACTTGTACACGTTGACACTCTTTCGTAAATCGCGAGCTTACTGAATTACTTTATTGCAACTCCCCCTTATAGAGGTTGGCAACGCAGTGAGGGCCTATTGC
>JADWZK010224173.1_pt1 | contig 10850 bp, 7 predicted proteins | sample 8957641 | NCBI WGS metagenome assembly JADWZK01 (sample SAMN16576796, study PRJNA672827) | algae metagenome | host: rhodolith | place: South Korea: Udo, Jeju | collected 2014-09-18 | reverse complement strand
AGCGCATCCATTGCATGAACCTCCTCGCTGCGAGCGTTCCAGAGAATCGTATTTTCTTCAGCGCAGGGTCTGCAGACACCCCTGCTTAGACCAAGCACGCCTGAAATACAATTTTTCAGAGCACCAAAGGTAGGCGTATCACATGTGTTTGGATCGCAGAACGTGATGAGCATGTTGGCTAAATTGATTCGATAGTTCCGGCTTTCGTGATCTCGAACCCCTGCTTGCGCAATGTGGACATGCGCAAAACGTGCTGCGTCCTCTGTCAATATACTATTTCCATCGGAAAATAAAGTTTGCCATGTGACTATCTGCAGCATTGAAGAGGAATCCCCGGATGCGGACGACGCGTAAAGCGTTGATTTGTCCACCAGTCCAGCGTGGAGAAGCAAAACAATGCAGTGCATGATTGGTTGCTCAGTTGCAGAGGACACTCCGGAAAGACTGCGACTCGCCCTATACGAGCTGGCATGCTTGACACGCATAAGCTGCTGTAGCAAACGCGAGTAGGCAGTTGACCACACTTGCCTCCTTCCAGTAGACATGACATATGCTTGCACATTGTGTGCGCCAATCTTCGAAGATATATACATGAGAGTCTTCACGGCGGATTCGATGACCGCGCAAATATACCGTAAGAGCTCAATAGGTAGTTTCCGCTGCGCATTTTCGCCGTTCTTGCTGAAAAGATCAGAAACAGTTTGAACAGCTATTGAGCATAAATCAACAGTTTCGAAAGAACCACCAGTTAATTGGCTAGCAGACACTCGCCGAAACGCAAGAACATAAGCAAGAACTCGCAGCCATGCAGAAACATGCACTGCTGACATACCCCTTGTCTTGATCTTTGCGATGATATCTTGAACAGAGAAAATGTTCCCTGCTACTTCCACTTCGTTTTCTTTTACGTTCTCGTACGCTCTGACGACAGACGACGCTCCATCTTCTCGACCAAAGTCTCTTTCAATGCGTTCTCGAATTGGAAATATGGCGGATGGATTATTCGTATGTGCCAAGCGTACCAAAACTTTAGCTGACTCCACAGCACAATCGTGATGCCCGCGCTCAGTCCAGCACGACAGCACAGCCGGAATTGCTAGTTCGATAGTAGCCTTTGCCGCTGTGCTGCCGATGAGGTCAAGGGAATGTCTTTCCAAAACCGCGCTCATGCACTTCAATGCTGTGGTCTGCAACTGGCGCCCCTGCCTCTCTTTCATGGCCTTTGCGAAGACCAGAATGAAGCAGCACCGTTCTAACAGCAGTGCATATCCGAAGTCAGTACCTTGCATATCACTACCATGAACACCTTTTTGACTCTGCGTAAGAACATCAAAAGTACTGACAGGCTTCGCTAGCAATACGAACGCGTCATGGGCGAAATTTGAGGCGATTCGTGATTTGTGGTACACTGGACCTCGTGCAGTAATTTGCTGAAAGCAAACATCCGTCCATCTTTTCAGATACCCCGCAGAAAGCATTGCTCGATTATCCTCCACTTGCAAAAGATCACGGACACATTGCCAAATATCGTCTGCCAGAGCGTCTCGAAGCGCAGGTTCTGAGAGCCATTGGTAAGAATAGGACAAAAAGGCAGGTACGACGCTTCGCAATGCTCCTGACGGTCCGAATGACAGCGCATTCTTGAACAATATTCGGATACACCGCATGTACTCGGGCCTTATCGTTGGTTTCTTGGTCCTCGCGGATAAGGCGTCCTCGCACATAGCGGCCGCGCCAAGTATAACTTCAACTGCAAGTCCACTCCAGCTCAAAAAACCGGCATCATGCATTTCTTCGCTAGGAGGACCGACGCACATTTCCAATGTTGAATTTTCGCTCAATGCCGCAATTGTCGAACGTACTGCAACATTGTCTGCTATCGCATCTATTGCCTTCGCCTTTTCCACCTTCCCGGGCGCTCGCCTCGATTGCACATTGCCGCAGAGAGTTGCAACGTTCTCGCGCAGAATTGAAAGGGCGTCCGGCATTGCGCGATACCCACGATGCAGATGTGGATGACTTGGTTAGTCTAAACCCATGCAGTCACGGCGACGCAATATCAAGTCGGGTGTACAAAAGCGAAGACAGGACGCGGGGAAGCAAAAGCGAAGCTTGAACGGACAGGGTGTGATGAGTTGTGTCGGATCAAGTCTTCAGTGTACACGGAATTATGATAAAATATGTTTTTAAAACACAATTGGCGAGTTAGTTCATTCCGAAGTTCCTACCTTCAGTTTCCGCGACATGCGATCGGCGAAATCATTATCCGCTATTATCCAGGCAACTACACGCTTGTTCTGAGGTTGGTATCGAATCCGTACTGTCTTCCTTACATGTTCGGCGCAGGTCTTTCTCACCCGAGCGAGTACCAAATCCAAAAAATTCAAACACACGAACGGCTCCCAAGGCTCCTGTGCATTCCCTAGCGCTCCCCTGTGGTTACGGGCCGGCGTGAGGTGTTCCTTTGCTAGATGAGGAAATGAGCGTGTCGCGAAGTGCTCCACTTTTCGAAGAATGCCTCTATCGTCTCTATATCCGAGCACAACCGTTCTTACTCCAGCCAAATACGATTGTATCCAGTATTTGAGAAAACGGTGGCGATACATGTTTTGCAAATCCCGGTCATTTTTTGGCTCCCGCATGGTCTTGAGCTCGACATAGTTACGCAGAGCGCTTCGACTATCCGTTGACTGCCACTCACAATCGATTTCCCCACCGAAAAGTATCCGATGATTTCCGAGCCTTAGTCGAATAATACTGCAAAATTCTGAATTAGCATCAACCGGTTCATCTTTCGTGTTTGTGCATAGAGCTTCGAAGCGGTATCCGAAGTACATGAACCGCTTGTGAGACGGATTGGCTGGGCCCTCGTCCAGTTTGCGAACGTCCAAAAACACCGACGTTCCCACCATCACAGTATCCAATTCCCACGCATCTCGCCCATTGTACGGAGTGCCAGCTATTTTGTTCAGATTATTTCTGTACGTGATGATGTCCGCCTGCTTGTCCAAGTCAAATTTAGCCGATTGCAAAGCACCGAGGACAGGTTCAACCCCAAAGTCTCCTTCGGCCTTCTCCCGGAAAGAATGAATATTCTCTCCCAGGTCGGAACCCAATTGCGGATCGCAGTATTTCTGCAGTTGCATACGGCTGCCGAAATCCACTTTCCTTTCTGCATCCCGTGAATAGCACGTAATTTCGACGGGCTCTGATATATGAATTCCAGGTGCTTTCGCCTCGCGTTGCTTCAGCCAGCTCAGAACATCAATATCAAACAGAATGGGCCCATTATCTGGACTAGCATCTGGCGAAAATTGACTTCGATGACGCTTCATTAGGGACACAACAAATGAACGGCGCCGCCGACACAAAAGAACGGGTTGAACCCGGTTCGGTTGTATCGCGGGTGAGATTCAGGAAAAATTCAGACTTTGCTCCATCGGAATCCTGTCGTTCTTCAAAATTTAATTCCTTTTCTAAACAAGTTGATGTCCTCCGGATTCATACGGATGTATGACAAACACCTAAAAAAAGGATATCCCCGACCTTATCGGTGTCTGAATTTCCGCCGACTCCCGCCAGAAGCTCTTCTGCTCAACTTGCGAGCATGGCAGCCAACTTCTGGACATCCACTCACTACCGAAACTGGCTGAGAAACGCTGATGTAATTATGCGTGAAATGCAAGTGTCCATCAAAAAGTAAGTGTACAATTTTCCGACTTCATTCGAGCAAGGAGTTTGCAAACTTGATGTGTTTTTTCTCACACATTTGCTTTGTTTTTTTGTTTTCGTCCTAGGGACCAACCTTTATTCAGTGAAGAAGAGGTGCACAGAATCAAAGTTAGCTATACACAAACAATATCTACCCTTGCGCGAAAGTCAAACCTGCGCCAGCGCGTCGCGGCAACCGCAATTGTGTACTTCAAAAGATTTTATGTTCGAAATTCCTTGAAGGACCATGACCCACGATTGATTGCGCCTGTCTCTTTGGTACGTTTTTCAGTTCTTGTGCATATCGTGAATGAAGTTGTTTTACGTCTGCGTGGCCTGACCATCTAACTTGTCCATTTTACTGTTTTCCGCGCGTTTCAAACAGTATCTTTCCGCAAAGGCTGAAGAACATACGCTTCAGGCAAAGGTGGTAGTTGCACAAATGACGGGTCTCTACGCGGGGGACCATCAGTACCCATATTCTGTGAATCATGTATACGACTACGAATTTAAGATGATTTCGGCTCTCGATTTCGACCTGATCATTTTCCATCCATATCGGCCAATGGTCCAGTATTGCGCCGATGCGAACCTTACCGACTTGCTAGCAACAGCTTGGCCGATTTTGAATGACTCCTTCCGAAGTGATGCATGTTTATTGTATCCCCCGTATCTCATTGCCATAGCCTGTATTTTTATGGCTGGAACGCTACAGGATCGCGACATGCGGGACTGGATTGCAAGTTTGAAAATTGAAACACAAGATGTTATCGATGCAACTCAACACCTCACCGCTATGTATAATGCACCCGCTCCTATTCGGTTGGCCGCCACTCACCTCGACGTCATCAACAATAAGCTTCAGTCTCATTTCGGCTCAAAAATTCAGAACATACCGGCACCAATATCGAAAAAACCACCGTCGTCTAGCAGACCGAAGTCGCATGCTCGAAATTAAGACGCGTCTCTTACTTCTTATGGTTGACGTAAGTGTGCACAGACTAGAATTTTAGTGAGTGGTTTCGCTGAACAAAATTGCCTGGTATACTCTCCAGGCAATGGCGCATTGGCACCATTCTTTGTTATTTATTAAAAACCCGCTCTTGTCAATGTTGAGTTCGCCGCAACTCATGTTGAGCTCGTTTGGGTGCCGTTACTCGAAAGAGCTTGGTTTTCTTCGTCCAAGTATTTTACCCTGCTGCTGTTCACCGCCAGTGGTGTAGAATGAGGTTCCGCATTGGAGCCAATGTCATGTCTCAAACATAACGCAAGAGAGCCCGACACGGTCATCATCACTCCGAAAATAGCTAATGATATGTCGTACGACCCAAATTCGTCGGTTAGTAAACCCACAAGATAGGGCCCGACATACCCACCAACTACACCCAGGGAATTGATGAGAGCGAAGCCGGCGGCGGCAGTGTCCCCGGTAAGCATAGCCGTCGGAATTGCCCAATACGGCCCGAACATTGCCCAAACTCCAGACGCCGCAAGGCTCAAACACGCCAAGAGGGGTACGAGTTGATTACCAAAAAATGAATGAATAGCTGCAGCGCCGAAAAAGCCAATAGCCGCAATCAACGCTGGAAGGGCGAGATGTAGTCGGCGCTCGAGTTGTCGGTCGGAAGAACGAGCGACCGAAAGCATAGCAGCTGCAGCGCAGACGTAGGGAATTGATGATAAAAATCCAACAAGGACAATATTGCTATTGAGCCCTAAAGATTCGATCAGTAGTGGAAGCCAGAAAATGATTCCGTAGTATCCACAAGAATAAAGCAACCAGACGCCAATAATTATCCATAGCCATTTCAGGCGTAATGCATGGTATAATCCGTTCACAGCATGGCGCTCACTGCGGTTCTCTTCCTGCCTTTTCTGGCGAGCGACGAGCCAGTTCCGTTCTTCGATCGTCAGAAAACGAGCATACTGAGGTTCTCCGTCCAGATAGAAAAGCATCACAAACCCGAGAACTATCGTGGGCACAGCCTCGCAAATGAAAAGCCATCGCCAGCCGCGCATTCCGAAAAGATTGTCACAGTATGTCATAATGACAGTCGCCAGAGGCCCTCCAATAACGCCAGACAGAGCCGTCGACGTCATGACCGTTGTGTAGCTCAGCCCCATGTCTTCTTCATCGAACCAAAGGGTGAGGTAATAGATGACGGCAGGGAAAAATCCAGCCTCTGTCGCGCCGACAAGAAGTCTGAGCACATAGAAGTCGCGAGTGCTTTGGATGAAAGCCATTCCGCCCGACGCGATTCCCCAAAGAATCAGAATTAACGGCATTCCGAGCCGCGCCCCCATGCGCTTTACGAGCAAACTGCTAGGAATACCAAAAACCGCATACGTCGCGAAAAAGATGCCCGCGCCAATGCCATAAACGCTGTGCGATAGTCTTAAATCTTTGTTCATTTGCAGCGCCGCAAAAGACAGGTTGGTCCGGTCAATGTAACAGAGAAGGGCGGCGATAAACAGGATAGGAATAATTCGGGTTCGGATTTTCTGGTCCACAACGGCCTTCATCTTCACTTCCGACTCAGCTACCTCGATAGATGACCCCCCAAGTCTCACATAATGTTTGCCCATCGCGCGAAACTTGGGCGGCGTCATGACCGGTGCGGTGAGTTCGCAATCGACTTTTGAGACAAAACGCCACAAACAGTTTTGCTTACAGTAAGGGTAAGTGTCAGCGGTGGGCCATTTTTGCCACGCAGAAACTGTTGCCTAAATTACGATGAGTAGGGGTCTACGCCGAACCGGCGCATTTGTGCGACGCAGGTCGTGATGATATGGTACATATACCTTGTTTTGTCTTACTTTTTCCGTAAAAATATCACGTAATATGTAACAAAATACCAACTATCATCATCTCGTTTTCAGGACGGACCCACTCTCCCCCTGAACGCAGATGCGTTTAAGAATGCTGTTCTTTCAACGATGAATGGAATATCTGCTGTACATCTCACCTACTTCGCGGACCATCTTGTTCGACGTACCGAAGGAACTGTACAGGGTAGAGAGAAAAAGCGATATGTATGGATTGATCCGATGGTCCTGTAGTCTTGATTCGTTGCCGTAGTGCTGAAAAGGGAGGAGTGCCGTGCGGGTCGTCACGAACGTCAGGAATCGCAAAGAAACGTCTTTCGTGGTCTTCATTTCGAACGCACGGAGCCGTGATAGCGTGCCTTGAGTGAAGATCTACTCAAATGTTATCACCAGCCACAATGATACACCCGTCCTTCCGAGAGAGGTGACATCTGTGTTCGTAAGCCCAACATTTTTAGTATATTTCCGAAATATTTTTAAAATATGATACTTCTGGGAGGGCATTACGGAACCATTTGTCTCATTCATGGCTCAAAGGGTTTTGAGGTCAAATCTCGTGAAGTCGGAAAAAGCCCCAGCTGAAGTGAACCACCGTCCGGACACAGCCCTTCCTGTTATTCTCCGACGTAATTACCTCATGCGTAATGCAGAATACTCTTTTTGTGCCCGGCTGTGTGCCAATTTCCAATAATTCCTTCACTCAATGCGCAAGATGTCCGCGGCGTGTTCTGTGGAAGCGACGCCCGTGCCGCCCGTCGCCGAACATTTCGCACGTACGAGCCTTGCATGCTACTGCTAGGGTCGAGCAAGAAAGGAAAAGAAGGAACGGAGGCGATGAAATCGACTGGAGGCGGCAAAACAGCGCGCTCACTTCAGTTGCGAAACGGGATGGCGTCGACGCAGCTGTCACACTACTGTCAGAAATAGCTGATGAGGGCCTTGCCGCGCCGCAGAATTTCAACCAAGTGGTTAGCCTTCTGGTTACAAAAAGAAAATTCGAAGAAGGTTTTCGGCTCGCTCTTGAGGCTGGGAATCGAGGACTGGCGAATATTATTACCTTTCGACCCCTTATGAAGCATTGTTGCACGACGGGCAACGGGAAAGGCGCAAAGCGAATATGGCGCGCAATGATAGACCTGGGCATCGAAGGCGATATGTTTATTTATGCAGAACTTATGGGCGCTCTGGTGCGGGCACAAGATTTGACATCTGCACAAAAAGTTATTTCAGACCTCCTGGACGCGGGCAGGACGCCGCATATTGTGCTGTACAATACTTTACTGAAGGGGTTTGCGAAGAGGGCCAATGTAAGAAAGGCGTTTGAAATACTAAGGACGATTGAAGAGTCTGGTATTAGACCAGATGAAACGGTACGTGACTTGTGTTCTTTTTAATTATCAAAAATGTGGTAACCAGGATCCAGTTGCTAACTTTTCGTGGGAACAATATAAACTGCTCCTTTCGTGCAGACATTCAACACAGTTTTGAATACCTGCGTAAGAGCCAAAGATGCAGATTCGCTTGGAAAAGCAATGTCAATGATGCGGCGGAGCAACATCAAGCCAGGCGTACCGACGTTCAACACACTGTTGAAGTTATATGCACGGGCGAAAAACTTTAGCGACGCGCTTCAAATTTATGAAGAAATGCAACAAACAGTGGAACCATCAATTGTAACTTTTAACACGCTCATCGACGGATGTGCACACCGGGGAGACATGGAGCAGGCTGCACAATTTTTCGACGAACTTTTAAATCGGGGGATGACGCCGGACATTTGCACAATGACTTCGCTTTTAAAAGGGTTCGGGCGGGCGCACGAACCGGATCGAGCTGTTGAGTTGTATGAGGCTATGAAAGAGGGCGGTTACAGCATCGAGGAAAGAACGCGATATGCAGTGATTAATGCATGTCTGCGGAGCGGTGATTGCGCGAACGGAAAGCGGCTTATGTGCGAAATGCTTGATGCGGGATGCTCCATTCGAGTGAGGACATGGGCGTGGATGCTGGAATGTGAAGTTGCGGCGAATGCCGAAGACAGCATTGTGGACACCCTGACAATGATGCAACAGAAAAAAGTGAACTTGGATGTGCAGAGCAAGAACTCTCTGCTCAAGGAAATGAAAGAGAGAGGTGGCTTTTTGCGCGCTATTAGTCAGTTGAAGTCTGTCTCAACCGACGGGTGAAAGGAATAACACTGTATTGATATAAGTAAAGTAATATGCGAATCGCCCTGAGATTTTGACCACGTGGTTTGCAATGGTAATTGCGGTTCAAATCATAGTTTTCTCACCTCACATCTGCGAAAAGATGCAAGATACAGTAACTAACTCGAAAGAGAATATTGGTACAGGTATGTCTTTTCACAGGATACGTTGATGAACCGCACTCATTCGAGTAGGAATTACGATGGTTAGCTACGGTACTGTCGTAACTTGACCCTTCGGGAACTGTACCGGCATGTTCCATAACTTCACTTATCCAGTCTGAAAACTTGAACTTTTTTTTTTAAGACAGAGCTCTTAAGAGCCGAGCTCTTCACGGCTCTAACTTCGCCATGCCAGAGATATTTAGAGCTCTTTACAGCTTCTTGGAAATTAGGTCTAATTTTCATGGCAATGTTGCCAGAGACCTCGCCTCCTGTTGACAGGAGGCAGGTCTCTGTGTTTATGATAGATGATCAACTCGTCATCATGATTGGAGGATCCAGGCAAACAAGTTTAAAATTTCCTGACAGCGCTCCAAACGAATGGTTTTATGAGTGCGACGGTCGTGTGCGCGTTGCGAGGCGCAGCAGTGCTTTTCAGTTTGAAAGCATCGAATGTTGTGGCGGCACAGTGAAACGGAGACAGGGCCAGATGAATCACTGCAGTGCGGCCGAGGACCTCTTCTGTATCTGCTGTCATTAATTCCGATACTGTATGGCGGTAGATACTGGCAAGGAGGCGGAAATGCCAACCACTTCGAGCGAGGCGCAGACGCGGGAAACGTCGATGCGCAAGTCGCTCGCCATCTGTGCCTTCTACGGCTGCACAAGCGTCTCGATCACGTTCTTCAACAAGGCTGTGTTTTCGGTCTACCAATTTCAGTTCCCGTGCCTGCTCACGCTGCTGCAAATCCTCTTCTGCATCGCCGCCCTTTCGACCGCCAACCTGGTGAAATGGATTTCCCTTCCCGCCCTCAGGTTCTCTGTCATGCGCGAGGTGTTCCCGCTCACCTTTTGCTGGTGGTCGTATGTCGTGTCGGGCATTGTCGCGCTGCGCTATCTCAACATTCCGATGTTCTCCACGCTGCGCAAGTTTACTGTGCTCTTTGTCTTGCTCGGCGAAATTTTCCTGCTCAACAAGTCGTCCAAGCCGGGTATTTGGGTCTCCGTCGCCATCATGCTGTCGGGCGGGTTGCTGGCGGGCGCCACGGACCTGACCATGTCTGTCCCAGGCTACATTTTTGTCGCGGTATGCTGCATCACAACGGCTCTGTACCTGGTGCTTATCGTGCGCGTTGGCAAGGCCACGCAGCTTGACACCTTCGGCTTACTGTTTTACAACAATTTTCTCTCGTTATTTTTAATGGTCCCGTATTTATTGTTTTTCACGTCGGAATGGCGCGACGTGCAGTCGTACCCGAGACTATACGATCTGTCGTTCTGGACATTTTTGATCTTCTCCGCTGCCCAGGCTACATTGCTCAATATGGCAATCTTCTTGTGTACAAAACTGAACAGCCCGCTGGCCACAACGGTCACGGGACAGGTGAAAGATATATTTACTGTGACGGTTGGCCTCTTCGTATTCGGAGATGTGAAAATCAACACCCCAAATCTTATGGGGCTCGGTCTCAGTCTGTGCGGAAGTCTGTGCTACAGCCTTGTTAAACTGCAAGATTCGCGACAGAAAAGGTAGTATGCGCAAGTTTGTTTAATGATGTATAATCATGATCGAAGGGAGGTGTGTTCTTTGCAGCCGGTTTTTTTGGCAAAGTCAAGTTGTGAATAGCAAATGTGGAACTAAATTATGCCGATACACAGGAGGACTTCTCTCCTCTAACGCTTGTTCCCGTTGACGAAGAAAGAGCGAAATTGATGTACAGGTATCAGATTTATGGAAAATATCTATTTGATATTAATTGCCCCTCTCTGACATGTTTTTTCATAATCTATGGGAGAATCACTGTTTTACTACAGTAAGCACGAAGCGCGTAAGTCAGAGATCAATGTCTGAAAGTCATACCACGTGTATGAAGAGGGATCTGCTACAGTATCATACGTGGTCGACGACCGTGGATCAGTTCAGGTACGTCCTCACAACTTCGCC
>JADWZK010016400.1_pt1 | contig 10853 bp, 13 predicted proteins | sample 8957641 | NCBI WGS metagenome assembly JADWZK01 (sample SAMN16576796, study PRJNA672827) | algae metagenome | host: rhodolith | place: South Korea: Udo, Jeju | collected 2014-09-18 | reverse complement strand
CGTGCCCGGCGAGTCGGACATCGCGCTGTCGGTGCCGGCCGGCGACGGCGACGGCATGCGCGTCCCGTCCGTGTCGCAGATGGTCATGCCGGAGGACAACGCCGCGGCGGAGACGCTGGTCGCGCAGCGCGCCCTCGTCCCGCTCAACGCCATCCCCGACTTCGTCATCAACGACCACCCCGAGCTCAAGCTCGCCGAGTACGACATGGCGCGCGGCGTCTTCTGCGCCAACGCCGTCGCCATCGCCGCACACGCCGTCCGCCTCGAGATCGCGGACATGTGGTCCGACATCCTCCCCAGCATGTCCTCGCGCCCCCTCTCCGCCCTCTCCCGCGAGGACGCCTCCGACCTGCAGGCGTGGTGGGCCGGCTTCGCGCGCTTCGCGCTCACGACCAGCCTCGTGGATGATTACATCGTGGAATTGGCGTATAAGGATATTATCGAGGACTTCGACAAGGACGCGCAGGATATTAAGAAGCTGCGCCGTAAGTACGAGGAGAAGAACACGGTGACGTTGGAGATTGTGTGCCGCCGCATGGGCAACGCCGTGGACGACTTCATTGCCGACATGTCGGCGGATAACATGCAGAGACTCAACGCGGCGTGGACGCAGCTCGCCGCGACGTTGGCGGATATTTACCGCATTGTGGAGGAGATTGTCGGCGACGTCGACCGCTGGCGCCGCGAGGAGATTGCGGAGCATAAGGATTTGGAGAAAAATATCGCCAAGATTTACACAAATAGAAAACGCTGGGGGGATAATGATGCGAAGCGCGGCGAGATGATCGTTGTGCTCACCCGCTGGGTCGGCTCGGAACACCTCATGCGCCAGTGGATGCAGCGAAACCTGACCAAGCGCGAACTTAAGTGTATTGACAAGTGGATGGATGACTACCGCGCAAACAGACTGGGCATCATTGATAGCTTCCATCAGCGTAGGGACATGTAATTGCCTTTTTCGTGCTCGTTTTTTTGTTTGTCGGTGGGTGAGGTAGAGGTGTATGGAAGTGTGGTGGGGAGACGGTCGTGTTATTGGTCGGACAAGTTGGAAATTGACCGTTTTTGTTCTTTTCCTCTTTCCCTTTTTGTCTTTGGTCAAGGTTGTCGTTAGCATGTGTTAGTGATAGGTCCTCGGATCTTCGTGTATATTACTAAACATTGAGTTAGGCTTTTTCCCCCCTGTTTTTGACCACCTGCGTCTCTTATGGCGAAGGCCAGATTTCCAGACCATCGTTCACACTAAGTCCATCAGCCGCTTGAATATTCGACGAAGATAGAGCAGGTGCATTGAAAATTTGCCGCAAGGCATAGAAGCAGCTTCGCATATGAGCTCCACGATCAAGTGCCTTTTCGGCACTGCATTACGCTCGGTCCCCATCGGTTGTAATGGCTGATGGGGGACAGATCGAAGAGTGGTAGGAACTTGAAATCACATTTCCATTGCCACGGAGATCAACGCTCGTCTTACGGCCTCCCATTATTCTGTTACACGTGCACTTATGCGTATCGGCAAGAACAAACTATCTCAAAGTTGAAGCGACGGTCTTGGAGCAGAGCTTGCGGCGCCCCACTCTACCCTGACCTTAACACGTATAAATTTCCGTGATTTTGTGAACGGGATTCTTGTACGTGTTCCTATCGTTACCCGAGCTTCTTGCAGCCGGACTGGGAATTACCACGTACAACTTTTTGAGCCTCAGATTAAGGAAAATTGCAGAAGATGTCCGTGTTCTGCAATTTGCAGAATATCACATTCTCAGCAAGTCGGCCTCGCCGCGTCCGAGGCTTGCTATGCCTCTTCGACAAACGAGCGACCGCTTCCGCGTGACCACCAGGTTTGAGCGATCGCGACCTGCTGAGAAGAACACCACAACCTCGACGAACAACTTTCCCAAGAACCGTGATGTCAAACACGGTGCCTCCGAGTGAAGACGCCGCGCCCACTCCACAAGATCTCGATGCCGCCGCCGCTATTTGCTCTGGCGCCAGTTCAGACTTCAACCGCAATGAGACCCTTGAAAAAGCATGCCACCCACCTCAGCCTGAGGATCAATTAGCACCTCATCACCATCGGCCAATGCCTCAGAACAGTTCTCCCAAGTACAAGGAGTCTGCCCCGAACATTCTAGTCAATCTGAAGACAGCAACTTCTGGGTCTCAGCAGCCCGTTTGTGCTGTCACACGGAAAATGCCAGCCCATCTTGACGCCATTGACCCCAATGAATTGCAGTTGCACCCTGCACGCACCGATGGTTTTGTGAACAAGGCCGCCTCCATAAGTATGCCCCAGATTGTCACCCAGAAGAAGCTGCCACGCGGCAATGTACCTCACAAAATATCTGGACCCAGCACTGCTCATCGTTCCCAGACCCAGGGAACAGCAACGATGACAGAAGACTTCCTGCACGGAATGGACGTGAGTATGGATACTCGCGACGGTTACAGAGGTATCGGCGGAGCCAATTTTGCTATCCCCATTCCGGGACCTTTCACGAACACGTGGAAACTCTCAGAAGAAGAAGAAGAAGAAGAAGAAGACAAAGTTACAGCCGCTCCAAAAAACTTTTTCGAAAGTCATTTTGCAAAAGTCGGCCAAACGGCACTAGAGGGTCCAATCTCCGTACTTGCATCCGAAAATCCTTGGATGAGACAGGTTCTACAGAGGTATAATACATTGAGTCCGAGTTTGCAGAGGCCTCTTGCCAGGGAATTCTTGTTCCAAATTGACCGTTACTGTCACGCTTTGGACATTCAAAATACACTGACGACTCCAAACCAGGCCACAAGTGAGGTACCCGATCTTTCCCGGTGGCGTTCCGAATCTGAAGCCCTGAAATGTCCTCAAGGTCAGACGCAAGTTCTGCTACGTTCACAAGCAAAATCCAATTCTCAAGCAAAATCGCAGACGCGTTCAGGTTCTCGGAGTCAGAGCCAGGGGCAATTGCAGACGAGTTCAAACCCCGAAGAACGAAACCGAATTCCGTATTTTGTTCCCACTGGACTCCAACCACAAGTCGGCCCCCACGGGCTCGAATACTTCCTCACGCAAGACCCGAATACTCCCTCGGCTTCTCATGGTCCAGTCACTCCCTCCCCGACAAGCACCGCCCCAGTCGCAGGTTCGCCGCCGATGGGGCTCGTTCTCCCGCAATCCTCCACTCCCAGTGGTTCCAGTGCTCGTAACCCGCGCAATACTCGCAACAGGCGCAACCCAGCGACCCCCAAGGCGCCAAGCAAGCACTGCCACATCTGCTGCAGGCGCCCTTCGTTGAACTCGCTGCACGTCGCGTGTGGCAACTTGGCGCTAGGGACGTGTCGCAAAACAATTTGTGAAAAATGCTTCACAGACACGCATTGGCACGGAAAAGTTGACGCTGCGACTGCAAGGTCCCTGGGTAGAAATTGGAAATGCACCCATTGCGTGGGGGTGTGCCCGTCTCGCGCACAGTGCTTCATTTATGGACGCTCATCGGAGCGCCGTCGGAAGCGCAGACAGGCGGAGCTTGACGCCGCAGCCAGGTTTGAACACGAACAAGCTGCCCTTGCCCAAGCCGCCGCACAGGCTGTTGACGCGCACGTCGTCAATGGGCAGGCTGTGAATCCACAGAGTGTGAACGCACAGGTTGTAACCGAGCAAGCCGTAAATGGGCAGGCTGCAAACGCAGAAGACCTAGTTGCTGAGACTGCAGACGTGCAGGGGCATTAAGGACGCAGGCCGCGGACGCACAGGTAGCGAACGCGCACAGCGCAAGCGAGAATGTCGCAAGCGCACAAGCCGTAGGCGCACATACCGCGAATTCTCAGAACGGGGGTGCTAGCAACGCCGCGAGCACCGTGGTCCGCACCCCAAGCTCGGCTCGCGAGTCAGGAGGAACCAGTTCGGGCGCGGGCGCGGGGGCGCGTTCGGGGAGCTACACACTCCCTGTGAGCGCAGGTGGGACGATAGCACCGCACAGCTCCACCGAGGCACCCATGACTACCTCCGTCTCACCGCCGCAGTCAGTCAAGGGATCGGGTTCGACCATCAATCCGTCTTCCGAGCATTCCGAACCGCCCACCAAGCAGAGAAAAATATCGAGGGACGCCGCCAACGCGGAGCGGGAGCTATTGGCGACAAAGGGCGTCACGACGCCTGTGCGCCTCAGACGTCGGCGGATATGGAACTGGAGCAGGTTCGGCGCGAGCCGATGTAGCCAATGATTTGAGTAAGGCAGAGGGGAGAGCTGGGTTCTCTCCTACCGGAAGTGTTAGAGGCGCGGGCGAGTGGATAACTGGAGACTTTGCTCACCAGGTTATGCGCGGCAATACTGGGAGCCGCAATGCAACTGAGACCCAAATGCAGGAGGGTCACAATGGTGTGATTCCTCAACATCATCATGATGTGCTCTTTGAATCCCGTTGGGATACGCACCAAGCTTGATAAGCGTTTAGAGAGTATGTGCACGTAAATTGCGAGAGTCTTCATCACTGTTCTAACACATGCGCGGATGTAGAACGCAACGCCGGGTTGTAAAGTTATGCGAACCGGATAGAACTTCTTTGAGATCCATATGGGTCGGTGAGGAAAGCGCCGCATTGCCCAACCTATCGAAACGAAATCTCATTACCAGTTCAAAAGAAATGCGATAGAGATGACAAATACAGAATGACACTTCAACGCTGAACCCTCCATTTGTTTATAACCGACGGCGCCTGTAAAAGGCTGCTCTGAAACGCAGAAGAGAATGAAGTTTCCTTTTCGCGGGGGCAAACCCAGGCTAGCGAGCCACAAACCTCAAAATTTCGATTCTCAAGAATAACTTGAAGATGCACCAATGGAAGAATTATCCGCAGCGGCTTACCCAAAGTGCTCAAAGGAAATGAGCAGACACTTGCTCACAAACATTATATTGCAATGAAAAAGGGATGCAGTTCAGGACGAGCACATGAGCGTTTTGTGCCGACGACAAATGCAGCATATATGGAGTAGAGTGTATGGGAACGCGCAGAACTTGAATACAGGGGTTACGGCGCGTTGTGTACGGGTATGAATGCTGAGACTGGTGATGCTGACGTACTGAGAGTGAGAGCAGCCCATGGCAATACAGAACTCGATGACGTCGATTGGGAAACGTCGGAAATAGTGCTGGAATGCAGAAAAAAGGTGATGTCTAACGTTGACTTCTTCCGAAACCAGGGTGATAGGCAGGAACGTCCTTGAGCATCTCAAAAACACCAGAAAAAATGGGTGCAGTCTTCCATTGTTAAGCATTACTCCATTCCGACAAGTGTCCTGTGGAACCGTCTTGGCTCCGCGCAAAAGATTCCGCGGAATGAGTGGAAACTGCTTCTCCAGCAGATGCCACATAATGCCCATCCGTAGTCAAGGAAGTTTAAGAGCATTGAAAGAGTCAAGCGGTCAAGCGGTCAAGCACCAGTCAATGCATAGTTCCAATTCCTTTGCTTTTCCTGAAGAAGACGACACACGAAAAAAGGCTTCAGACGTCATGAAGCATCCACAATGCATCTATGGTGCCAGGTCTTCACAGCGAAATGGGGCTAATAATCAACAATAGCGGGGCGCTGCTGCTGGCCGTAGTTCTTTGACGGACACTGCATGGTAATTTCGCAGAGGACAACCAGTCGGTGCTGTTCGTTTCCATGTCTACTCTTTTCGCAGTCCAGCGAGCTGCAAAATTTTCGCACGTACTTTAGTTCGGCAGCATTGGCCGGAGATCACAGACGCCCGCCGTCCCCAAAGGCACGGCGCCGCTGATGCGTTAATGCATCAAATTCTGATACCCAACGCTGAGGAATTTCGTCGACATGTGCTCAAAGCCTAGTCCTTGGCACCATAACGGCATCCTGCATTCACCACGATCTTGTCAAGCTGAACTGTATTGTGGTGCTCCAACTGATGGTGGGAGGTCTGAGTCTCAAACGAAAATTCAAACCACCAAAAGCAATGTGTCTGGGAATGCGGAGGTACAGTGGACGGATCAGGGGATAGTCCCTGGGCGGATAGTATTTCGAACTTATCATACCTTTTGGTCATGTCCAAGCGGATGAAATTGTTCCAGGGAGTAAAAGCTTTTACTAGCGTCATTAAAATTCTTCCGATGTTCCGTGAAAGCAAAGTTCGTGCTCGCACTACAGGCACAAGCCTTTAATCCTCGCTTTATCCTTTTCCTGCGGACAGACTGGAAATCGCAGCACATTCAGAAGGAAATCCAGCTTCCCGTTCATATTTTTCTTTTTTGAATTGAGTACATGGAACGCTCAGGTTGATGCATTGATCTAAAATTCTTCAACATCTCCTTGTGTTGCGTTTATTGCCGATTAAGTCGTAAGTCCAAAAAAAATTTTTGCTGACGCCCGAGTTGAACCGGCAGTAGAACGAGTTCAACGTGAACTATCTCTTTGGTGCAATGCACTATCACTTCGGTGCGATTGGAAATTTACTTTCCTATGAAATTAGATGGATGCTTGTGAATTGCCTGTGTCAAATTTTAGGTATTGTAGTCAACACCCTACCGCCCACGAAAGTGTACGCATTTGCTATAGGAACGCGTATTACAAAAATATTGCTGTCGCTTTTTCTGCAATGTCCCCATAGAGAGATGAGCAACGTCGCGATGGCCTACCAATTTTCTCTGTCTCGTGCAGTTTCGATAGCTTTCTCTCGTCTAGGTTGGGAATGTCACCAGATAATTATTCCTTCTTTGGCTTGACGCAGGTCAGAAGTACTTTTCGTACTAATTTGTCCTCGTCCGTGCGCATATGCGCCCGAACCAGCTCCATCGACGGTCTCCCATATTCATTAGAATATTGGCCGACGGTATTACGAAAATATGAAATACGGGCGTAAATTCAAGTCGTTTTGCATATAAAAATTGTTCTTTGATATAGGAAAACAATTAATAAGGAATGCAAAAAGAGGTTCACTATCATAGGTTAACCGAGCCTATTACTTCACTTTTTGAGAAGTAAAGATTTTTCTTATTCTTACATGTTTGCTGCAGGCGTCGTACGGTGAGCATGTATTCTACTCGTACAGTCGATGATATCAGCAAACCCTGCGGTCGGGCCGAAAATCGGCATCCCCATATACTGTGATAAATTCCTTAACAAAGGCCGTCTATCGCGTTCTACAGTCAGAAAACGTTTTGTTCAGCAACATCAGTGGTCCAGTACAAAATTGAAAGAGACCAGAAATACTTAAAGCTGACATCAGAAACGATTACGGTATTGGGACTGCATGCGTGCTTCACTGAAAACAGCTCCGTGGATTTCTTGAAGGTCAAGGAATTTGAGAACTAACTTAACCACGACAATAAACCGTCGATCGCTAGGATAGAAACACAAGAATATCTGGAGAATGAATTCTGCAAGCATTCCATCAATGGAAAGCTCAGACGTGCGCAATCGAATTCCTGTACAGTATTTCACTCCATTTGGCCCTTGAGCGAGATGCTTTCACAAAACAATGCCACAAGTCAGATGTTAAATCTTAGGATTACGTGTGGCAATTCTACGAGCAATCGGATTAATAGAAGCAACCTCTGCTTCGGAGGACCCGCAATGTCTAATCGCAAGCCATAGAAGTATAGAAGAGTCTGGGATAACCTTATGCACGAGATTAAATTCAGTTATACAGCACAGATCACGTTAACCGAGTGGGGGGCCACCAGTTGAGACTCGACAATGCGAAACGTCGCTGTCGCGATCAAAGCAGCAGACGAACGAGGCCCGCTGTTGACGGAATATTGTATGACATCATATAATATTCAGTATCTCTGAATTAAAAACCTCCTAATTGGCTGGAATGCAAAAATCCCGTAACCAATCATGAGCTATCCACTCATCGCCGATGGATGCTGAGAATCCGATGCAATTCCAAGAATGTGTCCGTCGCCGCCACATATCCATCCATCGCACACCGTTCATTCCCGCTGATGCAATGCTGACAAATTTCTCTTAAAAATGGACGTGCTCGAGCAGCGGCGCCAACGCAAGCCAGGAACGTCATCGTCGCAATGGCACCCGACGAACGCACCCCGCTACTCAGCCCGTTCACCTCGACATCGGTTCGGCAGCGAAAACCTCGTGGAGTGCTCCTGCGTACCGCCCAAATCACTTCGTGCGGCCTTGTGCTAATCGTATGTGCCCTCTGGGCCAGGGCCGCCGCTGGCGACGACCGCGCGGGCGGTTCACGCCCATCCACGCCGAGGCGACCGCTTTTTTCGACACCAGCCGCAATTCTCGCCGTCGGCGATTGGGGCCGCGACGGGCATGCCGGGCAGAAGAGCGTGGCAGCCGTGCTCGCACGGGTCGCGAGCGCGGAACGAAATGTTCGGATCGTGTCCACCGGGGACAATTTTTATGACAACGGCGTCAAGTCCGTGGCCGATGTACAGTTCAATTCGAGTTACGAGGACATCTACAATATCTACGAGTCGCTGAGTTCAACCCCGTTCTGGCCCGTGCTTGGGAATCATGACCACATCGGTAATGCACTAGCCCAAATTGCGTACTCTACGCGCAGTCCGCAGTGGGATATGCCTGCAAGGTTCTATGCGCGCTCGTTGCACCCCTCGCTTCTCCTGGTTTTTCTCGACACCACGCCGTACCTCTACAGCAAGGAAGGAGCGATGGCGAGGAAAAAACGGTTTCCACTACGCGCCGCAGACCAAGTGGTTGGAGGACACTCTTGCCAACGCCCCGGAGTCGCATTTCCTTGTGTTTGGCCATCACAACATGTACTCCGGGAGCACAGAAGGTCATCGCGGCAATGAGGAGATTCGCCAGAACATCGAACCTGTTCTCGAGAAGTATGGTGACCGCGTTTTGGGTTATGTGTCCGGGCACGAGCACGCGATTATGCACCTGCGTGTCAAGGGCATGGACCATTTCGTAAGCGGGGGTGGGAGCGAGCTGGATGAAGTTGCAGAATTGCCCAAGCGCAAGGACCATGCGAAGTGGAGAAAGCGCGGTGTCGTCAGAGGTGATGAGGCTCCGTATGTCAAGTCGCTTAATGGGTTTTACAAGTTTCAGTTCTTTCCGGCGCAAGGCATTTTTTGATTCCACTGTGTACGATACCAGCGGGAAGGTTGCTTATCACTTCAGAAAGAAGGTGCCCACTCCGGCACAAATTTTGCGTTGGCGCAACGCGCATGTGCTGAGGAAGTTGTGGGGTCTTACTGCTGAGAGGACGTGAACAAAACGGCGGTGTACTCCATTAAGGTGCGAGTGTCTGGGACTGGTACCTGGAGGCTTTTGAGCTTGTGCCACCCTACTTATTGGGTGGCGGTTTGATGCCTCTTACGCTCGAGCATTTATGGATGCTAGTCCCCAACGGATAAGCCAGCATCAAAGTTGTTTGGTAATTTGCTGGTACGAACCACCAACCGGGGCGAAGCATTGACAGGGTTTGTCTCTAATTATTTTTCTATATGTTTTTGAAATGCCGGCTTACTTAACGAATTTACTAAACATAATCGGTGCAATACTGCTGAGTTGTGAACATCTGTTCACGGGCTCTGCGCCTCATCCGGAATCTACCCATGTTAAGGTAGTCATGACTTATTTTTGCAAGTACTGGTCGCACGGCGGAACCCGCGAAATACTTCTCCCGCAGAATTGGGACTACAGTAGTGCAACATCCCCTTCGTTCTCCTTTCTTTTGAAGCTGTCTCTCTCCGAACTTGCATAGGGCAGATTGTAACTTGTGGGGTCCCACAACTGTACTCGTGGAGTGCGTACAGATGCGACCACACAGACGCAGAGAAGACAAAGGAGCTATAAACTTCTGTCAGAATCCAGTTGCCATTTCTGTGTGAAATCCTTCGAACCAAACTGCCTGTTGAGTTGAACAAGAACCAGGTTGCATAGAGCATAAAATGTCGGTTCGGTTGTACACTTTTGGTACATTCGGTCGAGGATAAAAATATCTCCGTGTCGACGTCCGCAAAAGCTTCTCCTTTTCATCGGTCCATTCAAGCGATTTGTGCGCCTGCAATTCCTCGTTAACTGAGTAATGTCATGTAGCATTGCCCAGCGGAATGCAAGTTCCCACGTATTTCTGGTAATATAGATGAAGAAGGCGCGGGACAGAGGATGGAGCTGGCTGGGACACGTCCTACGCATGCCAGAGCACCGCCTGGTGCGCCAAGTCCTGTTAAACTGCGTCAGACCTACCCACGAGACGCTTTTCGCAGACGTACCATATCTAAGTATCGAAAACGCTACAAACATGTCTAAGGATAGGAAGCTATGGAGTAGCAATCGGCCATCACTGCGTTGCCAACCTCTATACGGGGGAGTTGCAATAAAGTAAGTAAGTATATAGATGAACGATGAACGAATGTCGTACGGAAGGCATCAGCAATGAGACGCAAGAGTTGAAAATGAGGGTCATCCTCTGTTTCTAAATTTCGTATTAAATTTACTCATATTGTTACACCAGCGGCTAAAATCAGTATTGATTTTAGCCACTGGTATCGCTCATCCGGAACATTGAATACACTGTAATGCAAATCAGGTACGAACGGCTAACAGTAACTGATGAGAACCCTAAATGGGACTGGACAGCCATGCGGTGCAAACGAGAAAAACGGCCCACAATTTTGCATGATTTCGCAGAAACATCAGATACATACACAAAAACTCCAGATTTCAATCTCTCCACCGACCGGCGTGCCAGGACTACGTCAGTAGATATTTTGAAACCGCCTTTCAAACAATCTTTTTGCTTGCACGCGACCCTGTCCGCTATTCTCATAGCAGCCCATCGCCCAATTCTGGCCCTCCACCACACCAGGCCTTTGCCTCTACCTCGCACCCCAAATCCGAGTGCTCGGACAACGCATCGTTGC
>JADWZK010163353.1_pt1 | contig 10874 bp, 10 predicted proteins | sample 8957641 | NCBI WGS metagenome assembly JADWZK01 (sample SAMN16576796, study PRJNA672827) | algae metagenome | host: rhodolith | place: South Korea: Udo, Jeju | collected 2014-09-18 | reverse complement strand
GTTTGACCTTACTGTGAATTATGGGGACGATTACGACGACGATGGCGAAGAGACAAGGGGTCGTACGTACGCACATGAAGTTGTTCGCAACCTGGATGTCCGACGGCTTGTCTGATGGATCTTCTCTAGTAACAATTGAAGACTATTCTAATGAAGTGATTGCCCGTGTAAGCAGCAGAGGAGGAGCAGAATTCTTTGCAGGAAACCGTTTTCTTTTTAGGGCGCGATCTGTGTCGCAGCTTCAGGTGGATGACCGTATCGTTAGCGGCGCCGGACACGTGCATGTCTGTTCCAATTCCAAAAAGGTATACAAGGCTCTATCGATCGCTATAGATGCGAAGATGTTTCGATTCATCGGTGTTTTTAATTGCGCCAATCAATATTTACTCCGTGGTGATGGATACCCAGAACAGGGTGTTCTAGTTGCGGACAGGCCAGTTCCATACTGTTTTCACGACGAGTCTCCGCTTCGGGGTGCGATTACTTTTGATGAAGTTCTTCCGACTCCAAATGGTCGTCATATTGTGATTGTAAATGTTGACAACCAGGGGCCCACTCTTACCAACACGATATCGTCGGGGACTATTATATATCTCGGTGGAACTCACGACGAGTCTGTGGTTCAGTCGAAAAAGTCTTCCTCGGTGCATTTCTGTAGCGCGGAAGAAGACGAGCTGCTTTTCCCTGTTTTAAGCGGTCCGTTGGAGCTTGGTCCTGGGGCCTCTGATGATCGGATTGTTATTTCTTCCTCTCCATGGAAGAGAACGTACGGAGGTGGAAATTGCGGGAGGAACGTGGGCCTTGCGAAGTTGAAAAACGGGAACTTTTTGTACTGGGGCACAGATTGTTCCCCCTCTGCAGGATGTCAGTTGTCTCCACTCCCTCTTTCGGAGATTCCGTTAGAATTCTTTCCGAAAGAATCCGGGTGGTCGCCATCATTAAGAGAACCGACTGCTGTTCTTTTCCCGGAAACGTTTGAAGGAGCGTGGGTCATGCGTGGGGCCCGCCTTGTGCAAGTTGTGGATGAAGGGTTGTATCCAAGCGGTGTGCTGGAGCGCCTTAGAGGCGGATTTGATCGGTTATCAAACATAACTTGCAACTTTTCTGCATTTCGCGTTTACAATAGGGTCAATAAGGTACTGCGCCTATTGGAAGTGACCAAGGGAAACTTAGAAGGATTTCGGCTCGTTGCCAACGGCAAGTATGAATGTACCGCCGATACTTTCTCTACCGTCTCTCGTGTTTCAACATACGCATTGGGTTCGTTCATCAGTTCTTGTGGCCTGTCGGACAATTGCTTCTTCGATATTCCTTTTGCCGCGCGAGCGATGCAAGGATCAGTGAAGCTAGTCGGAGGAATACCTACTGGAAACTGGATGGTTGGTCGCTTAATCGCGACAAGTGCGGGCCTTCTTTATTGTGCGTTTAATGACTCGTACCACAGTGTTGAAAATGTCAATGGAATCTCATATGTCAGTCCGTACATTGGTGAGGGCATTAGTGCTGCGAAAAATCTCAACCTCGCTCCTCTTATTCAGTAGGATATCTACAGAGAGGTCAATCAACCACCCTGCTCGCGCTCCTCCCCAAGCCCCCCAAACCACCCCCTGTTTCACCTTACTACACTTCTCTGGCCTCTCCGGTAGAGCCAGATATTGGTGAACTCTCTGACCTTGCAATGAGAACGCGAAACACCGGAAAGAAAAATGAAAGGGTGCGATGTTGGAGAGGCCGCTCTGATGATCATGTTCGTGCCGTCAAGGTTGATTCACACTGGTAAAGTCCATCATAACTGATAGAACATTTAGACCTTGCCACACTTTTGTAACTGCGCTCTTGTTCCCGACGATCTTGCATGTCATGACAATGCTACATGAGTCTTCCGAGAACGGAAATGACATTTTGCTTCTCAGCACATCAGCACCCGTGATTCCAGGTACTGCGGGGTACACAGTGCGCGGTGGACCCGGACTACCTGTTCCGGTGCGGGAACGCAGAAGGTGAGTACGGGCTGGTGGTGGCGATCATCGGGACGGCGGCCGAACAAGCAGGGCGTGTACGTGCTGCCGTAATTGCAGAGCAACCACGTGCGAGTTTGAGAAGACACGAGCACCATACAAGCACCTGACACGGAAGTCATCGTTGACGACTATCACCACGGCGTTTGCATCGACGACGTGGTAAGCTGTGAGCTCGTTACCGTTCGCGACGCTAACGTCAATCACAGTACAGTACTGTTGAGAGAGTCTGACTTCCGTCGTTTTCAGGTTTCGGTGCACCTCTGGAAGCTCCACAAAAATTTACAGTGGGAAAAGTGCATTGTCACCTGTGGCCCCTACACGAAGTGCTACGTGTCCTGGCCTGCCTGTGGCTCTGACACAGAATTATCACTTGCGCGTGCCCTACACTGAGGTACCATAAGTGTACATCCCCCCTGTGTCCCCGCACGCGAGACTCATATGTGACAGGAAAAATGCCAGTGCGGATCAACGGCATAGAAATCGATCAGAGAGGAGCAGCTCCTGTGTGGCCCCTCCACAGATGCAAGCATGTCGTTGGGCGATGACTTCCGTGTAAGGTGCTTTGATGGTGCTCGTGTCTTCGACCTAGCGCAATGCAGTTGCCGTCGCCGCAGCCGTGGCCGCCGTCGCACCGTATCAGCACCAATTCTGTACCTTTGAATTGGAGGGTGAGGTCTCAAAATTGTTCCAGAAAGGTGGGCCACGAGGTACGGCGCATGGGTTGCAATGAAGCAGTGTTTGGTCACGACTGGTACTGTATCAAGTTCAAATTATAGTATCGAGTACCCTTCCCGACGGCAAGACTTAGCGCAACCTCGTCAAGAACGTCATGGAAGCTGATCGAAAGCAGGTGTTTCTTTTTTCCGCCCTCTTTTCTGCTGCGGTCTTCCATTTATCCGAATATTGGAAGGCGGAAAACGTGGGTAGAATCTTTCGCAATGCCTTTGAGCAGAGTGTTCAAGACGAAAATCTTGCCGAAGCGCTCCCGAAGAAGCAACGTTCATTGGATTATTTGAAGGTTCAATGCATGGCCAAAGCGGTGAGATTGATCAAAGGTGTTGTCGATATTGATGGAAGTATTCAGGTGGCTAGGAGAAGAGCGAAGGATCAGTCAACCAAGACCCAATTTCTCGCAGAAATCGAAGCTATTCAGAAAAAGTATAGTAAGGTTGTTGCGGAGATATATATGTTGGGCTGTTCTCCGCTGTGGGCGCTCCCAACGACTGCCATCGGTATTTTTCTCTGCGCGGCTTTAGCGATGGAAGCCGGCAGATGCGAAAACGATTTGCCCGAGCTTTGCCATGAAATCACCGCCATTATGAGAATTTGTTTACCGCAAATCTCTAGGGATGCGGAACTGGACCTCGAGATAAGTTGCAAATTGGCCCTTGCTTTTTTCGAGGCAGTTTCTCTTCGTGAACAGGAGAAAACGCAAGCAGTGGCAGATTATGCTGCTCGTCATGTTCTTAAACTCGATAATCAAGATACGGAAGGCAGAGGTCGTCCAGAAAGTGAGTCGTATTGGACTGCCAGTATTTCTAAGCTGCCCTACGTGCATGTCTCATTTGATAGAAGGGAAGCGCATGGAAATTCGCTTCCGGCGTGTATCATGGATCTTGCTGCCCGGACGAAGCCCAGGATTAAATCAGGAAGTTACTCAATGCACCTTATTTGCAAACTTGAGAAATTTGCAGTGAGCTGTTTATTGCACAGGGATGAATCTCTAAAAATCGCGGCACTTGAAGTAGAAGAGGAGGAGGACGAAGAAGATCGCGAACAGGGAACTTTCTCCAAGAGTTTAAGCGATATTAAACTTCATGGATATACTGTGGATCTAGAACAAAAAGAAGCAGGGTTGAGGATATGGAGTGAAGAGATGCAAGTTTACGATTTCTGGGAACAGGTGGTTTCTGTCGCAAAGCTGCTGAAGGTTGATGGAGAAATTGATGCGCACTCTTTCGTTGAGACTTACTTTGAAAACTTTGCGTTTCTAAGCGCTATTACACGCATGGACAAAGTCATTACCGAGCAAGAAGATCCTTTGCAAAAATATTTTCAAGAAAGTCTCCTTGCACTGTACGGGTAGTAGATGCATAGTGGTTACTCTGTCACTGGGCAAAAAATCACGGAACAGTCGATTCTTTTAACATGTAAACCGACTCGATACAGTTTCAGAACATCAAGTCTTCACCGTTTCACAAACAGAACGAACAAGCACGGTCCATTTTACTATGGCGCGTCCCTTAGCGCGCGTGACACTACAAGCTTCCCATGAGAAGAGCATTTGCTATGTTTTTGCGCAAGCGTGGAATATCTTCCTGACAAAAATTGGGCTCCTCTCCACTGGCTAGCATCTGTGCGACGCAGAGCACAAACACCGCAGATGACGTGTTATCTTCTTGTCTTGGAGACCAATCAGGATTGCAGATAAAGGTCCAGTTTTCGACATCTGGGCGAGAATTGGTCGTGCGACAAACTTCGCGAAATTCGTCCTGAAGCCACCTGTTTGTCCCCTGTCTTGCTTGCAAGCTTTCGTCCTTGAACTGCGGGTTGTAATAGACAAGATGTTTCTTCATTAGATCGAAGGCAGCCAGAACCCAGTGATTGCCACAGAGCTCTATAGGGATGACGAGAATGTCTATGTCCGGAACATTTCGCAAGGGTAAAAGATTCTGTTTCTGTGCTTCGATGCGGGTACAATCATTGTCCGTTAGCGTTGGGAAAAAATGAGTATCGCAAATGTATGCGTGCGGCATGAAATCTTCTGCAGCCGTTTCATACTGCTTCTCCGATGCTGCAGATGGACGGGAGTGACCGGGGTGATTCATGTTTCGATTGTTCAAGAGGCCGATGAATGAGTTCATGATTGTCTCGTTAACAATATTCCCATCCCGCAGAGACTCGTAGTCATCAATACACAACAACTTGGTCGAAACACAGGGAAGGACGCACGCACGACGGTACACCCTGCAGTAAATCGCGGGGCATTTGTCACATCTCGGGCGGCATACAGGCAAAGGCTTTTCGCGACGGGCTTTTTCGTAACAATGGAACGCGGCACACGCAGCTGCCGCCGAATTCGCTTTTTCTTTAAGGGACGTCAGTTCTGCGAGAAGCTGAGGTAACTTCAGCGATTTTTCTTCGATTCTTGCACATTCATCGTGGTGATTTCCGATCAATTCATTTTCAGAGATCATCTCCGGTTGGCACGACGACAGGCCTTCTGCTTCAGTGCTTACCTGTCACGACGTTCTTTCAACCCTGAATTCCCTATTTGAAAACTCTGAATCCCACAACGTATACGTTTGGTTGTATCCGGACCTCCGGCCCGCGCTGTCTGTGCTCTCATGCAACCATCACCACTTACCATTTCCACAGACACGTGTACGTGTCCAGTGTGTAGGAGCCACAGGCCCTGTGCGAGAGAGCCACATTTCACAAGTAGCATACCCCGGTAACCCGAGAGTGCTGCTGACAACCCTACTCACAGCAAAAAAGAAGAAGAGCGCAGTTACAAAATTATGGCAAGGGCTAAATGTTCTATAAATTACAAAGGAATTTACCAATGTGAATCCTTGACTGCACGAGCATGATCATCAGAGCGGCCTCTCCAACATCGCACGCATTCATTTATCTTTCCGGCGTTTGCGCGGTCTCATTGCAAGGTCATAGAGTTCCCCCATATCTGGCTCTACCGGAGAAGCCGGAGAAGTGTAGTCAGGTGAAAGAGGGGGTGGGTTTCGGGGCAATGGTGCGGCAGCGGCTTCAATGGGTACAACAGAGGTCGTGATCTTGCGCATTGCGCGACTCCAGAGCTGAGCAGCACCAGAGGGTTCATAGGATTCTGCCGTTTGAGGTAATGGCACCGGTGCTGAAGAAGGACCAGGAAGACCGTGATGCATTCTTGTTTCAGTATTCGATTCGGCTTGGGGGTTCTTTTCGAGGATCATTGACAGATCTTTCCGAAACTCATCCGTTCTCTCTGCAGCGGTTGCGTCCATTTCTTTGTACAACTTGACCAGGGCTACAGCGACCTGCATCTTGGCACCTCCAACACTGCGACCTGTGCGCTTGTGGTGAACCAAGCGCAGATGCTCCCGAGTCGAATCATGTATTTTTTGCAAAAGGCTCTTCTCAACGTCTCCATTCTGAACTTCCTCGCTAAAGATAGACCCGAGTTCATCAAGTAGACCCATCTAAAATCGGCAGTCGTGCCGGACCCTGAGACGTTTCGGTACCGAAGAACAAAACAGTACGGTTTTGTTCATGGAGAAAAATATCAGAAAATTTGAGACCTAAGGTGCTTACATTCAGATACGATATGGAACTTGTGAAAAGAAAACATGGACTGCTGCACACAGGATTTTAATTCACGTGCTACGGTTCAGTGTTTAATCCGTTCCAGATGCTGCAGGTCCAGTCCCCTCGAAGTCGTGCAAGGAGGCAAAATGGCAGCTCAGTCTACACGCACTGTCGCAACATCGCCACTTGATGACCACAGGCGCACTGTCTCAGAACTTGCAGCGAGGGATCCAGATGCAAAGCAGGCACTGCAGAACATCTTAACAGAGCTGATCGCATCGAAAGATGCATTAGAAGCCGAAACAAGACGAGTTGAGGAACTTCAACAACGACTCGCTGAACAGGCTCGAGTTCACGAACGTGTTACTCGGACACAAGAACGGAAAACACAATACATACTTGCATTCTTGGCGTGTACTGCAACCGAACAAGACATCAGTTGTCTTCGCGAAGCCGTCCAAGACATATCAGAACTTTCTCCAACAAGGCCCAGAAGATCTCAATAACGAGAAGGCGTCGAACGGAAAAGCAGGAATACGCGAGTACTTAGTAATTCACCGGGATAAGCGCAACATAGGGAGAGCCCGTGGACGTTACGTAGATCATGGAGTGCTAAATAGTGGACAGTATGCCTGGACGCGGTACTCTGGAGAAGAAAATTTTGAGTGCGGCCGGCTTCCTAAGGTCTCCGCTCAGGAGTTATACGCGCTCAGAAGCCCAGAGAGAGTCGTTAGAGAAAAAATTGCACACGAGCGAAGGATTTTAGAGAGTGCCAAAACAAGGGCGAAAGCCGAACCAGAAGCTAGGGAAAGGGCTGAAGAAGCTAGGAAGACTGCCAACACCAAGGCAGAGAGGTACAAAAAACGTTTGAAGATGCGGAGAGTGACTGAAAGTTAATTTTTTCTGCGCTTCCCTCAACCAATGTAGAACCATATCGCGGCATGCACGGCCCGCATCCCACGAGTCGCCTTCACGTAGTCTGCAGTATTGGCGAGCCCGTGCTGCACGAAGCGCATCCGACGCGCGGATGGCGGCATGCTTGCCGACGCCTTCGTCCATGACAGGGCGGCACTCACGGGACGTAGTCGAGCGACGCCGCAGAGCGGTTCGAGCAGCGCATGTCGTCCAAGAGCGACGACCAGCCGCTGATGAGAAGCCACTCTGAGGGTATCCCGAAGTACTGCTCCTGCAAGACGGGTTTCATGAACGCTGACTTCTTTTTCTTCGCCGCGAAGTGCCGATGAGCGATTTCGGGTGCCCGAACAGCCATGAAGTCCGGGGGATACTCGAGCGGTCTCTGGAAGGAGCACGGACCTTCGCGCAGTGGCACAAGTCCTGCTGGATTGCGCGGTCGATCTTAGCGGTGGAATGTGTGAGCGAATCGAAACATCTTCGCATCTATAGCGATCGATAGAGCCTTGTATACCTTTCTGGAATTGGAACAGACATGCACGTGTCCGGCACCGCTAACGATACGGTCATCCACCTGAAGCTGCGACACAGATTGCGCCCTAAAAAGAAAACGGTTTCCTGCAAAGAATTCTGCTCCTCCTCTGCTGCTTACACGGGCAATCACTTCATTAGAATAGTCTTCAATTGTTACTAGAGAAGATCTATCAGACAAGCCGTCGGACATCAGGTTGCGAACAACGTCATGTGCGTACGTACGACCCCTTGTCTCTTCGCCATCGTCGTCGTAATCGTCCCCATAATTCACAGTAAGGTCAAACGGATTCGACATCCTTGGAAAGCAAGAACGAGAGAGAGGGGGGAGAGAGGGAGAGAGATACGAAGAAGAAGAAGCAGAAAAGGTTGAGATCTGATAATATCAGGCCCGTTCTAAACCACTCGGAAATCTGTCTGTCTGTTCGAAATTAGCCAGCTGTCACTAAACGATTTGGCGAAAAAAAGTATTATGACAAATCGAAAGACAGACTGTGCGCCGTGAACAGACAGCCTTCAAACTAGAATTTGACAGATTACAACCAGATCTGTCACAATGGTTTATGATATGCATCGTTTAGCTCGAAATATGTAAGAGTATACACGTGGCCAAGAGCCATATTCTAATTTAGAGCAATCATTGCATGTTTCCCGTTTGAAAGTGAAAGACAGAATGTGGTTTTTGGAAGCAAAAAGCCGAACAGACAGACAGATTTTTGAGTGGTTTAGAACGGGCCTCAGCAGGAGATAGCGCTGCAGAGTGTGAGGTAGGCTGCTGTTGTATGAATCTTTTGTATGCTGCTGTATGATTCCGCTGTATGGTTCTGCTGTATGAAATGTTATGTATCGATCCATCCAGGGTTATACTTGTTCAGAATAAATAAAATCACGGCGGTCCCCTCATTGGAAGGGACAAACAGGCCGGGGACGCTGTCGCATTTCCAATTCCTACACAGAGAGTCGACCTTATTTGTCCGACATTTTGCACGCGCTGTACAGGGCGGAGCACACTATGGCACCCGAATCCGTCTCACACGTGTCGCCCAGAACTGTTCGTGAAGACAGAAGCGTGGAGGAGCCACAGAAGGCATTTCGGTCGATGAGTGCACTGCAGTGCACTTTATGGTGCGCACCACGCACACGTGTGGAGCCCCAGTATGCGACTGAGAAAAGCATATCATACTCAGAGAGGGCACTTCAGGAGAATAACTGATTAGTGCGACCATAGACCCCCATTTTCGACCACGGACGACCATGGTAACTTCGTGGTCTGACCACGTACTTTCGTGGTGAAAGTAATTCAAATTCAAGGTTTCCATAACCTGTGATTTTACCATCATTTTACCAGAATTCGTTGGAAAAATGGAACCAGCTCCGAAAAAATTGGAATGTCCCGATCGGACCAGGGAGTGGGCCTAGATGGGGACATTTTCTTTTCGTACACGGTCCACATTAGTGCAATGCATTCCCTTGCTTTGCACGCTCGTTCGGTGATGCATCGAGGTCAAATTGCTACCTTGCTAACTGGCGTCTGCACCCTATGAGGATTCAGCAGCACCCAGTTCGCCGGGTAACAGAGCGAGAAACTCATCACAGTTTCTCGTGGAGGCTCCCTATCCATTGCAGCGTTTCGAGTGCGCCAATTTACCCAAGCACCCTTCTGGAAGGTACGTTTGCTAAAAGGGCTGAGGATCTTCGCTACGTTTCTAAAGCTACTGCCGTACTCGGAATGAGATGATCAACGTGTCTGCAACTGTCGCGATACGGGGTAGCAAAAATGGTGGTCCGTTTGCACGTTGCTACGGCACCTGTACACTTTTGCTCGAACACACGCCACCGCCGGTTTGCCGATGCGCCCCGGTGTGGGTGCGGCCGGTTCCTACCGGTTGCAGTATTTGCTCACAGCAGGCTGCTCCTTACGCGAGTGCGCAAGGTGCTGACTCTCGTCGGATCACTTCGTTGAACAAAGCGAGTTTATTTGGTTTTCTTTTTCTTGTCCCTTTTTCCCAAAGCGGGAACACACTGCACTATACTTAACCCAATGAGGCAATGTATGATAAACGCGATCTCCCGCAACTGAAGTGTCTGTAATACAGGTAATGTGAGTGGAGGCACTGGTGCAATGGAACCCAGTGGTGCATATGGCACCCGCTTCGACTCCGGTGCCCACAAGGTATTCGTACCTTTCGTGTCATACGTGCTGCAGTCGCTGATGAAGCGACAGCAACCGCAGATAGAGTATTAGTGCAGGTTGCATATTACATGAAAATTCTCACGGGCACATCTTCCAAGGGCGCTCGCGCGCCATCGTATCCTTTGCCCCTCTCTTCAACGTAGATCGGATTCGAGCTTCGCATTCCTTACAGTATCCGTCGCGTACTCGCGCCACACAGTCTGGACGGTTTTTCCGAGCGCGTCCACTGCCGACATCAAGATGTGAAAAAAAGGCGACGGCGATCGAAGAGAAACTGAAAGACAACGTGCGCAGAGCAGCGTTCTAGGGGGACGGTATTGAGAGTAGGATTGCGAAGGCAATCTTAGTAGCGTGAATTGGTCCCATCATCCTGGGTCACCGCTAGGTCTGATATTCCCGGAGGGTGGAACGACGTTATTCCATGGGTGGGGACTCAATTTGGCCAGTCACGATAGCTGTAGTGGCACTTTTTGCACTGCTGGACCGCTGCATTAGCGAGGCTGTGAGCCACGATTTCATACTCCCATAAAGCATGTTTTTTCGATTATTTTACCTAATGTTTTCATGGTTGACCATGGACCCCCTGGCAGAGTCCATGGTCTCCAACCAGGGGGGTTCGTGGTCTCGCTGCCGTTATTCTCCTGAAGTGCCCTCTCAGAGTTCATGATGATGCCTGGCCGAGTCCGGAGGACAGGTGTTCGTGGGTACAGAAGCGTGCAGGAGCCACAGAATGCATTTCGGTCGATGAGTGTCCGAGCCCTCCGTGACGGTGCGGGCGCACGTGTGGGCGGGCGGTGGCGCGCCGGCGACTGAGTCCGCGGTGGCGTTTGCGGCGAACGGCGGCGCGCTGCTGTGCGTGGCGCCCGTGCGGGACGCGTCATGCGGCACCGCGTACACGTTCGTAGCCGCGCTGG
>JADWZK010019458.1_pt1 | contig 10896 bp, 15 predicted proteins | sample 8957641 | NCBI WGS metagenome assembly JADWZK01 (sample SAMN16576796, study PRJNA672827) | algae metagenome | host: rhodolith | place: South Korea: Udo, Jeju | collected 2014-09-18 | reverse complement strand
TTTATAATGGTTTTGTCTGTATTAAGTTAGAGGTGTTTATGAGTTTTTAAAAATCTGCTCTGGAGTTTTTTGAAAAAAATTGAGTAGTTTAAGTATTTCTATAATTATGTTACTTTTTATAGCTTTAGTAAGTATTCTGGGAACTATTATAGAGCAAGATCAATCTATTGAATATTACAAGTTAAACTATCCTGAAGATCAACCATTATTCTATTTTCTTACTTGGAAACAAATTGTTAATTGTCATTTAAATCATCTTTATTCCAATATTTGGTTTATATTGCTTTTATTACTTTTTTTTCTTAGTTTACTCGTTTGCACAATGTCAACACAGTTACCGGTTTTAAAGCGTGCACGACAATGGAAATTTCTTCATAACAAGACTTCTTTAAATAGATTTACATCTCGCAGTGTAGTACAAGATGAATCATTTATTAATTTTATATATATATTAAGCTTAAAAAAATATTATGTTTTCCATAAGGGCAATGCTGTTTATGCTTATAAGGGATTATTAGGTAGAGTTGCACCTATTTTTGTACATTTTAGTATTATATTTACGCTAACAGGAGCATTTATTGGACTATTCGGAGGTTTTTTTGCTCAGGAAATGATACCAGTTGGTGAAATTTTTTCATCTTCAAAATATTGTACGATCAGGTTTAATCAGTAAATTTCCTGATAACATATTAGGTAAAGTAAACAATTTGAATATCACTTATAATCAAGATAATTCAATAAAGCAATTCTTTTCTGATTTATCTATTTTGAATAATCATGGAATAACTATATATAATAAGACGATTTCAGTAAACAGTCCTTTAAGATTTAGAGGTCTAACTTTTTATCAAACAGATTGGCAAGTGAATGCTTTAAGGTTAAGGTTGGGTTCAGGCTATCTTTTTGAAAAGTCATTAAATAAAATGATAAATAAAGATACTCTAGATACTTCATGGTTTTGTAATTTATTGGTTAGTGCTGATCATCAGATTTCTCTGTTTGTGACAGATTTAAAAGATCGTATTTTGATTTATGATAATGATGGTACTTTAATAACTGAAACAAAATATGGCTTATGGAATGTAGTTTATGGTGTCCCGATTGTTATTCAGGATCTCATGACGAGTACTGGTTTACAGATAAAGGTTGATCCAGGTATTAAAATTACATATTTAGGATTTTTAATTTTGATGATAAGTATCGTAACTAGTTATCAATCTTATTCTCAAATATGGGCTAACAGTAGTAGTAAAACCTTGTATTTTAGTGGTTTTACAAACAGAGCGTTTTTATCGTTTGAAGATGAGATCTCTCTAATCTATAGGACTTATATTAATTTGTTAAATATTATAGAGTAAGAAATTTTTTTATAAGGGTTTTTCCATTTTCTGTCCATAAGCTTTCAGGGTGAAATTGAATACCCCTTAAGTGAGGATACTTTTTATGTTGACATGCCATAATAGTCCCTTCTTTAGTTTTGGCTGTAATTTTTAATTCTTCTGGAAAGTTGTCTCTATTAATTACTAAGCTATGATATCGAGTAGCTAAAAAAGGGTTGGGTAATTCTGCAAATATATCTTTACCATCATGATATATTTCAGATATTTTACCATGCATCGGATATGTAAGTTTTATTATGTCGCCTCCATAAACATGACCTATGCTTTGATGCCCTAAACATACTCCTAGAATTGGAACATCCTCAGAGCAATTTTTTATTATCTCTAAAGAAATTCCTGATTCGCTAGGATTGCCCGGACCAGGAGAGATTATTATATGTGTTGGATTGATTTTTTTAATGGTGTTGATTGATATGTTATCATTACGAGCAGTTGTAATTTCAAATCCTAATTCGCCAACGTATTGTACTAAGTTGTGAGTAAAGCTGTCGTAGTTATCTATTATTAATATCATAGTTCTTTTATTATTAAGATCATTATGTAGATATACCTTTTTGGGGTGAACTCGCAGTTGCTTGCTGCATCTTTTTCATTCTTCCAGCTAAATATGCATATTTTCCAGATTCTACAGCTAGTTTCATTGCATAAGCCATCGTTTTTGGTGAAGAAGCTTTTGCAACAGCTGTATTAAGTAGTACTCCATCAGCACCTAATTCCATCGCATAAGATGCTTCACTAGCAGTACCAATACCGGCATCAATAATTACTGGAATTTTAGAGTTATCAATAATGATAGATAAGTTAAATGCATTCTGTATTCCTCGCCCGGACCCTATCGGAGAAGCCAAAGGCATAACTGCTGAACATCCAATTTCTTCGAGTTGTTTTGCTAGTACAGGGTCTGCGCTAATATAAGCCAATATATTAAAATCTTTTTTTATTAGATATTCTGCTGCTTTTAGTGTACCTATTGGATCTGGCAATAAATAGGTAGGATCAGGAATAACTTCAAGTTTAATGAAATTATTGTCTATTTGACCAACTCGTTTACTCATTTCTTTACCTAATACAGCTATTCTGATAGCTTCTTCAGCATTTTTGCAGCCGGCTGTATTTGGTAGTAGCCATAGTTTATTCCAATCTAGAGCATTAATGAGATTATATGATTGTACTAGGTTTTTTGATTTAGCTCTTCTTATAGCAACTGTAACTATCGATGCTTCACTTATGTTGATACTTTCTTTAGCTTCTTTTATATTTTTATATTTACCTGTACCTAACATTAAGCTTGATTTAAATATTTTGTTTGCAATTTTTAACTCGTGAGTATTTACTTTATAATTATTTTTCATTAGATTACTTGATTTAAGAAAAAGGATAGTCCTAGTAGTTATTGAAAATTACTCATATTTTATTGTAGAATCAATATTATTATTTTCTTAATATTATTCTATAATATAAATCGAATATCTTATTGTTTTTTATTTTTTAATTCAATTATATAATATAACTATGCTCAAAGGATTACCTGAGTGGATCATTGCCATTATAATAATTTTAATATTATGTATTGTAGTATTTATGATGTATCAGTTTTATAATTTTACTATTAAGACATTAAATGCTAAGCATACTAAATACAATATTACTATTATAGATAGATGTGGTTCAATACTGCCATATTGGTTGCCATTGCTTGAAGGATTACAGAATTTTGGTCAACAAATTTTGCCGGATTACCCATTTAGTATAATGAGTATTTATAAAAAAACTTTAATGCCATTTGTTCTTTTCTATGTTACACATCCAGCATTAGCTGTTATTACTTTTTTTGTATTGTATTATTTATTTGTCAGACCTAAAAGTCCTATACCTGATAGACCATTTATAAGATTTAACGTGTTGCAATCTATTTTGCTGTTTTTAATTAATTCGTTGTTAGGTGCAACTTTTCGTGCATTACCAATAGAGTTTAGAATGAGCTTATATGGTTTAATGTTATGTAATACTCTTTTTTGGTTTGTTTTATCAACAATTATATATTCTGTTATTAAAGCATTAGAAGGTAAATATGCTAAAATTCCTGTAATATCACAAGCCGTAAGGATACAAATTGATAACCAATTATAATATATTTCTTTATTTTTCAAAATATAATGGATTTTTATGACTTTAAATAAATATGAAGTAATCTACATCTTAAAACCAGATGTTACAGAGAGCTTAAATTTGGCTTTGGTGAATCAGTATAAAACTTTAATTAAAAAAAATGGTGGTCAAAATATACTTGTGCAACATCGTGGAAGACGCCATCTAAGCTATAATATTTTTCATTATTATGATGGTATTTATGTTCAGGTTAATTACGATGGTAATGGATCTTTGGTAAGAATAATTGAAAAATCCATGCGATTTAATGAGAATATCCTTCGCTATTTAACAGTTAAAAAAGAAATTTTAAGTGATATTTGATATGTTTACTTGGGCTTTTATTGTAGATTTCTTATTTCAGTTGGTTTTACGTAGTATAAATTAGTATATATAGTTATTAATTAAATATTAATCCTTTTTACTTTAAGTTAATTGAGACTTTCCAAATATTGTATAATTTAATTATCTTGAATAATTTATTGAATTTATATTTAGGAGGATTCTAGTATGATAAGTGATAGCCAGATTTTTGTTGCATTATTATTCGCTTTAGTATCAGCTCTTTTAGCAATTCGCTTAGGTACCAAATTGTATCAGTAGGATCTTAATTAAGATGGAGTATAAATTGTCTATGATTTTAGAATGATGGCAAATGTAGCATAAATAGCTACATTTTTTTTATTCTTAGATTTGAATTTTACATTATTCCCTAATTTTTATAAATCAATTGATACATTCTTATAGTTTGTAGCTTTATACATAAGAATATTTAGTGTAATCTAATTATTGTATATACAATAATTAGATTATTTTTATGGATTTTATAAAAAACATTATTCGCCCCATTTTTCCTTTTACTGCTATTATTGGTCAAGAAGAAATGAAATTATCTTTAATTTTGAATGTGATTGATCCTAAAATTGGTGGTGTAATGATTATGGGTGATCGTGGTACAGGAAAATCGACGACAATAAGAGCTATAGCAGATTTATTACCACAAATTTCAGTAGTTCAGGATGATCCCTTTAATTCTCATCCTTCTAATTATGAATTAATGAGCAATGAAGTAAAATCACGTATTGAGAAAGGCGATTGTATAATACAAAAGCTTATTAATGTTCCAATGGTCGATTTGCCTTTAGGTGCAACAGAAGATAGGGTTTGTGGTACAATCGATATTGAAAAGGCTTTAACAGAGGGAATAAAGAGCTTTGAGCCAGGTTTATTGGCAAAAGCAAACAGGGGTATTTTATATGTTGATGAAGTTAATTTGCTAGATGATCATTTGGTTGATATCTTATTAGATTCAGCAGCTTCTGGTTGGAATACTGTTGAAAGAGAGGGTATCTCTGTTAGACATCCTGCCCGTTTTGTTTTGGTAGGATCAGGAAACCCAGAAGAAGGAGAATTACGTCCTCAGTTGTTGGATCGCTTTGGTATGCATGCTGAAATAAAAACGGTGAAAGATCCTTGTTTGCGGGTGAAAATTGTTGAGCAGAGAAGTAAGTTTGACCAGGATCCTTATGCTTGTTTAGATGAATATCAAGGTGAGCAAAATGAACTTAAAGAAAGAATTTTATTAGCACAGGATAAGTTGCCCTCTGTTGTTATTGATTATGCTTTGCGAGTTAAGATTTCTGAAATATGTAGCGAACTCGATGTAGATGGTTTACGTGGTGATATAGTTACAAATAGAGCAGCTAAGGCTCTTGCGGCGTATAATAATAAGCATAGAGTTGATATAGAAGATATTAGAGCTGTAATTAAACTATGTTTAAGACATAGATTGAGAAAAGATCCGTTAGATACTATTGACTCTGGATCAAAAGTTGATCAAGTAGTAGAGAAGATATTGGGTTCTTAAATAGATTATATAGGCTTAGTAGGATTCGAACCTACATTAGAGACTTAGAAGGTCCCTGTCCTAATCCCTTAGACGATAAGCCCTAAAGAAATGTATGTAGTTTTAACTGGGCGGTACTGGATTTGAACCAGTGGCCATCTGCTTGTAAGGCAGATGCTCTACCACTGAGCTAACCGCCCTTGGACTAATCTTATTATATTTTATATCAGATTGCAATAGGCTTAATATCGGAATATTTTTAGAGTACATCTTATTTATATTCAATTAAGAAATTTTATGTTAAGTATATGTTTTTATTGAAAGTTAATTTATTTGAATGGCTGAAAAAAATAACTGCAGCTTTTAATTTATCACTATTGTCTCTTTCGTGTTTAACTGTTTCTACAGTTAATTGTGATCTTATAGTAGAGCAAATGATTATAGTAGGTCCAGAATCACTTAGCATATGTATAATAACAGCTTTTTTTATTGGTATAGTTTTTACCTTGCAGGTAGTAAAAGAATTTTTATATTTAGATGCTACAAGTATAATTGGTGCAATTTTATCTCTTGCATTTATTAGAGAATTATCGCCTGTATTGACAGCTGTCATTATTGCAGGCCGAATAGGTTCGGCTTTTACGGCTGAGATAGCAACTATGAAAGTAACAGACCAAATAGATGCTCTTTATCTTTTAAAGACAGATCCTTTGCTATATTTAGTGACGCCAAGAGTTATCGCTTGTGTAATCATGTTACCGCTCCTTAATTTAATTTCTTTATTTACTAGCTTGGCTAGTAGTATATTTGCTTGTTTCATCTTTTATAATATCCATCCTTGGATTTTTTTAAGATCAGCACTTTCTGCTTTATCCTACTTAGATTTTTTGAAATCCTTATCAAAAACAGTTGTTTTTGGTTTTATTTTGTCGAACATCAGTTGTTCTTGGGGATTAACTACCGTTGGTGGATCAAAGAGTGTTGGTCAATCTACGACTTCTTCAGTTGTTACTAGTTTACTGATGATTTTTGTCATAGATTTTATATTATCATATTTAATGTTCAGTCAATCTACTAGTGCTATTAAGTCTTTGTAAGAATAATCTCATACAGTAGCAAAACTATGAATAGAATTTCACAATTATGGTTAAATATTAACTTAAAAACTCGATTAATGTCCCTGACTACATTATCGGTCTCACTTTTAATGAGTAGTTTGACGTTTTGGGCCTTGAATGCTATACAGAAAGACTCTATTTCTACAGACACACGTTTTTGTAGAGATTTAAGCATGTTATTTACTTACAATATTGTTGACTTGATTGATCGAAATAATTATAAAGAATTGATAAGTTTTATTGAAAATATTTATTTAAGTACATCTAGTATACGCTATATACAGATTTTTACTTCTGATGGAGATTTATCTATTTCTTTACCATTTTATGATAGTAATTTTCATGATTTATTGCACTTATATCAAAATATTTTGCAATTGAAAAGTCAAGATTATTTATTTAATATACCTATTATTAATTATTTTACTATTTTGCATGACAGTATTATAAATCTTACTATACCCTTAATAAAAAATGGTAAGAATTTAGGTACACTTAATTTGGGTATTAACTCTAATCCCAGCATATTATCTGCATCAAAATTAATACAGGATGTGAGCGTAGCTGTTTTTGTCTCTATTTGGTTAATGGTTATAATAAGCTCTGCATTTAATGCATTAATTATTACGGAGCCCATCAAAGAATTATTACTTGGACTAGAAAATATTGCTTCAGGTAACTTTAGTCAAAAAATTACTTCATCTTTTGATGGTGAATTGGGAGATTTAATTATTAGTTTTAATGAAATGGCAGAACGTTTGGAATCTTATGAACAGAAAAACGTAGAGCAGTTAACCTCTGAAAAAGCAAAATTAGAAACATTAGTGGCTACAATTGCAGACGGGGCAATATTGTTAGATACAGAATTGCGCTTATTATTTGTTAATCAAATTGCTATAAAGGTTTTTAATTGGTCAAATAAAGACTTAATTGGTACAATGATTTTTCAGCATTTACCTTTACATGTGAATGAAGCTTTATTGCCGATTTTAAATGGTATGGTTAAGTCTAATTGTTTAGATAATAATACGCTACAAGCGCAGGAAATATGTATTGATCTGAATTATGAATCGTTGAAAACTTTTCGTTTTTTGCTTGCCACTGTTTTGGATCAGAATCATAAATTACTTAGGGGTCTTGTAATAACAATTCAAGATATAACCAGAGAAGCGCAATTAAATGAAGCTAAGAATCAGTTTGTTAGTAATGTATCCCATGAATTACGTACACCATTATGTAATATCGGTTCATTTTTAGAAACTTTAATAGATTATGATTATAAGTTAAGTCGGAAACAGAAAATGCAGTTTCTTAGTATAGCTTATACTGAAACTCAGCGTCTTAATCGACTAGTTAATGATGTTCTAGATCTATCTAGATTGGAGTCGGAATATAATTATGTTTTAAAACCCATTCAATTAATAGACACTGTATCTTCTATAATCAGAGCTTCCCAGATTGTAGCATGTAATAAAAAAATCAAAATTATATTTGAGATTTCAAGTTATATTAAATCAATTCTTGCGCATGAAAGTTCATTATGCCAAGTTTTATCTAATTTGATAAGTAATTCTTTAAAATTTACCCACATTGGTGGTCGAATAATTATTCGAGTTTATCCATTGTTTTTTCCTTGTAGTTATAACATAGATCAAGGTATTTCTTTCAATATTGTTCGTTTGGAAATAATTGATGAAGGTATTGGAATAGATGAAAATTTTCAGTATCAAATATTTGATCGATTTATGCGTATAGAAAATCATGTTCATACTCTTGAAGGAACTGGTTTAGGTTTATCAATCGTAAAGAATATTATTGAAAAACATAATAGCAGTATATCACTCTACAGTGAAGTAGGTGTAGGAACAAGTTTTTGGTTTGATTTGTTTATTGTTAATTAATACTATTCGATTTTTTATTTCAATTTAAAATTGCTTACTTATTCTTTTTTCCTAAAAGGTTATAAATAGAATTATTTTTTCTATTATTTAAGGTATACTAAGTGTTAATTATAATTAATTGTGAACAGTTTTTTACTATAGTTAGTTATTTTAATATAATTTATTTATAGTTCTTAATAAATAATTTAATTATTCCTGCATTTTTTGAGGAGGAAGTTGGTATGTCAGGAGGATCAACTGGAGAACGTCCTTTTTCGGACATTATTACAAGTGTACGTTATTGGGTTATTCATAGTATTACTATTCCGGCGCTTTTTGTTGCAGGATGGTTATTTGTAAGTACAGGTTTAGCTTACGATGTTTTTGGAACTCCTAGACCTAATGAATATTTTACTCAGGATCGTCAACAGGTTCCATTGGTAAATGATCGCTTTAGTGCAAAGCAAGAACTTGAAGATTTAACTAAAGGTATTTAACTGGAGAATATGAGATGATACAACGAAATCCTAATCAACCCATTTCGTATCCAATTTTTACATTTCGATGGTTAGCTATACATGGTTTAGCTATTCCTACGGTATTTTTTTTAGGTGCTATTACATCTATGCAATTTATTCAAAGATAGGAGATTACAATGAGTGGTCCAAATCCTAATAAAGAGCCTGTAGAATTAAATCGAACCTCTTTATTTTGGGGCTTGTTATTAATTTTTGTTCTTGCTGTTTTATTTTCAAGCTATTTTTTTAATTAAAAGTTAATCACTTTAGCTTATTTATTAACATAATTAATCTAGTTTTTTATACTATAAAAAACTATGTGATATTTACTCAAGGAGATAATTAAATGGTGGGTACAGGTAGGGTACCTTTATGGTTAGTTGCTACTGTTGGTGGTATAGCCGTAATTGTTGTTTTAGGAATTTTTATATATGGTTCTTATTCCGGGATAGGTTCTTCTTTATAAGATTGTTCTGTTATTTATTCTAAGTTTGTTTGAAAAGCCGCTTTTCAATTATTTTGACAAAGCGGCTAAGCTATTTAGCTAAGAGATAGTCTCTTGTTCTATGTAAATAAAAAGTAATGCCATGCTTAAACCAGGAAAGATAATGCCTACTATCGGAACTAATATAGATGGTAAATAAGATGCTGTCATTTTGCTGATTGGATAAATATTTTATGATTAAAGTAATTTGGTCGTAACCCTGCTACTTTTCAGTAATTTTAATGAAAATCTATTAATATAGTTTAAAAATATTGTAAAATTTAATATTTGTGACTATATGAATATCAGTTGTTATAATTGTAAGAAAAGGTTTTATCTATGCCATCTAGTCCATCTAAATCAATTCCTAATAGCTTAGAAGCAATGCGTAAATTTGCTGAGGTTTATGCTGACAGAACAGGTACAGTTTTTTGTATTGATTCAAGTGTAACAGCAGTTGTTATTGAAGGCTTAGCGAAGCATAAAGACGAATACGGTTCACCGCTATGTCCATGCCGTCATTATGAAAATAAGACACTTGAAGTACTTAGTGCATATTGGAATTGCCCATGTGTACCTATGAGAGAAAGAAAAGAGTGTCATTGTATGCTATTTTTACAACCGGATAATGAATTTGCTGGCTCTAATAAACAGATTACTGGTCCAGATTTACTAAATCATATTCGTTGATGTTATAGTAATTGACAGACATAATGTTTATTTTATTATGTCTGCTTTTATGTTTTATATAGTAGAATAATATTCATAAAATGTAAGTTTTGATTATAAATTACCTCTTTTAAAAGATAATAAAATAATTACGGCAGGACCCAATAGTACAATAATAGCTAAAGATATTAATTGTCCAACTACTTGCCAGTTAATCATTTATTTACTCCTTGATATTAATCATTTCTTTATCTTCTGTTTTTTATTGCTAATAACTAATATAATTATACCCCTTTTTTTATATTTAGTAATTCATTTATTATCTTCTATTATATTTTATAGTTTATATATATAGATTAATCGTGATAGTTGTTATTTTTATCAAGCAATTATTCTAAGCTATAATTATTAGCTTTTAAAACTTCTATATTATATGCAATCTATGTTTTTATTTAATTTCTAAAATTTGTATAAAGCCAACCATTGCTTTGCTGTATTATTAAAATTATCTGAGTGGATTATATTATCTAGAATTTTTTTCTTGGTTGATCATAAAAATAATTTTTGTCTAAAACAGTTTTTTTTTTTTATACTTTTGTTTAAAGTGGTAATGAAAGTATATTTGTAAATGTCCTTTTTTTGCAAAGCATAGTGTTGCTTTTGTAGCATATTTAGGTTTTAAGCTGGCAAGTTTTACTATGTTTGCTTTTTATATAAAGTTTGATAGAATTTTCTCTAATATATTCATTTTCATCGATACATAAATATAAAAAATAGTTTATAGATTCACTGATATTAGGATTAAAGTATTTTTGTAAATATGGTAGAAGTTC
>JADWZK010001183.1_pt1 | contig 10929 bp, 9 predicted proteins | sample 8957641 | NCBI WGS metagenome assembly JADWZK01 (sample SAMN16576796, study PRJNA672827) | algae metagenome | host: rhodolith | place: South Korea: Udo, Jeju | collected 2014-09-18 | reverse complement strand
TTGAGAACTGGCTCAGGGAGCAGGGGTACCGGTATGAGGAGGTGGTCGACCGCAACTCGTCATGTCGGCGCGTTCGTGGTGTGGCTGTAGGGGAAGGGGCGGTCGTGGGACTTTGGCCGTGGGGTTGGTGGTCGTGTACTTTTACTTGTGGAAGGAACGGTGGTGCGCTCGAGCTCGGTATTGCCGGGAGGAGTTGTGTGCGATCTCGTGGCATACTCTGGGCAGGGGTATCACAAATCCTGTAAATTCATTCCAATTCCCTCTGAACGGTTGTTCAAGTTCCATGCAAGAGAGTGGACGTCTACTTTGCTATTATGTTTTAGTGTAGAACAAGACATATTCTTCAGACTGTAAAGGAGACACCAGCAATAACTGCGCTGCGGAGGACCTCTCATGACGGTACGGCGGTTTTTTATTGCGTGTTAGGGCGTCCCATTGCAAAGCTTTCTTCTCGCGCACTTTGGCCGAGTCCATAAATGGACGTTTACTCCGCATTACTTGCCCGTTGATAACTGGCCGTTGATTTTAAGAATCACCCCGATTATTTTTTTTTTCGATTGTTCCGACTAGGCTTGGTCCCTAATTCAGCCTCTGCGACCTTATGAAACTCGGTCCGTATAGATATAGGACGCGCTTTCGAAAAAGGCAATCAGGAATTATTGCTTAGTCTTGATTCGTCTCAAAGCGTCATGTACATCTGGACAGGAGGTTCATTCCCTGCACATGAGCGGCAACGGCTAGAATTATCAGAAATTCGAAGATCCCTTAACAAACTGTAGTGTGTTGCTCTGAATGAAACCCGACAGCAACGATTGAAATGCCTACCGGCACTTAGAAACAAAGTATTTCTTCGTATTAGTACCTCTCCTGGGAACTGAAAGGACCCATTTGAATTTAGTACGAAAAATAAAGAATCATTAGTACTTATATCCGTCGAAGTTGTTATACTTGAGTTCCCTTCGGTAGCAAGTGGCCAAGCAATGCGCTAATAGCGGTAAAAATACAGCAGTGCAATTTCACGTCCGCTCTGACTCCATGGAGACAGAGAGGACGTTGAACTTGTTCTGCTGTGCGAGTCAACTGCTTCGTTGCGCCAACTTGATGTGACATTGAAAAGAGCACGCAGTTGGTTTAAATGTCCAGAAATTTATCCAATGATTTCAATTTAAAAAATTTTTTAAAATGATTGAAACTTATTCAAATATTATTGAAAAATAAGAAACAAACATGATCCGCTGTAAGAAACGGAACTCCCCGAAGCACAGACGCGGTTGTAAGCTCACCTCTATCGAAGATACCGGTACAAATTTCAACCTACTGAGCCACAGATCCTGAGAGAAGAGGTTCCCGGTTTGCAGATACAAGTCTGTTCTCGCGAGTTTCTAAGGACCGGGAATTGCGCAGTACCCTGGACAGACTCTCGAATTGCCCGTTGAGAAGAAACTACCTGTAGTCCCCGCCGACGGCCCGTAGTGTTCACCGCCGTCGCTCGTTGAGCACGTAACTGGCGTTTTCCGCGGCGTCCAAATTTACGATCCGGCGCCATGGCTTTATTACCCACTTCGCGGAGCATGGGGAGCAAAGGCAGAATGCCAAATCGAAGGCGAGGCGGCATCCTCAAATTGTGTATCCTAATACTTGTCGTCATTGGCTTCGTCTACCTGCTCGCACCCGGCAAGGTCGCGCTTCCGCAGAGTCCCCCCGCGAGCAAAAACGAGCAGGTCGTTGACCACCCAGCTGACGCCAGAACCAGGATGGCTGAGGCGAGAGCCAACCTGGGCGGCAAGTCTTACATTGAAGAGCGTCCCTGGAAGGACAATGCACCGGCGTGGTGCAAACAGTTGATCGAGCATCCACGCGAGCGCGTGCGTGGGAGCGGTAACTGTGGACAGGGCGGCCGGTTTGGCACTGTTTGTGCGGACGGCAAGCCCCGCTTCTTCGGCCAGGAAAACCAGGTATGTTCAGGTTGTGTGTGCGGATTGGCGTTGGTGCGACTGTCGACATCTAACAATATGCCTTCTGCTTGATTTTGCTCTTTTTCTCGTTCTTCCTTCTTTGAACGCACAGGACATGTGGGTATGGCAGAATGTAAGTTCACTCGTGACTCTGCCGGCGCCATGTTTTAACCAATTTTTTCCACCCGTCTCAAAATCTAACACGACACCGTCCCTGGCCTTCCTTCCCCCCGCGCGTATAGCATTTCAAACATCTGAATCGACCAGGAGTTTACCTGGACATCGCCGCGAACGAGCCGATTGAGATCAGTAACACCTTCTTCTTCGATAGGTGCCTCGGTTGGCGCGGCCTCTGCGTCGAGGCAAGTCCAGAGTATCTGGGCAACCTTGTCAAGATGCGTACGTGCGGACTGGTACCGACCTGCGTGAGTGACAAGGAGGAGAAGGTGTCGTTTGTCCTGTACCTCGGTCTCAGCGGTATATCGACGACGAACAAAAACTCTCAAATCATGAAATCTTCGCCGCGTATTGAACTCACTTGTGTCCCGACCTCGCGCGCCATTGACGCATCCGGTATGCACAACATCGATCTGCTCTCGCTGGATGTCGAGGGTCACGAGCACAAGGTACTAGAGGGTATTGATTGGAAGCGGACTCGAATTAATATCATTGTCATCGAATCTCTGCAGCAGAAGACGGAAACCATGTTGCTTGGCTTGGGGTACCGCAAGCTGCGTGTTCCGGAAACAGAGGCGGAGAAACATGTCGAAGGCGCGTTATATCAGGACGCTGTGTTTGCTCACAAGGACGTTGTATGGGGCGCGCCGGTTTGAGGGACTTTATTTTTCGGGTTGACGCCGTGAACCACCGGGCGTGGATGTGGCATTTAGATTGTAATTCAGTTATTCAGTGCATAGGCGACATGTGAATGAGTGGCTTGCTGTTAGTGTGCCACTAGGAGGTCCTTGGGTTTATAAGATTGGAAAATGTTATGCAAGTGGGGAGGATGACGGTTGTTGTCCCTTGGGACGAAAACTGGAATTTACTGGGAGATTATCCTCTTCACCCACGATTACTTCTCCCATGATTCATTCGTCTTCATTAAGTGCAAAGCAGGAACCCGCTTTGCTTTTTCCGTCATAGATTCACGTCATCCAACGAGCGTATATTCGCGGCACGCGGAAGAGGTGCGATACTCGGCGCCAGCTTCACGCTGCAACGTTCGAACTTTTGTAAACATCGATGTCGGGGCCAGAACAAAGGCATTGAACTGTCCCGCCTAAATTGTCAAACCCCTGATCAAAGTGTTTCGTACTGTATGCTTTGCGTTCACTGGATAGAGTGCAGCAGGTGATACCCCAATGTGTACATAAGTATTTATGCTGTAGTACGGTAGTAATGCGGCGCAACTTCCCATATCGGCTAATCGTGAGACACCTTTTGAAAATTCGGTCTCATGCCTGCGGCGAAACTCTTATTAGTAACTTTATTCAGCTGACAGTTGTTCCTTTGGATGCTCATCATTCCGATACCATTTTCATTCCGTTTAACAAAGCACGAACTGAGATACCTGTACAGGAAAAAATGGAAAAATGGTCAAATTTCAATCTGGAAAATAATGGCTAACTGTGAGACAGTTGACAAAATCACTACTGTACTGATTAGGATTTGGCACATCGTTGAAGAAAAAATAGAGAGAATTACTTGTTTTGCACCATCCGGGTGGCCTTCTTGGTCCTCTTTTCTGATTTCTTTGTTATGCGATGATTTTCGCGCTTTTGCTTTCCTCTTCCTCGCGCAATTTTTCTTGTCCTGCTCTCCGGCGCTCTTCTAGCACTGCGCTGTCAGTAAGGTGCTTCGCGGGAGCTCCGGGCGACAGTGACGTTCCTTCACGAGCTGGAGTGGTAGATGAGTTGGAAGTCAGCAAATTCATCAAAATGATGTTAACTGTCTTCCAGTTCTCAATGACTGTGGCAACTCTCTGTATCAATCTTGAGTCATCCTTTTCGTCCTTCACGATAGTTCGAATTTCATCAGCAGCATCTTTGTCTGATTGCCGCATACGGGCACTTATCATTGCGGGGAAATTGCCAGTGAACCCTTCCGACGTGAGCGTAGTTTCTCCCTTGCATTTTGATTTGTCTTTGTTCTCCGCATTTCTGAAGGTGATTTCTCGATGCCGCGCTCTAAATGATCGAACAGCATCATCAGAAGGCGTTCCGCCTTTCCAACCCCGTCGTCCGTCTGACGCAATTTGTGCCATTATGGACTTTAAAGTGTCCTTCCCAACAGCGAACCCTCTTTTTGCTGCGAAAATAAGGCACTCTCCAATCATCGATTCTTCTTCACTCGTCAGAACAGTCGGTGCACCTGCCTTGTACGTGGAGGGGCTTAACATTTTTTGCAGGGCTGCATCGTCGTTGTTACGGAAACATTTTCTGATTCTAGAGAGCGTGGACTTGGCAACATTTGTTGCTTGGGCGATATCTCGGAGTGACCTCTTTCCCTCTTTGAGTAGGCACAGAGCCTGCTTTCGCCTTTTTCCGATCTCTAGATCCGTTTTCAAAGCTTTTTTGCGATCATTTGTTTGTCTGCGAATAGACTTCGGCATGCCGACTTCCTTGGATCTATTGTTCTGGCTACGGAAAGATCTCACAACAAATAATCGGACGACGAAAGCGCTCGAATCATGTAATTTTTCATCATCTCCACTCTGTTTCAGTTTCCCGGGAACGCATCTGTACTCATAGGTCCTCGAACACGTACTATCATCGTTCGGAACTTACAACTACAATTGGGCCAAAAAAGAGAAAATTTTTCTTGAAGAGAACTAGGAATAAGCGTTGATATTTTCAATATCAATTGAATATTAGAATATCAACTCAAATTTGCCTTATCATAAAATATCAATATTTTTGCCGCAGTATCAAATACTGTAAGCCTATAGGATTTGTGTTCTCGCACACGCTTTTTTTACAGCAAGCGTGCAAAATTTATCGTTTTTATGAAAATTTCAGATTTTCGTGATTAAAAACACGTATGACTTAATGATAATTATAATACTTAGAGTATTTGATACAGTATCAAGGTTTGAGGCATAATATCAAAATCGATATTAAGTTTTTAATTTTGGTTGATGATCATTCCTTTACAGACGTCCCAGGGGGGCTATCATACTGAAAAGTGTCTCACTATGAGCCGTGTCTCACAATTAGCCGGTCTGGAGAGGTAGTAGGATTCAAGCAAAAATTTTGTAATCATGATCTCGGTTTTAAAGTGCATCTTTATACGTCTTTCGTCATGTGAAAAACTGACCTGTGTGCGCACAGTGCGGTGGTGCACTTATAACTTAAACGCCCAATTTTTTTAGGACATGTCATTCGCCGTCTCCAAATAGAGCAATAGTTGCGAAGGAATTTTGCAGTTTTGTTCGGAAAGTACAGTAACAAGATATCCGAATGCCGTCTTCGCGACTTATGGATGACTGTCAGTCCTACGCTGCGTTGATTGCGATTTGGACGATTTTTTCAATGGGAAGACAAGCGAGGGCAGCTAGATGCTACTGTAGTTTCTTTGTTGATTGTCATGGGCACCGCGACTGCATGCTCTTCGGAATGCAAGTGAGCATTCTGAAGACTCATTGTAACTCTTGCAATTCTGTTGCGCAAGCCTTATATACGATATCAGCAACACGACGAGTCGATGTGTACACAGCCACGCGAGACGCTGCTGGTTGTACTCCAAGTTGTTCTTGCTAGACCGCGGAAAGTGACCTTGATTGGTTGTTATGGTCCTCGCTGTGATTTCCCTGGTCTCTGCATCCCAAAAGTGGAGAAGATTAATTTTCTGGATCCGTGAACGAGGCTTAACTCCAGGTTCCCGCTGAGATTTCTCTCAGCCCCCATGCTGCGTCTTCGCTCTCTCCGCTTAGACGGCAGCATGATGAGTCCTGCTGATCTGATTGGCCCTGGTGACGTGCACAGTCTCTCTCAGCAGGGGAAATTCAACTGGGGAGATGAAGTTTAGGTCGATCAGACGCAGGTTGGACCTCTCCGTAATTTCGCCACAGCTAATCCGTTCTTCCTTATAGTCAAAGTACGCTATGGCGGCCGCTACCGCGATCATGAAACTGTAACAGCGACTACAGTTAAAGGACTGCCTGGAACTCAGCCACTCAAACTGCTTGAGAAATCTGTCCGCCAAGTAGATGAGTTACAGTACTACTGTATTCCTGCGAAGAAATAGAAGTCAAAAAACATTAATATATCTTTGAACCGTGGTCAGCAACTCAACGCTTTCGTTTACGGTGTTCAGTATCTCGGGTAACTGCGCTACCTGCCCCCAGGGACAGACATTTTGTTTATTTTTGTCCAAAAACTATTCCTCAGCTTCAGCACAATAGCTATCCAAATCACTTATAGTTTCAACAGAAGTATAGCGAGACAAACAGCTTTTAAATCGGCTATTAACGTACCGGCATTGAACAGTACAGCTAACTGCTCCGCCATAGCGCAGCCTAGATAACTGGAAAATGGAGGCGCCTCAACAAAATTGCACAGTGCTGTAGTTGCTACCCTGCCGATTCACTATAATGCCATTTCTAATATTATACGTCAGCGTTGAGAGCAATGGCAGCAAACAACAAACCGTCGCAAATCTCATCTATAACTTTCGCCGTAGGTTTCCCGGCTCCATGCCCCGCTTCGTGTCGACCCTCAGCAACAACGGCTTATCTTTCTGCAGCTCCGACTTTCCGGCGACGTGCTGCAGCGTCGCGCCGAACTTAAGCGTATGCAGCGGAACGACGCGATCATCATGATCCCCCGTGGTGAGCATGACGGCCGGGTACGGTACGCCGCGGCTTGTCTGGGTTGAAACGTTGTGCAGCGGGGAGTACTTGATGATATGTTGAAACTCCTCCTCCTTGTCCGGGTCTCCATAGTCGCTCACCCACGCCGACCCGATGGTGAACTTGTGGAAGCGCAACATGTCCATGACGCCGACCTGCGCAATGGCGGCGCCAAACAACTCCGGTGCCTGGTTGATGCACGCGCCGACAAGTAGCCCTCCATTGCTTCCGCCCATGATGAGCACGGACTCAGGGGTGGTGACCTTCAGTTCCCCAGTGAGCGCCTTCGCGGCCCACTGGAAGTCGTCAAACACGTTCTGCTTCTTCCCGATGATGCCCTGGTTGTGCCAGTCCTCGCCGTACTCATTCCCGCCGCGGAGATTCGCGACAACGACGACTCCGTGCAGGAGCTGCAGCCAACTCGCCCATCGCGCAGAATAGTACGGCGTGAGCGGGATTGAAAACCCGCCGTAGCCGTAGAGAAGGGTCGGGGGGTTCGGGCGCGCCTGTTTCGCCGCCGCGCTACCCTCGCGCGGGCCGACAATAAACATTGGGATGCGTGTGCCGTCCTTCGACTCGTAGAAGACCTGCCTTGTGGAGTATTGCGCGGGGTCGAAGCCCGGCGGTGTCATGGAGCGGAACACGCGGGTCCCGTCCCCGAACGGAAGATTGAGATCAATGTAGTAGACGGTGCCAGGGTAAAGAAAGCTTGAAAACACGTAGGTCAGATATTCATGGCTACGTGAGGCGCGAATGCTCGAAACGGAACCGATGTCCGGCAGCGTCACAGTGTGCAGTAGTTCCCCGGTGCGAAGAGCGTGAATCGAGAGCCTATCTTTCACGTCCTCCATGTACACCAGCGCCATGCGGTCGGTTTGGGCAGCTCTTGCAGTGGCAAGCACATGAGCCGGATGCTCTGGCACAACCTCGGTCCACTCCGCGGACGGTTTGGAGAGATCTGCAGCGATAATGCGATTGTTCTGTGCCTTCCAATTCGTGAGGAGGTAAAACACGGAGTCGTCGTTCGCGATGTACGTAAATTCAGCGTCAAAACTGGTGTCGACAAGGCGGACAATATTGTCGCGCTCGTTTCCAAAATTGGCGCGCACGTCGATGATCCACATCTGATTACGCGGTGCACAGTCTTCGGAATGAGTGACGATCAAATAGGCGCCGTCTCGCGTGCTTTGAAGACCGTAGATGCGCTTCGGAAATTCCGGGTCGGTGAAAACAAGACGGTCGGCCTCTTGCGGTGTGCCAAGAACGTGATAGTAGATGGCCTGATTCCTTGCCTCATCTGTTTCAGCGCCACGTTTTTCCTTGTCGTCGCAATCTGCCAGAGACTCGGGCGCCGGGTAGCGAGAATACCAGAATCCGGTCTCATCGCTGTTCCATGCGACACTCGAAAACTTGGCCCATTCCAGACTCTCTCCAAGATCCTCGATGGTTTCTGTATCGCGGATATGAATTTCGGTCCAATCGCTTCCGGAAAGGCTTACGGAGTAGGCGCAGTACTTTCCCTGTGGGGAAAACTCGGTGTCGGCGAGACTTGCAGTACCATCCTCCTTAATAGTATTCGGATCAATGAACGTGACGGCCGTTTCGGCGGTTAGGCTGTCGGCGCGCATGAGAACAGGCTGATTCGCTAGTCCCTTCTGCACGGTGTAGTAGACATACTTGCCCTTCTTCGCCGGGGCAGAGTATCGATCATAGTCCAGGAGTTTTTCGATGGCAGCTTGGAAGCGCGGCCTCGTATTCTGCTGCGTGGCCAGGAAGGCGCTCGTGACCTCGTTCTGCTGGTCGATCCAAGCGGCGGTGTCGGGACTGTCGGGATCCTCGAGCCAGCGGTAAGGATCTGCGATCTCTATACCGTGGAGGGTGTCCACAACGTCGACCCGGCGGGTGGACGGGTAGACAAGATCTGCGGGACACATACTGTTAGCGGTGTTGTTCTGGATGCGGAACGGGCTGAGACCAGTGCTATGGGGAGAGCGCGGAGCAAGGAGATGATCACCCTCCGTGCATAGTGCATCATGTACAGTGCGGAGGGTGTGGGCAAGGCCTTTTCAGATCGAAAGTCCGCACACGTGTGAAAATCGATGCACGTTTTGGTGCGTACCGATTGGTCGCAGCCAAGTATCATACTGAAGTTTTTAATGGATTTCATTGGATATCTGTTGCGGGTACTGTCCCGTAGCGGAATCCATCTTCGCTGCGCACCGTGAACTTTTAATTCGGCGATATCATATAAAAAAAGCAAAACGGAACATTCCCTCCTCGCGTGTACACCACATTGCGATCTCATCGAAGAGAAAGGGATCCGAAATGCATGATTTCTCAAACTATCGATACAGTTCTTATGGTGATCGAGTGCCTTCCGGCCGCGGTCACTCTGGGCGAAGAGACTCATCGCATTGGTAGCGGCAATGGGACAAGTGCGAAGAATACATTGCAGCACCGTTGAATTAGGATGAGCCGTCCGATGCCGCTGACTTCAGAAACGCAACATGGACGCCGGCGCACGAATGCGGTGGTGCGGTTAACGGACGCTGCATCCTCTCTACGGTATTGGACTACCGTACGGGCACGCACACTCTGATCATCGTCAAATTCAGCGCTGACGGCGGAAGAGTGGGGGAAGGAGAGTCCAGCTCGTTTGAGATACATTTGGAGTACAGCAATGCAAAATGACCAGTAGGACAAGCACCACTGCCACACCCAATGATGCAAATTCGTTTGCAGAATTCAGCACAGCTGCTGCCCATCACCTGCGCGACAATTCCCGCGGCCGTCCATCCCACAGTTTCCCAGTTCACGAGGTCGACGAGCGCATCAGGCCTGAGGAACGCCATTGCAAATCGTGAGCAGCACTTGTATCAATCCTTCCGTTTCCGTCACGAAAGTTCGTTTTCGTTTATCTTAAAATATGTATATACAAGTGAACAAGAAATCGAACCGTCCTCAAGCCTACAAGGAGAATGGTGTCTCAAAAATTTTAAATCTGTGCGATGAACTTAGTTGCGGTTCCTGCGGCTCCGTTCCCTTGAGCGATTTCTCCTGCCTTGTGATGGTGTCCACGGACGTCTGAATAATCGCCAAATGTGCCCCGAAACTCGTATGCTCCGCGCCTCTGCCTTCCTTTTGCATTTGCAAAACCTCCTCCACCGCCTTGATGAATGATCGCGTCATGACGCCAAACCGAAATAACTCTTACCCTTTTTCACCTTCGAGTGTATATCCACCGCTTCCTGCAAATCCGCGCTGCCTGCATACAACAACGTCTCTCCTACCCTCATATTCGGCCGCAGTGCGTGCCGCGGCGCTGCGCAGCCACGTCAGAACTGTCCTGGTCGGTACCGAGTCCCGCGCGTCGATGCCCGCGTGTGCGCGTATGCAGGAACGGCAGGTCGCATACCGTGCCGCTAGTGCAAGCGTCGATCAGGCACGTGAGCCTCGCACCGAACGGGACCCGCCGAATGAGCCATTCAAAGATATGATCATCGACAATAGCCCCCGACTGCGCCGAGTCGACGGGCACAAGACACTGATCAAACTCCGTGTCGCGCTCATCACCCGAATAATCCTTGACAAGGGACCCATGCCCGGCAAAATAGAAAAACATCGAGTCCCCGCTCTGCGCGTCCTTATTCACCCAAAACATGGCGTCCATAATATTCGCCAGTGTCGGCATTACCACCTCACTCTCCCCGCACCCGGGCGCCTGATCGCACAACACGCGAATATTCTCCGCAGCAAAGCCAAAAGTGTCGACAAGCATCTTGAAAACCTCGCGCACATCGCTTAGTGCGCCGTTCAAAGTATTATGCTTCGTACGCAAATAAGTCACCCCGACCACAACCGCACGGTACCTGCGCGAACTCGCCGCATAGTTCCCAAGGCATTCATCACGATCAAACCCTTTGCGCGCAGGGCTCATTTTCGGGATACCGCCGACCCCGTCGCTCGCCCATGCCGGCTTCTCACGCGCCGTATAACACGCCACGCCGCTCACAGGCGCCGTCGCGCTACGCCGCAATTCGTTCCCGACGGACGCCTGCCCGGCATCGTCCGCAGCGGGTGCGGCCGACTCCACGGCGACTGACTTCGTGCGGCGCAGAACGTCTC
>JADWZK010140807.1_pt1 | contig 10931 bp, 4 predicted proteins | sample 8957641 | NCBI WGS metagenome assembly JADWZK01 (sample SAMN16576796, study PRJNA672827) | algae metagenome | host: rhodolith | place: South Korea: Udo, Jeju | collected 2014-09-18 | reverse complement strand
GTACTGTACTAATGGTTGGTGATTGTGTGAGATGTTGGTTTTGTGAGAATTTTGGACACTCGACAGGTCAGACAGGCTCCGCCAATGAAAGAACGTTTGCGGTGTCTGTCGCTCGTTCCATTATTAATTATAAACGGGGATTTTAAATTTGTAATTTACAGCGCAATTATTTGGATCTATGATCTGTTCTTAGATCGAGATGCAGATGATCAATCTGATTTGCGCGAAATCGGATTTCGGGGTTGTTCTACGACACTTTTTGATTGTATTCTGCATGCCCCCCATGGTGAGGTTAGCAGCGTTTCGATGGCCTAAGGTTTTTCCATTCTATCCTATTCTTTGCGATTTTAAGAGCCTTGTCGATGTTTAGGTCCGGGACGTCGCCAAAAAGTGATTCTGCTGTTCTACGACACTTAGAGATAGAATGGAGAGCAAGGAAAATGCCTCCGAACGACATTACGTTTTCTTAAATCCGAATGAAACAAAAAGGAAGAGGAATGACAGGAGCTTCATATCGTTTATGTCGAAGAATTTTGTCGCGAACGACATTTACATATTCTCACGGAGGGGATCTTCCGAGTTTCTTTTCGATGCTTGCTCCCATAACGGAATCGGACGACGTGCAGCAAAAATATTGAAGTCAGTCTACGTCAGACTTGTGTAACTGCGATTTCCGTGCCCAAATATAAAGCCCGCCTCTACATCCGCTGCTACGCCGCGTGAGACACGCCTATCTTGCGTAACTAAAGTAAAACGGCTATTTCGGGATATTGATTGGAATTCCCATTCATCTGTGATTTCTACAGTATCTGTTCCTCAAAGACAACCTGAAATCCCTCCGCATCATTTCTGTCCTTCCATTTCCGTTCCTTTCCGCAACTGTCGTCTTTGTCTGGATTTCAAGAAAAAAAATTTCCCCCTCTTTTCCGTACCGACCTTCTCACGTAACACATATCGCTCTCAGCTTGTAGACCTTCGGTGCAACACCAACGTTAATGTTCTGAAAGATATCTTTTTGGAAGCTGTCCAACTTGTGTAATTGACGGAGATTACAAACAGCGGCGAGCAGCACGGGGATCCCTGTCCTTCCTGTGTCAAGAGATACGATATGACGCTCCATCTCGAGATTTCAATCACATTTGTGTCCAACAGGAACCCAACAATTTTTCACGAAGCTATCAAATGCCTCGTTCACGTATACGCGCTCAATCCAATGACACTACTTTACAACCTCTGTACTGCGCTGTCTGGAGCACCTACCCAGCTCCTCTGTACTGAATTTAGTTTAGTAAAGTTACGACAAGCTTATCAAACTGACCCACATCTCTAGATCTACAAGAATCTATCTACCATGCTAACGCATCTGCCTTCCAACGCTTCTTTCCTTCTATTTTGAATCGACGCCGTCCTTCTCCAGAACCTCGCACTTCACGTATCTTTCTTGTCTTCGCCACTGCGCCATCCCCTGAAATTTTCGTATAACGAAGCATCGTCCAATCCGCTCGGATGTTCCCCCTCAAACTTCCCCAATTGCGCCCTGCCATTCGCCCTGGCCAGCTCTGCAGCAACTGCGCTCGCCTCAGCTGTCTTCGTCCGATCACTGGCCCAGATGCGTAACACGGACGACTGCAACGCGCGCCCGTACGAGAATGACAAATTCCACGGCACTTTCTCTCTGTCCGCGAGCACATTGAGCGCGTTGAGATTAGCGGTCGCGGAGCGCTCGCTCATACCCCCGGACAGGAACATGATACCGGGCACTGCGGGCGGCACGACCTCGCGCATGACCTCGAGCGTGACGCGGGCCACCATTTCTGCCGTCACATCTGATTTTCCCGGACAGTCTCTCCCGGGCATCACCATCATAGGCTTGAGGAGTGTCGCCGCAATATCGACGTTCAGCTCGTCCAGAGCCGTGTAGCACGCCCGGATGACACGCTTTGCGACGGCTGCAGAAACACCCTGTTCGTGCGCGCCATCTATGAGGATCTCCGGCTCCACAATCGGCACGAGTCCGGCGTCATGCGCGCATTTCGCGTACCGTGCGAGCAGCAACGCGTTCACCCGTACCGCATCATCAGACGGCAGCGCGTCAGCGACGCTCACCGTGAACGCGGCGCGCCATTTCGCGAAGCGGGCGCCATCCGCAGCGTACTTTGCGCAACGCGCGGGCAATGTCTCGATGCCCGATGTGTATGTTTCGCCCGGGTGTCCTTCCAGCGGCTTGAGGCCAGTGTCCACCTTGATGCCAGGGAGGATGCCCTTTTGCGAGAGGATTTGGACGAAGGGTGTGTTGTCTGCGGTTTTTTGGTAGAAAGTTTCGTCAAATAATATCACGCCGGAGAGGGCAGCCTCAATTCCATGTGCGCATATCAGAAGTTCCCGGAATTGGCGCCGATTTTCGGGCGTGTTTTCGATTCGATGGGGGATAAGACGCTTTCCAATCGTGCCCGTACTCTCGTCCGCTGCTAGAATTCCGAATCCTCTTCGACACAGAACCCGGGCCGTGGAGCGCAGGCTCTCAATGGTGCCGTCCATCTCAGAGACCGTAAGGCTGATGTCACAGGTCTGATCAGGGAGGTGCCCTCCAGTACTTCACGTAGAAGTCAGAGTAGATCTGAGACAGTTAAATGTCACTGATTCGAAATCTACATTTTCGTCGCAATGTACGGCTGCTCTGGAAGGACCGAGGAATGTTCAGTGAATGGTTTTCCTCATTGGATAACAGATTACCCGCTCACAAAGGCACACAATACATTCCAACTGCTGCAGGATCATATCCAATGAAAATCATTTGCAATCGTTACGCTGCGATCAAATTTCAGTTAAATATAGTTCAATAGTTGGATTGCATTGCATTTTCGGCGGGCCAATAACATCGAGCCTCTCATCCATAAAACAAATAAATTCGTTCGTGTTTCCTCAGTCCATTGAAGAAGGGTCTGAAAAGAAATATCATGCGCGCGAACGCGGAGAAAGAAGAATCAGCTTGACCTCTGCATGGATTCGTCTTATTTGACCAACTCCCCCAGAAAGTCCCGCAAGAGTTCCAGCAGTAGAAGGAGAACAGTTTTTCCAGTCAAGCATGCTGCGCTGGACAGAGCGACCTTGTCCGTTGTAGTCTCGAGGTCATATACAGCTACATGTGTTTCAAACGATCCCTTTATATGCGCCTCCTTTCGGGAAAACGAAACACAGTCCCGACTCCAGCATGGAAGCGCGTAACGTATGCTCCTGTCTGGTGCTCAGGACGAGTACTATTGCACTGCACAGGAGTGGCTACCTTCACAGAGTTCGTGATGGCTATTAATAATAGAAAATTTCGCAGATGAAAATTGCACTCTCCTTACTTCACTTAAGTTGCGACCAAAGTGATTCCGCTGTGTTACAATTTGGTCGTCGCGGCAATAATGTACGGACCTCACGTTGCAAATTGCAGACACATCAATAAACCCTCGACGTCCTCGCGATAGCGCTTGCAGAGAAATTTGGGCAAATGTAGAAAACTGAATATATTTCGTCGTTTATATTCGAGGAATCCACAAACGTGACGTAAAAGGTATCGGCACTGCATGCAGTACTGCCCTGACCTCTATGTTGTGCCAGAGAAGAAACTGTACAGCGCTAGAAACAGTTCTATGGAATGGCATCTCTTGTACCGCTTGGGGATCTAGCAGAAGTCGGAACACTGCATTCAACCCAGTCGTGGTCTCGTGATGGCAGCATCCGGAGTAGAGTATTTCTGTAGGAAAATAGATCACTGCGGTTAACATGGCACACAATTTTAATTACGAAACTCGGTTAAGCTATTTGTTACTGCCCCGAGTGCGGCGACTCAGAGTCCAATTAAACTGATTGTTATGGCTTCTAGCACAAGTCACACTACGCGACTCGCGAAAACACAAAATGTGCAGTTGCTCATTTTTTCAACGGAAAATTGTCGCCGTTTTGAGCGCGTTTCAAGATTTGCGACGAGGGGAAAATTGCGATCTGGACAAGATGGACCCGAACAGGCTTAATTGCACACCAGGACTAAATTTAATTTTCTTGATTTCGCATTGCAATGCGCATGTGTGTCTGCAGGGGTGCTGTACTCATCTCGAGGCTAAATGCTCCATGTGCACCGATGCACATCCTTGCCAGAAGTCTTACATTTGTGCCTTTTGAAAGAGTCATTGGTACAACGTTGTACCGGTGCTCAATTTTTTTGAGCGCACAACTATAGCATTGCATGCCTTTGTAACCCATAATTTACAGTATTTGTTGCTCAACGATAGTCTTGGAAATGATGGTTTGAGAACCAATATCGTGGAAGAACGCAGAAGCTGATATCAGGAGCTCGTCAATTGCCGCGTTTCTTCCCACATTCGTACCATTTGGGTATATAATTGGTAGTACTCTTTCCTGTCTCTCAACTCATTTCCCGACAGCACTCAAGACCGTCTTGGCTAACGCACTCCAACCACCGGAAACTCACGACCATCTTGGCCACCGCACGCCGTACACCGGACACTCACGGCCGTCTTGACACTCGTTGAGAAACTCAACTTTCCGCACTCACGATCATCAACGAAATCACGCTTGAGTCGCAACTCGAACTGCCTCAGAAAGATTTCATCAGCATGGCCTACAAGACCCTCCTGCTGGCTTTAGCAATTGTTTGTGTGTGTCTCACGAATGGCATTCCTGTGGGGCGTTTTCCCAGTGCCCGCAAGAATCTCGTCTCGAAGCATCCAATGTCCCACCACTTTTCACATGCACTTTTCACCTCTCAGCGCACAGCGTTGAAGAAGGAAATTAAAAAGACCGTCATGTACTTTCTGAGCATGACCATGCGGCAGCCAACGCCCGAAGACTGTGAGCTGTGCCTATTCTATGGGTACGAATGCCATCCTGATTGCCCCAATTAACAGCTTTATCGGCCATCTTAGCCTTTGCCGAACAAGGTCGCCTGCAACTGGCGTATGTGTGGAAGTCAGAGCCTTCTCTTTCCTGCGAGAAAGCTCCTCACCCTGCTTATTCTATTGGCATTTCTTTCTAGTGTGACAGCTAAGCGTCTTTATGTCAAACTCTTCGATTGTTAGTTTATTGGTGCATTCGAGCACTTTGCAATTATATGTTTGTCTGATTGCCCCGTATATATTCAAAATAAATTCATGCAATTCTAACTCAACATGAACAGTGGAACAATCACTCTCCTTGCGCTCTTTCTCATGGTTTGTTTCTCGAGGAAACGAATGCTATTGCTCTGACGTAACGCAACGAGAGCCTTGATGCGGTCATTTCATCTGAGGGCGATGCTTGAGAAAAACGACAGCGAATCCGATCATTGGACAGGCGCTGTTTCGGTACATTGCGTGGATACAGGTCCATAGCTATAGTAATTTAGATCATACTAGTGAAGATTCCCTCGGAAATTGCATTGCGTCCATATTCCAAACTTAACTGGCCGTTTACAGCCGAGCGCCACAATGAGTGTCTTTCCGCTTGGTTTCAATACTTTCGACGAAAATGTACAGTACGATATACGTATGTCAAGGGCCCATGAATGTGCTTTTCCACCGCGAAGAAACGAAGTAGTGGACTCTATGTATGTATCATATACACCTGCACGTTTGCGCAAAAGTTCGTTTTCAATTTCGGTGAACATTACTTAGTGATGTTAACCCAACGTTCCGAAACAACTCAACTTAATCGCCACTACGTCCACGCTTTTCTTTCATTTGCGCTGGGGACCGTGAATGCGCTATAATGTGCCGCCTTGATGTTGCGCTACATATTTCCAAAGTTTCTGTTGAACTCTCCGTATGATATCTTCTCTGTATCAATGTCCGGTTCTCATCCCGCAGCTTGCTTCTCAGTCGAACTTCCGAGGGCATGTATCATACCTGTATACCTGTCAGAAATCGGGAGTTGCGAAGGACCAATTGTTCGCAAAATTGAATTAGATTGAAATGGTATTCAAGATCGAAAGAGTATGCAAAGATATGATATGCTGCGCAGAAATTAGAATTCTGAACTTCCTAAGGTTTCGAAGATGCAGCAGCATGTCCAGTTTTAATCGTCTCATTCAGTGATGGTACCAAGTGGTGATAAAATTCTAACCAGGAGGGTAACCTCTTCGATGTGTTCAGTTCAAAAAGTTCAACTCTACAGATTTCTTAATACATCCACTGTTTGCAAGGAACACGCGTTCGAGTTCCATCCAATTGATACTCAAGAGAACCCTTCTGCTGATTTGATGAACGTCACCACAATTAGCGTCCCACACGAATCTATAAGACGCAACGACAGATTGCCATCATTTATCTAAGACACCAATCGGACTCTCATCTGCAGCTTTAGAATTGGGAAACAGAAGAAAAGGAAACGAAATTGAATACAGTATTTCTCAGGTAGTGTTTCTGAAGAAGAAGTCGTAACGTATAGAGGGATTTCACAAACAGCGCTGAGGTTAATCGACGATTTAGTGATAATGAACCTTACTCCTACCGGTACATCTGTCGACGCATTTTTGCCCCATCACGATTCCACTCATAGCAAGTGTGTGCTAGTAACAGATCCAGTCGAAGGGCAGTTGGTTATGCTCGTAGGTCTTTCTGACACGAAGCTCCTCCTCTGAAACTGCTTCTTCTGCGCTGTGCCCCGTGGAACAGAAAAGGAGAGTGTTTAATGAAAGAACGAACGGGGAAATGAAAAGGAGTTATCAAGATTTGCTGTGTTGGCCAATAAACACTGAAACTTCCTATATTTGAGTAGCACTCTAATAGTACTTCTGAGTTTCTTTTTTCTCACAATTCAGTGTAGCTTTCGAGAAAGGTGATATCCAGTCAGCGATTAGAGCAGAAAAGCATTGTTGAAAACAGCGATGGTCAACGATGGATGGGTTGGCGGGAGCGACGTCCTGCTCTACTAGTTTAATTGCATTACTGTAATAATATTTTATTGATAAAAAATACTCTGTATATATATATTTTGCATGAACTGCTCAGAATCCTAGGAAAGAGATCTCGGTAAACTGCAGTGGGGCCCATACTTCCAGAACATAGACAGCCCTACTGGTCAGCGTGCTGTTTAGAAGGCCTATACGAAAACGCAGCTTCCTTTGCGCGTTGAATGTTAATCATCGCCAAAGGAGAACTTTCCGCACAGCGGATCTTCTCGAAATGAGCCTGTTCAAAGCCGTATATCATCCTTCTCAAAGAAAGGCTTTGCTGAAATGAGCTTTGATACAAAAAATCCTCGATGTCTCCCTCTTTCTACGAAGAAAAACTGGAGGTACTTTGATTATGAAATGGAAATGCGCATTAATATCTATGTGAGAGTGGGATGCAACTCAAAACGCCTATCCCTACTATGAATGCATGGTCTAGCCTAAGAAATGCCTGTACCGACCCATCCGTTTGCAGTATCGTCGATTGTATAGTCTGTTGTTTTCGTGCTCGGTTTTACTTCCCAATTGCAATCGAAACCGTGTAGATGTAGATGGAGATGCTGGAAATGCTATGTAGTGGCTGGATACAACTCTGAGGCGTTGCAATGCTCGAGAAATGGCGAATCTCTCTACATCCCCGTAGCGTTTTATGGTATATCACGGAAGGTAATAAAATAATACGGTATATCTCCGGATGTGACAGGAGTATGACTGCCTCCCCGGAGATGTTTTCAAAGGTATCCTCTCGTCAGCGCCATTCGAATTGTTGCTTGCGGTGCTGTACCAATATGCTCGAACCATGGACAGCGGTAATACAATTTAGTGGTGTTCTTACCGGTATCAGAGATGATATCGTATTGTCCTCAACTTCGAACAAATCTTGCTTTCCGAAAAGGTGGGTATTTTCACCTCATCCTGACTCATACGTCTATCATGCGCTGTGGCTTTGTCAGCCGATAGCGTATGTCCAGTCTATGGCACGTGTCCCGTCCCTCAGATTGACTCCGGGAATTCCAATTACTGCGAGGGAAAACGGCCCACCAAATGTTCATTTAAGTATCATAGAGCAATGACACTCGCAGAATCCGATACTGCGCATGCTGGCCTTACGACAGCCAATTGCTAGCGCCGGGACACGATTCTTCCATGGCATTTAGACCGCAGAAAAGGGATAGCTCCATTAACGCGGTCTTTGAAACACTCAGTGCATGTTATCGTTCTACGTAGGCAAGGACCGCAGCAATGGAAGGAAAAGACGGTTTGGAACGAATTCGTAGGGAGTACTAGCAAGCCACGCTTAGCACTGAAGTGAAGAATCAAAGAAACGCCTCTTTTTTGTTCAAAATCGGTTTGTGCGGATTGCTGAAATTTCTACATACATTGAGTGAGAAGTAGGAGGAGTTCCATAATCAATCTCTCTCTTAAAAAATACTTGAGCATCTAAATTTGATGTTTGCAGAGGCTGCAGTAGAGAGTGGAGAAGATGACATGAAAGAGAGTCAAACAGAATGTGCATTAGGTAAGAAAGAATGAACCATAAATATTTTCCAGACAAATACACAAACAAAGCTATCTTGCGTTCCGAGCAGCGTGGACTATACGCTTAACTTGAAACGTTCGTAATAAGGAACTTACTACCTGTGGCAATCAGGGTTTCACTCGTAATTCAAAACATAACACAAGTCACAGTCGCTGTGCTGTTCCTTAAGCCGAACGATACTGCCGAAAAAACGAATGATGGTCTCCCGAACCTCTCGCTTTTTATTCCGTTATAGCGAAGGAGAGCACGGGAGGGCGCTTGTGAGACGTAAGATGAGGTCGAAGAGTTGCCGGCAGCAAATTTGTCGGTAGGTGGAACATGGTCAACTGGAAAGCCATTGGCAAGACAAATGCACAGATATGCCACTTCAAAAAAGAGCAATTTCGGGAGTCATGCTATTTTTTGAAGATTGGATTCGTGTTGCGTTCGCCATTGCGACATGACTGTGAGTTGCCGTATCAATATTATTCAAAAGACGCAATCGCATTGAATTTCTCTGACTGGTGAGGGTGGAAGAGCACATGAAACAAATACGAAATACTGTACTGTACGCATTGTTGTGGTTCCATGAGATTGCATGTCCAAACTTAGATTTTTCAATGACGAATGCAGAAATGATTTGCGCTGCCGGAGACGCCAGCGCTTGCAATGCCACAGCAGTAACGGCACAACTTCGAATTGGGACATCGTGGTATTAAGCGCCCTTCTCGTTCCATTTTTAGTGCTGTGAACATGACCCATCTTTGAGATGATTGGAGCTGCAGTATCTGGGACAGCCCAAAGTGCCTCCCAGGCACTCACCGTCTTTCATGCGTTCCAGGAGATATAACGCTATTGCACCTATCATATCAGCTGCGGTGTTGAGCTCCGATTATGTAACTCCATGGATTAAGATGACTTAATCCTCCGGAGCACCGTGCACTATGTGCAGACATTAGCCTATAGATCTACGCCGGCGCGAAAAGATGAACTTGGTGACTGTCCAGCGACATATCTGTAGCCGAACTGTATGTGTGGGAAAGAGGGCATCACGACTATGTTGAAGAGCTCTTCGCTTTGCTTCCGCAAGACACGCTTTTTCCCGTGAAAGATTCTAAAGAAAAGTGGGGATATATTTTCGTCACAAAACGTAAGCATTTCAGAGAACAAACTGACGAGTAGTTGCGCGTATTAGAGGGTATCTACCGTATGTCGGGGTGCCCTGTACCCTCGCCCTTTAGACGTGTCCTGTACCCCCCGTCCACAATTGAGTCCTAAATTGCCGTTTTAAATGAAGATCACATGTTCCTCTTCCGTATCATTGCCTCCTGCAACGCCGAGCTAACTTTCCATAATGCTATCTACTGGAAATAGAGTAACTTCCTGTTGGTCGCTCACCTCGAGCGGCAATTGTGAATGGATTGCCCTGCAACGGAAATGATTTCTGCTATCGAATGAAACTGCACAACGTAGGAACATAGCACATACGGGACACTGTATCATACAGCAGGTCAATCGAGCAGGTCCCTTTATTTGACGTACATTTGATGCTATCATATGCAATGTTGTCACTGACGGCCATAGTTTATCATACAATTTCTGTCGAATTGGGGCAATGAAATTGATCGCCCAACCACTCACTTCCGTACGAGAGGGCTATCATACGAAATCCAGTACGCAAGTGGAAATGACCGGCAAGGTTTTCCTGTCAACAGAGCTCGACAATGAGTCTCGAAGGGCAAAATAAAAGTATGATAGTGCATTGATATCCTCCGCACAGGCTGTTTTATGCATTGCAATTCGGGTCACGAATTTATTGTCGAGAAACATGGCGATTTTTTGAAATAACTATATCGAAATTCATATGGAACAGGAGCTTGCGAGAAGTTTCAAAAACCGAGAGAGTGAAAAGAATCTCATATTACCAAGAAGAAATCTTTATGCAGTGAACGAAACGCGTTTAAAGCACGTGCTCGAAGATGCGATGAAGAGCGCTTGGAACAGAGCTCAGCCTTCGCTTTTCCCATGGATGAAAGCAAGGATATTCTACGCACATTGGTGCAGTCAAAATTCTTTGAACCCAGTCAATTCCGGTTTTAGCCATCATTTCATGAAAAGATAGCTTTTTAAGCGCGAAATGCCATTATAACAATTTGGTACGAATTGCATTTTTCTGAAGTTTATCAGTAAAGATAACCATTCTCGAATTGAGTCACTTTCCCAGCTCACTCAATGGCGTCCATGCAACTGCGTGGAATTTCTTTATAGAGGTTTTGCATGAATTCCGATAGGACAGCCATGTACGCATCTCCTCGTTTTTCTGTCCTGTTATGGGCGCATCCGCGCATACCGCAGGATCCCCTCCGCTGCTGCGAGGGGAGGGGAACCGAAAGGGGGCCATAGGAGGCAGTGAAGGCGCCAAGGAAGCTATCAGTTTCTCCATTCAGCTAAGCATAGCGAAATGGAACTGTCTGGACT
>JADWZK010046588.1_pt1 | contig 10943 bp, 8 predicted proteins | sample 8957641 | NCBI WGS metagenome assembly JADWZK01 (sample SAMN16576796, study PRJNA672827) | algae metagenome | host: rhodolith | place: South Korea: Udo, Jeju | collected 2014-09-18 | reverse complement strand
CCGTCGGCTCTATGATACCCGTGTGTACAGGTATCAGTACCAATGCGCACGGGTATCTCGGGTATTACAGTACAATATGGTCGACCACGGGTATCTGATGATGTTTATTTTTAGACCGCCTTCAAAACTATTTCCTCGGGGTATTGAACCCCAAAAAATTTTTCCGCGGGCGGGTATTTATTGATACGCAATTTTTTACTCTAGAAGACCCACGGGTATGGGATACCCGTGGGGCAAAATTTTCGGCGCTTCACGCGGGTATATGACATTCCCGTGGGAGACACCCGCGGGTGTACCCGTGGTGCACGGGTGACCCGCCCAACACTGGTATATACGATGCTGGGGGAAACCAGTAGGTTGCTAACACTGTAAGCACAAAAATATTGTGACACGTGTGTCATATGACTGCTGTACTGTATACTGTGTGACGTAAGTAAAAAAATCATACCCTTCTCAAGGACTCGCTCAAATTGTTCCCTGAACTTTTGGAACTTTTGGTCAGCTACTCTCTCACGACTTCCGCAGGCGGATCCGATCCGTTCCCGTTCGAAATTGCAATGGTGTGGGGCACACCAGGCTTCACTGCCCATTTGAAAGGTGCCACAGGGCGCCCGTGGGCGCTCTGTTTTGAACGTCGTCTGGCTCCCCCGCCCTGGTCGTGCGGAGAATCCGGCCTCTAGTGTCTGGCTCGTACGGGATGGAAATAGCGGCAATTTCTACGCTGCAAAGCGTCAGAACGTTACCCTTTCCCAGATCGATGCTCTCGTCGACGAGGCTGCCGCTTGGCGCTCTGCCTCGCTCAAGACCCCGGTGGTTGCGGAGCTAGTAGATGTGGTTGTCGTCCGCCAAGAACCCTGCTCGGTCACCTTTTTGCACGAGTTTTGTGCTCGGGGCCACATTCCCAAACGTGCACCATCCGAGGCTGTTTTGCTCACCATAGTCGCTGACCTTGCCGATGCTGCTGACTTCGTCTTCGCTACCACATCCGCTCCGCATGCCAACATTTCTTACGGTTCGGTCTTGGTCGACCAGGATGGTCGCCTTAGGCTTGCCGGTTTTGGGGCTCACGTTCCGCAAAGCTCGCCGCAGGCGCGTCCTCATTGGAGGATGATGTATTAGATATTGGCCGTGTGGTTTACGAGATAGTAGTCGGCCGCCCGATGCGCGATCCGAGGATTCCGGACGATTTTGCCTCCTATTCCGAGGCCGTTGTCCGTCTATTGCGCGATATTTTGAATGTGGCGGAGGGCCGCATGCTACCAGCGGAGGCCGCAGCGCGTGCTCGGGATTTGGGCGCAGAGCCTGGCGCCCCGATAGTCAATATATCGGACAGTGCCGCAGCGGGTACAGCAGAGCATGCTGCTCTGACTGATGATCCTGCGCCGGACATCGAACGGGCCGTGGAGAAGCTTACTACGGGCATTGATGCGGGTGGTGCCTATTCTGCAGTGCTTGCGGCTCTTGAACGCGATCCGCCGTCTGCCTCTCGTTCGTTATTTAAGTGTCTCTTCAATTGTCCTATTGCCAGTGACCCGCTCTGTACAATTCGGTCGCTTACCATGTTGCACAACATTATGCTAGATGGACCGTCAGCCGTCCTGGACGCTGCGCGTGGGAACGACAAGTTCCTTGATTGGGTTGAAAGTACATGGACTCAGGAAGCGATTGCCGCAGCGGCTGCTGCCGACGATCCTGGGGCGGAATCTCCGCATCCTGCGTCCAACTGTTTTGCTGGCGGTGACCTTGCGTTCTACACCTCTTTCCTCCGTCGCAAGGCGCGCTTTCATATGTTAGCTGCGGGGGGCTTCTCAGGTGCTTGGGAACGCACGAATGTGACTGCAGCAGACGGCCGAGACGTGCTCCATACGCGACGCAGAAAAGTTGTCGGCGGTATGGCGGATCTGGCAGAAATGGCCTCGGAAATCGGAGTCCGCTTTGCTACCGCCACAGATTCAGAGTCGTCTCTCAAACACGCTTCTCTACGCGCTATTGTTGACGAGTGTGGTCGTGCATTCACTGCTGCTCATAATCTTGCCAGTGAGACCCAATCCGTTCGTGATGCAGAAAAGCTTGTTCCCGGTATCGCTCGCCTGTGGGATGCATGTCGAGCTTTGCTTCATGCAGTTAGAGGCATACGGTCTGCAGGGGCTGATGATTGGGCTGAGTCATTCGCCGCTGATTCGCCCCCAGACATTGTTCAAGAAGCTGAGCTTCGCATTCGTGGAGTGGAAATCGCTGATGACATGCCAAAGTCTGGGTGGGAAGAGACTGAGAAAATGATCGGCAATGTGGACGGCAACGATGGGGATTCCAAAGAGAAGAAAAAGAAGAAAAAGAAAGAAAAAGCAGAGGTAGCTCCTACCGCTTCTCCTGTAGCAGAAGATGAGGTGAAGCCTGGAGAATTTTCGGCTGGTGACGGCGCTCTTGTAGTACATGGGGAGGGCGATGCGGCTGCTGCTGCTGTGACAACGTTATTCGGTGATCTGCTTAAGATGGATGGTGGGGATACTAGCCACCTCCGCGACGTGCCTTACGACGCACTAAATGCGCGGGTCCCTGGAGAGCTCACTGATGGAGAGGCTCTTGCAAGCGCATTTGGCGCTCCTCCACCTTCTGCGACACCGGCACTTGGGTACGATGACGATGATGATGATGGCGGGTATGACAACTTCCGCGCGCGGCAACAAGAGGCGCGCGTGTCCGCTTCAACCGGTGCATGGGCTGCTCGTGCTGGTTACGGCGGCGGTGCACTAGTTGTCCATCACAGTGCTGAAGTTGCCCCAAATAAGCCTCATCCCGTGTTTTGCCAGTGCGCCTTATGTGCGCAAGCCGAGGCGCAAAATGCTGCTATGCAAGCGGATGGAAGAGCAAGAGACGGATATAGTGATTCAGCATATGGTGTGAATGGACAACACGAAACCTCTCGCGACGACTCCTATCGCAACGGCTACGATTCTCCTGGAGCGAGGAACGGAAACGGGAATAGCAACGGTGCGCAGGAGTATCACGACGATGCCGGCTCTTATGAAAGTATTAGTTACAGTGTAGACGAGGAGCACGAGTACCAGCCCAGGGAACGAAAGGCTGCAAGCAAAACAATGGGCTACGGTTCAAGCCCCCCGTCTCGCCACTCAGGCTCCACCGTACCACCTGGACAGCCTCCATTTGAGCTGGGTGCATCGGGGCGTGAGGCAGGGCCACCTGTCCTTCGTGCAGAGTTCGCGGTGAATCTCAAGAAGCTTCGAACAGGTGATAAGCTAGGAGAAGGTGCCTTTGGGGTGGTGTACAAGGGAGAATACAAGCGAGAGACGGTTGCAATTAAGAAGATGAACAAGAAAATGCTTGGGTCCAAAAATGCCATGGCAGAATTTTGTAACGAGGTCCACACGATGTGTTCTTTATCACATCCAGGGGTTCTAAAATGCATTGCCGCAGGTCTTACGCCTCCAAATGTGCTTCTTGTCACTGAATTCATGAAGCGAGGGACTCTCTTTGATGTGCTATATAAGCAGCACATCAAACTCACGTGGTCTATGATTCGCAAAATCGCGCTACAGGTCGCAGAGGGTCTTGCGCATCTCCAGGAGCGCAACATCGTGCATCGTGATGTAAAAGCATCCAACATCCTCGTCGACGGTGCGTACAACGCCAAATTGGGCGACTTCGGCCTTGCGGGGCCTCCGGGCCCGTCCTCCGCAGCAGGTGTTTCCGGTACATACCAGTACATGGCGCCAGAGATCTTGTCAGGTGCCCCACACTCTTCAAAGTCACGATGTATACGCATATGGTCTGGTACTTTTGGAAATGATTTCTGGGTCTCCGCCGTTTTTCGGCTTGGACCCCATGGAAGCTGCTCAGCAAGTTATGAACCAGAATGCCCGCCCGCCTATTCCGTCGCATTGCCAACGCCCTTATGCGAATATAATTCAGTTGTGCTGGGGCGCCGCGCCGGCCAGCAGACCCGAGTTTACGGAAATTGTTAACATGATCAAAACGACTACAAAATAAGTGGGAGCTAAGTTTCCGAGGATGGTATTGTGAAAGAGGTGTCGTTTACAATAACGTAATCGGATCTCCCCACGATGGCGGCATCCGCGAATATGTTATGTTTTTCCCCTATAAACTAAAAACTGCATCTTGAACTCATCAATCTGCCTTAATTCTGTTCAGGTACGCGTTCCATCCAGCTTCCCGATACTGCGAAGCTGCGATACGCGGGTTAGATGCCCCGTAAATCCCACGTCCGACAATGATGATATCCGAACCCCTCTCACGAACAACGTTCTCTGGGGTGTTGTACTGTTGACCTAGTGCATCTCCTCCACCGGTAAGTTTAACCCCTGGGGTCATATACACAAAAGTATCCCCCTGTTTCACGCCAAGGTCCCCCATGCTGATGAATCCAAACACAAACGTAGGATCCCGTTTAGCCATATCAACCACAGCCTCCCTGTACCCTGGCAAGGCAGTAGCCAGATTTCCAGAACTGCTCATCTCCGCGAGTAGCAATAGTCCGATCTGTCTCCCTTGTTTTTCGCACGCCTTCCTTAACCCGGTCACAATATCTGGTCCCGGAACTGCGTGAGCGTTCACAATATCTGCCCATTGAGCGATTCTGTGGACGCCCCCCTCCATCTGAAGCACAACAGTATTACCAATGTCGGCAAACTTGCGGTCTTCAAAAATTAAAAAGTTGCGTCGATCCGCGATTTCTCGTAGAGCAGCTCCTGTGGAAGCGTCCCAGTCGCTCACTATGTCCGCATGCGTCTTCAGCACGCAAATTTCGCTTCCTACATCCTCCGCGAGTCGTAATAGAGCCTCACGGGTCTTAACATCGGCTGCAACAGCTAGATTTGTGCGCTTTTCCGCCATTAGTGTCAACAGACGGCGCCCCACTGAGCTTTGCGCCTCCCGAGCACGCATAGAATAGCAACGCGATAAGGCCACCGATGGCTTCACAGCATTACCAAACTGATTCGAGCGAACAAAGCTGAGCACGCGTTCCACATCGGTGGCGCAAATACGACCAGCATCACACAACACGGAAAGCATTTCCGAAATTGAGGTCACGGCATGCAGCTCAATGCCGTGTTTTGCGAGCTCGTCGCGTGCTCCATGCTCTCGGTCCAGCAGAACCACAGCATGCTCAACTTTGATGTGCTCCGCCACGAGTTGATCCACTGTCTCCAGAACACTTCCGCCACTGGTGACGAGATCTTCGACGACCAGACAGCGGGCGCCCGGCTGAAAGCTCCCTTCGATCTCCTTGCCAGTACCGTGCTGTTTGCTGCTCTTTGCGGCGCATCACCATGGGCACTCCTCGGGAAATGCTCATTGCCGTCGCGAACGGCAGGGCGGTGTACGGCACGCCGCAGAGCAATTCATGCGGAACGTTGGCGGCAGCATTGTACAGGCATGCTGCGACCTGCTGCAGCAAGGCCGGGTGTGACACCGTAATGCGCAAGTCGACATAGAACGGGGACAATATGCCGGACTTCAATTTTTTCTCCTTACCCTTGGGGAAGAGCAAGAACGCCTCTTTGTCATAGAGCTCAACGATCAGCGATCGAAGATCGGCTGCCACTGGCATACTGGAAGAGTTACGCGATAATGCGGCTCACAGAGATCGGAATGCGATGGAGGCACAGCACGGGTGCGTTCAAGTTGAGCGGAAAGAAGATGATCTTCACGGAGTACACCACATCACCGGTCTGCAGGAACAATCGTCGGTGCACCTGAGATTGCCAAGAAATTCATCAATTGCGATCAAAAGGAGATGATAATAACAATGAAATTTTTAATTTTCTCTTATCACATGTATTGACAGCAACGAACCCAATCAGATGCGGCGAGGCGATGCGGAGGCCGGCAGATTAACGTTAGCACTCCAACCCGAGCTTGGCAAGGCCTTGCTCCCCAACTATGTGGAGCAAATACTCAACGTCGGTAGCAACCTCCACGTTCTTTAGCCGCCGCACTCGGATGTCCTGCAGAATGATCTTGGCTCGTCTCATGACCGCCTCGTAATTCCGCGGCCCCAAAGTTTCCTTCGCGCTCTCCCTCGCAATTGGCCAGCTCACCATATCCGCATGACTGTGATTCCCGTCAACGCTAGCAGAAACAATCGTTGCCAGCTCCTTCCGTAACTTTGCGAGCTTGCTATTACCGGAACTTTTCCCAAATCGGTTCCATATTTCCTTCCGCGCTTGATCTGCGCCCTCCGTATTCATGACAACTTTCGTCGCATAGATCCCGAATAGGTCACTATTAGCCCTCGCAATAATATCCAAGTCATTGCCCGAATCCTCGGCGAAATGAATGGCCGCCACCATCAATCTCTCTGCAAGACCAGGATTGCGTTCGGCGATGCTGCCGTTGTCATAGACACTACCCAGATAGTATGTTGCGACGGGACAGCCCATCGCATGCCCCGTATTGTACCACTTGAACGCTTCATTCCCATCAATACGATCCATAAAGCACCCTTTCCCTCCAAGTTCATACAACAGAGCCAGATTCGCAGCAGCCCCCAGATGACCCATCTTAAACGCCTGCTCGTACAGCTCCTTAGCGAGATCAAAGTTGCCAATGACATCACCGTAAGCTACCTCATAACATGCCGCCACGTCGTTTGTGCCCTGCGCTGACCCTCGATCCATTGAAAGCCAATACAGCTCGGTTGCTTTCTTCACAGGGTTATCGCCACCTTCCGTTTCTTGCGTCACAATTGCGATGTCATCATCTTGACCATCATTTTCATATATGGAACCTAGCAAGCTCGCTGCCTGCGCACTTCCGCCCTCTACCGCCTTGTTTAGCTCTTTTATGGCGTTCTTACAACACTTGCGCTTCCGCGCCCTTGTAGTCGCGGCTTGCATTTGCGAATGCCACAACCGTCCAATGCGAAATATCCCGTCAACGTCTCCCAGTTGTGCCGACTTAGTGTACAGGTCGAGGGCGCTCTTGTACGCCTTTCCACGTTTGCCCTTGCTGTCCAGCCAGAGATCCCCGCGAACGTTCAACGCCTCGGGAAAGTCTGGATCCGCGCGCAGTGCCTTGTTAATCCAGAACATGGCGTGCTTGACATTTTTGCGAACCTTGGTTGTACCGGGACCACGACTCACCGCCCCCGTCGACCACATTGCCGCAGCGCGCACCATGCCCTTAACGTTACCATGATTGCCAGCACTTTCATACAGCTCCAAGGCGTGCTTTGGATTCCCCCCGCCTTCAAGGAAGAATGTTTTGCGAATCTCGTCAGCTTGGTCGACCTGCGCCTGCGTATCAGCTTTCGTTAAGGGAGTTTCAAGACGTGGAATTTCAAGAACGCCGTCCTGAGCTAGCGCCCAATGCCTGAGTGCGATTCGGTACAAAATCAGGGTCTCCAGAGGAGCTGTAATCAGCAAGTCCATTATTCCGCTCGTCGTCATCCAGGTCTCCATCTACGCTCATGTCCTCTTCGTCATCCGAAGAATGATCTGACACCTCAAAATCCAATTCGCGCTGAAGGTTTCTCATTGAGATAGAGTTTGTGTACGGATAATTAACGCGCCTACGCTTTCCACTGCGTTTAGCGGTTGTTTGCTCAGATTCGCCCTCATCTCGTTGGCTTACCATACGTTGATCACCCTCAGGTTGAATATTCTCGAATTGATTCGTCGTCGGCTCCTGCTTGACCTCTGGAGCGTCAACTTCATCACGAGAGTTGCTCCGAATAGGCAGAGCTTCATCGTCGTCGTCACTAATAACAATGACTTCTGGTTCGGAGAGTATTCCATTGCCATTTCCAGGCACGCGAGGTGCAGAATCTCGCACAATACTTTTGGCCACAGGAACGGTTTTGCCACGGATATCGGATTTGTCGGGGTTAGAACCACGGCTGACAGTAGATCCATGCTTCAATGGAAGAGATACATCAGGTTCAGGGCTCGATGTTTCTTCATTCGGCCTACGATCGTCATCGGCTACACCCTGATCGCGAAAGTCAAGCGCTGGTACACACGCGGTCAGTGCAGCCGCCCGCTCCGCCGTATCCGTAGACAACCTGTCCAACCTGTCCTGAGCGGATTCCTCTGCAGGTGCAGCCTCAAATGTGACCGCGAACGTGGTCCTTTCCTTTTCGGCTGCAGGGGGTATCTGTTGGACCCGGCCTGACGCGTGGTCTGGCGATGACTGGGTCTTCTTCTCTTGTACGCTCTCTGGATTTTCTGCGCCAGCAACAGGCAGCCAGTCCGGAATCGGCTCAGCAAGTGCCGTTTCTGTGGGCCAATCGCCTGTGGGGAATGGACTTTCTGTGGATGGGACACCACTCTCCATACTGCCGCCGTCAACTGCATCTTGTCGCACAATCTTCGAATTGGGAACGTTTGCAGCAGGGGGCTGGGACGGACTCATCGAAGGTTCCGCGTCGCGACTTGAACTGGGGGCAGCTAAACCCCCGGTGCTGGCGACATTGGCGTCGCCATTTGCGGTTTCCAACGGCGAAGCTGTCAATGCGCTTGAGACGTGCACCGACGGTAGCTCCGGTCCGTCCATGGTCGGCGGTGCGGATCGAAAGGCAGGAGCCTTCTTTCGGCGCAACGTGTTGTTACGAGGGGGGCCCTCAGGGCCAGTTCGATCGAGACGGCCTGAACCAGGTTCGAGAGGGTGTGGATGCACGAGATTGGACAGAGGGGCACCTGCAGATCTCTGGTTTGAACCATTAGGCAGAGCAGAATGTGTGGAATGTGGGGAGCGTGTACGCGGCACTGGACTCGCCGGTGCCTGAGATGTGGTGGATGCGACTGGGGTAAAAGCAGGAGGTTTAACTACGTCCATAGGTTCCGCTTTGACGGTGACAACGGGGCTAGAGGGCGGAGAAGGTTCTCGTGAGTGTTGTTGTGGCTGAAGTAGGGGTCTGTTAACATCGCCCGAAGACTCTTGGTCTTGGGTGCTTACTTGAGGAGGGACAGGAGCAGTCCTTGACGGTCGATGGGGCCGGGCGAAAGTCTTGCTGCGGCGATGGGTCTGGGTCTCGATGGCTGCCAATCGGCGGTCGAATCGGGAGAACCATTGTTCATGTTTCTGCCCAGGGATACGAGCTGGGCAGAAATTTGGGTCACAGCAGTGGCAATGTCTGTCATGCGCTGATCGACACGGGCGAGGTCAAGCGGATGCCCGCCATCGGCGGGGCGGACGTCACTAGCAGGGTCGAGATTGACGGCACGACGAGCCATAGCGGGAAGTGTGTCCGCTTGAGACGGTCCACGGTCTGGTTGGGTTACAGGCTTTTCGGTGAACGATTACATATGCGGAGGCCTAAATTATGCAGGTGAAAAGAAGAGATTTTTATGATAGCCACCGCGATCACAATTTTTGCGGCTTCCCGCGTAGTCTTTTTAGGACGCACCAACGAAATTGGGCACTGCACTATTGCCGCCTAGATCCTCGCTGAACACCAATCACTGATGCCAGCAACCTGAAAAGTGGTCGCCACGCTGCACTACTGTAAAGTCATAGTGTGCCCTGCCAACGTCAACAGAAACTTCGCAATTTTCACGACGTACTCCCCCCAAGGCGAACGTGCTGTACAGTGTGTCTTCAGATCCTGAAATGCACGACACCGCGAAACGGGCCGTAGTAAGAATCAAAAAATGAGTGCCCTCAGCGTGTTTCCACTATTGTCGGGTGGAGGAGGAATACATTGAATGACCGATTGTAGGATATCAGAGATACCGATGCCGGCCTTCGCGGATGCAAGAATTGCATTCGAGGTGTCTAGCCCGACGACTTATTCAATTTCCTGCGACACGCGGTCTGGTTCTGCCCCGGGGAGCTCAATTTTGTTTAGCACAGGGATAAGCTTCAAATTAGCCTCCAGCGCAAGGTACACGTTCGCTAGTGTTTGCGCTTCCACGCCTTGTGATGCATCGACGACCAGAAGTGACCCTTGGCAGGCTTCACGGGATCTCGATACTTCAAATGTGAAATTCACATGCCTTGGAGTGTCAGTGAGATGAATGGCATAATTCGAACCGTCTTTGGGATTCGCAGAGTTCATTCTTGCTGCGTTTAGTTTCCTGCGCGGAAGAATGTTGAGAAAATTGGGCACAACAAAACGAATATGTGTGAGCTTCGAAAGCAATGAATGGTCGACTGCTCGCATTTCCAGGAGTTCGGGGCGAAAATGTACGTCGTGATACCGCGGCCTTGGTCAGTTTCATTCGAATCCATCAACTGCTCCTTCATATCGTACATTGCAACTGTGCCTGTAACTTCCCACAACCTATCTGCCAGAGTACCTGACATGCTCAAACCAGGCAAAAACATCCATTGCGGTCAGAATTTCCCTCCTGTGCAAGAAACAGCGCCAGAAAAGTGGGAATGATCCTGCGTGTGCTCCAACTGAAGCTCGACGTACTTTTCCCACGGTCAATTTGGACAATAATGCTGACATTTCGGATTCTCTCCCGCGGTGCATCAAATGTACTCATTTTTAAGCTATACAGGAGCGAGATCCGTGCCCGAATTGGAATCTCCGCTACCTGCTCGGGACAAAGTTAATTGTCGGTAATGGAGCTGCGCAGGCACCCGCCCGCAGTATCTTGCAGAAATGCGCTTGCATTTCGAGCAGAAGCCGACTATGGAGAGGAAGAAGGCGATCTGCCCTACGGACAGTTGCCGGTGCTGACGATTGATGGAGTGCCGTACGCACAGTCTAACACGCAGCTGCGTTACGTCTGGAAGCGTGCCGGGTTATGCCCGAATGATGATGATATCGCGGCGATGCGCGTCGATGGTGTGCTCGAAGCGACCCAGGATGCGGTCTTCCTCTGCTTCTCAGACAAGTCCGAGAAGGGAAGAAAGAACTTTATTGAGGAGAAGATCCTCAAGTTCTTCGAGCCTTCGGATCGCATTCTCGGATGCACGATGATAATTGTGCGTGAAATATTTACTGTAATGTA
>JADWZK010067201.1_pt1 | contig 10987 bp, 11 predicted proteins | sample 8957641 | NCBI WGS metagenome assembly JADWZK01 (sample SAMN16576796, study PRJNA672827) | algae metagenome | host: rhodolith | place: South Korea: Udo, Jeju | collected 2014-09-18 | reverse complement strand
AAATTAAGTGCATTAAGCAGCTTGGGCGGTATAGCTCCATGAGTCGGCTCGCACGGGTCGGCCCGTACTGGAAATTGAAGATATTTGTTTGCGGTCAACCTCATCCTCCGCTCAAAACGTCGAGTTCTTGCCACTTGCAACCTCGAGCACTAACGCGATATTTTCAACCCGTCTACGTGCATGATTGCAAACGACCTGGTCAGTCTGAGACCCCAAGATCCCCGAAGTGCACGCAATTTTCCAGTAATGTGCACGTGCGAGGATGTGCAATAGGAGAGCGCTATCATACCTATATCATACCCTTCCACATACGCCACGTGTCTAATATGTGCCGAGACTCTGGAATGTCCGAGTATAACCCCGGATCACTGCAAGCGATCATTCACTCGATGCAACTGCAAGTATATTACTTTGCGAAGTAAGATTGAATGTTCGTTTGAGGTTATGCTTCAATCCGCTTTTTCCGTAGCTCGCGTTGACTTTGAGAATTGAGCGAACCCTTCGTCTTCAAAGTTGCTTCGTTTTCTTTATCAGTCTATACAAAGTGAAGCAGCTTGGCAAAGTCGTGAGCTTTAGCTGTTTGAAGACACATTCCGTACGATTCTGGAAAGATGCATCTGCTCCAGCAGTACCCCGACATTTGAATTGTTCGATAATTCCGTGTCTCCCTGCGTTGGTAAAATGAACGCGCCTCTAGCCATGGTCGGAGAAAGCTTTTTTCTTAATCAGAGTCTAATACTCTGATTCAGTCCTTAAATACTCCTTTCGCAATCGAAAAAGTTACGCGGATGCTCACGAGAGTGCAGTCCTAGGATGCATTCATATTATGCACACTGCACTCACCGGTGGGGACCATCGACCTATTGGCCAGAAATTATCATGCCAAGTAGTAACCTTCCACCTCAAGTGCATCTAGGTGATGTCTATGTGCAGTCCAGTACTCTGTCAGATGCTGACTGTACGACAGTAAAAAGTTTCTTATAAAACATTACAATCAATCCACAGTTTCGGATGTGCAATGAGTGAGATTGCAACTACCCTTTCATTTTTGATTACTTGTACGAAGGAACTGAGTCCTCCGACGAGCAACATGTGAGGATGTCAAAATAAGAGGGGTGGGGAATACACATTTGGGCTCTTATGAAGCTTTTATTATTATGGTTTCCAGTATTTTGAAATTCTGAAGATGAACTGAAGATTTAGCAGCAATTGCTTGATGATATTACTAGGATGTTGCCCAGCACGAAATTCATCATCCGACCGAATTTGATTTGTGATCACCTTTCGCCTGCTCGGGAGGCGCGCAATTGAAGAAGGAATGGCTGTCGAAGTCATCCTGTCGCACGGGAATCGGATGTTAATCGGGCTTCTATTAACTAAACTTCGAATTCTGCAATCCCCGAAACGATATTTTACGCTACGTCATGCATTGATATGACGTATGCTCTTGTGCATTAACCGATCAATTCTAAATGTGGCAAACCAATGCATCATAATGCGAAGGTGTGTGGTCTCGATTGACAACTTCGTTGTTCAAGCGCATAATAGGCGTGAAAATTCATTAAAAATTGTGAAAAATAGTTTAGGAGGCCGCGAAACATTTGTTTTCCATTTTGCAGTCAGAAGGACAGTTCAATTCAGGAAAATTATGGAAGAGAAAACGAACTGCACTTGCCGCAGTTTAAATTACAGTACCTGCGTTATGCGCATATTGGCAAAGCGTATTCTATACGAGCTGAGAAATGTGCATTTTTATTTGAAAAGATTCCAATTCTTAAGTGCGTGAAAGTCAAAGCCCACTCATTTCAAATAGCCTGTGGACCATTTTCGTATCCCGAAAGTGGTGTAATCCCGAAGTGGATATATCATAAAGTACAAAATATGACATGTATAACATGTGTATAGCGTGTCACAACGTCTTTCGCAGCTAGCGAAACTCCAAATGATAAAATGAATTCCTATTCCTGCCTTGAATGCTTCGTCTTTACTTCTTAAGGGAAGGCCGCTGTCGGCGCTTTCGTTCTTGACGGTGGTCAAGTGATCACTGGACGAGGAATCGAGGAGCAATCTATGACGGATTGTTCATTTCTATGATCACAAGGAGTCTCGGGGCAAATCAGCTCCAAGTCTCCCAAAAATAGTGGTACCATTGTAGGTGGTCCAGCCGTCATTCACTTGGTGGACGTAGGGGAAGATAGAGACGCAGCAATAAGCGACATAGTAGTGGACCTATGAAAATATAGCGCCGCGAAATCAGAAAAATGCATAGCAAGCATATTGCTGTTGCAACAGGGATTGGCATCTTTGCCGGACTGGGCGCCTCTAGCATGATCGATAGGAGCGAACGAATGCCAATAATTTGTCCCTAAGGTGTTGCTAAGACCACTGGCTTTCACTTTCGTCATGCGATGTCGTCCTGGTAAGTCATGACGAGTTGTAGATGTCACGGATTTTGTCAATTTGCCTTCCATTTTTTTACTTTAGGGTACAATAATATCGAAGACGGGGAAACAGCATCTGTTTACCTTACGTAAAATATCTGCAAGCATCTAGAGTACGGATTCATTGCCGGTGTTCAAGGTATTCACGGCGACATATGTCCTCGAGGATCGCTTTCATCCTCGTGACCAACACTGACCAAGAATTCTGAAGATGCGCTCGAAGCTTCGTTGCAGTAGTTGCAGCGGTGCTTGCGAGAGCAGAGTTCCCAGAGCACAGGCCCAGACGCCATACCAGGCTTACTGAGCTATTTGTACAACAGCGTCTCTCCCGCACTGCCGCGCAAGCAGATATGAGAGAGTTCTGCAATAGTATATTTCAGGACCACCGGCTTCACTCCTTTCACAATCAGTGCATGTTCGAGAAATTCCCCCAGCGGTAGCCTCTCGGAAAGGTCTTTTTTCAGGCATGAGGCGATAAAATCCTGGCACTTGTCCGAAATATTTTCTGGATGCTCAGAATGAGGGAAGAGTCTAAGCTGGGGGAAGGTTCTGCATCATCATCATGAGGAATTTCATGGCTAACAGATTGGACTAAGTTGTCTTTCATTACTCGATTTGTGTAGCGGTGATCTCAAGCGAACGAATGTTCACATTGGAGTCATAATCTGACGCCTCCTCCTTAACTTCCTGGCCATCAAGCATTGCGTGCCGTTAACGTCTGTCTCTGCTTTCGCTCCCATCCCTCTTCAGCAATCTCGCCCATCATGTCATAATCAGACTGTAAAGCATTGCCGTTCGGTCATATAGAATATTCGTGATTTCAAGATGCATTTTATTATATCGATTAAAGTAGTTTATCGCTTTCAAGAGCGACCAAAGTACTTAGACGGCATGCGTTTCAGGAAGTCTAGTTGGACGAGAATCATGAATCGAATTAGGGTCAGACCGACATGGAAAAGGAGAATAAATATCCATGCATCCGCGGCCTTAAAAAGCGCTGTAGAGAGCGGGAATACTCTTGGACGAGATGCAAGACGCACGAAAAGAATTTCGCGAAAGCTATTCTCCAGCGAACATTCGAACCACTGCGAATCGATAACTTTGATTGCAGCTTCTTCTATAGCGGTTTCTAGAGGGTGCTGAAAACGGCGGTGGCTTAGACTGTAGCGGAAGCTCCGTGGGACTTTACTATATGATTTACCTTTGCAAAGGGTCACAGGCTGCAAAACTGCTCTGTGGAGAGAAAAATCGGTGTGATGAAAGCTGTCGCGACGAGATAGCGGTGCAAACGGTTGATATAAGTCGGAAGATGAAGGTGCAGGTTGGTTGGAAATGCTGAACTAAAGTGAGCCTATTCCGAGGTTAAATGAGGAAGAGGAAACTTGTGACGACGTCGGACGAAAAAAGTTAGACTGTGGCCCTTCCCGTGACTGGCACAGGGGCGGGGAATGAAGCATTGACGATACCACTCTCGTCGCCTTCCAATGCACGTTTTAGACTACTGTATACAGTCTTTGAAAGTCCGATTGTTAGCCGCGCCTTTGTCTGTTCATTCCATGCCCGTGCAACACGATTTAAATCAATTACATGGACTTAATTTCTACTGACTCTATGATTCCGCCACTATTCGAGGTAATCCAACTTGTGCAAAGGTTATTGCCATTGCGGCACAGTTACTGAGAGGTATAATTGGATAACCCTGCCAATTTTATCCACAGCATGAATGTCAGGAGAAGCTTTTAAACGCGCACAGGGATGATACGCTCTCGGATTCACATATGACACCAAGGCATTCTCGCGCCGTCGTCGCTGAATGACGTAAATTTCGGAGACGCGCCCTTCTTTCCGATAAACCCCTTTTTCTACTATATTTGCTCTCAAGCGTCTGGGTCACGGCTCATAGACTTTTGTGTGAACACAGAGAAGATAAATAAGTTCTAACGCGCGAGCGTGCACGGCATGCACTAGAGTAGTGTTTACAATAAACTGCATATTCTTTAGTGGACCAATATCATATACAATGAGTTAACCGATGAGCGAAGAATATGATACATGATAGAGCCGTCCAGAAGGCAGTAAAGTGGTTCGTGAGATCAATTGAATCAGAGACACTGCTAACTGAGATGGCCTCTCTGTACGAAGCTCATGATGTAAAAAGGCTCAAAAGACGCACATCCTCCGCCTGGAAGAGCACTAGGTAATCCGAAGAGCACTTATGAAATGCGTCAGGCCAACCCCAGACTCGTTCTTCGGCGATGTCCCAGACCTTTATAGTGGAAAGGCAGCCGAAATAACAAAGGACAGAAAAAGGTCTGCATCGAAACATGCGCGAGATGTGAGGAGTGTATAAGCCAATAAACATTTCGCAAAACGCAGAAGTTACTCATATCCAACCTCGCGTTTTTTGAAGCACTGCTTTATGTAATCTCGGTCTGTTCGCCATTTAAGAGTTCTCCAAGCTTGGCAATTGTGTACTCGGAAAGATAAATTGCCTTTCTGGCGACTAGTCGCATTTTTTCACTCGTTGGCGAATTAGATGCTGTCGCGAAAGTGCAGAGCCGTAACGGATACATCTGAGGCAGACAATAGGGCTGCTAGGGTATGGAAAGCCTGACGCAACGAGAATAGCATGTCGTACACGGTTGCTGCAATCCTGCAGCACGAGTTCTGCTTCTCAAGAACATTTTTGCGAAAGCACGTAGTGTTTCCTTAGGCGCAGTTTGAAGGACGAGGACGGTCAATAAGAAATATGCAATGATCAACGGATACTGGTGAATTACTCTTCTTAGACATTTTTTGCCGTGAGGGCCGTCAACGCCTCTGAGCCGAGTAGTAAACTTCCAGACCTCAGATCAGCAGCAGAATTTCTCCATGATCGCAGGATACTATAACCGAAGTTTTATTAATGCTGTATTGAGCTTTTTCATCATCCAAATGACTATTTGTACACCCAGCGGTCGAATGAAATTCACGCACCGGCGATAATCCCACTGCGACCTATGTAAAACAGAGCATTATTAGCAGTAAGACCCACTCAAGGTATTGTGTGCACCCTCTTTTGAATACGCACACCTAGTGAATACCAAAGTCGTCAACGGACTTTCTTTCATAGAAAAACAATCAATTTTAAAGGGTATGTGAATATTCACCTACCGAATATCACAATTAGCGGACATTTTCCAATTTTGCATCAACTGGATTCTTATGCATTCGAAGACGTCAAGGGGAACTTAGTCTCAGCTGGTGCACAGAACTGCTATACTGTTGTCTATCATACGCACTGCGGAGCACAGTTATGGGTGCCACGTGGGACTGAAAGCAGTCCCAGCGTGGCGCTCCTGCATTACTGTAAACAGTACATAACGATTCTTATTTAAGCATTGAACCTTCGCGTAAAAAGAAAGTTTACACTAAAATACAGATATGAGTGATGAGTCAGGGTGTGTAATGGAGACAACTCCTGAAAATGCACTTCGCTATCTATTCGGAGCTATCTCTTGACCAACGGTTAGAGACAAAGTCGTATTTCTGACTGGCTAGATTTTCATCTAGCCAGTCAATAGTCATGAAAACAGCCAAATAGCCAGTCGTTTACGTAGTCAAATGTGTTTCAGTCGTTCAACTCCTCTAATTCTCTCGCAGTAACCTCTGCGGGCTCCTTCACGGCCTGAGCGCGATTGCTAATGAATCCTGCTTGTCTCGAAGGGCTATTTAGATGCGCAACGACGTAGCTGCGCACCATAAGCAGAATCTCCGCTACGGGGGAGCCCGTTCCTTGCCGACGAATACCCTCCTGGTACCCAGCGTCCCCGAACAGTCGCTCCGCAGACGCAGATGAAGCCTGTATCGACAGGAAGGCGCGCGCGGCGTCGAGGAATAACGGAGCGAGCGACAACCGTCTTCTTCGCAAGTCTACGACAGAACTGTTCTCTACGGACCGCCACCAGTCCAGAGCGTAGTTCGGTTCGCGGCGCCCATCGCGCTTGAGCTCTGCTACCATGGCTTTGTGAACAGAGATGAAGTTTGCCCTGTATTCCCCGTCGGAATCGTATTCGTTGCTATGAATATCGGGCAATTCGCCAACGATTACGTCGATAAGTAGATCGACGACAATGTTCGTCGAAGACGAAAGCGAGATCGAAATCTTGACAGAGCACAGTGCGCACCGGTACTTGTTCTCTCCATCTGTGGCAACGGCAGCGAGCGTCGTCCAGACCGATGATTTTGCGCGCGTCATCTTTGCCACCCCGCGCCTTCTCTTCCGCCGTAAATTCCTCTCCGCACGAAACTCATCTGCGCGTGCACTGGCGTCGGTTATCCCGCTAGGGGATTCCCTTCCTTCGAAATTATCGGTGGACCTGACACGTGCCATGGCGAGATCTGTTGGTGCTTGGACAACCTCGACGATCTCGTCACGGTCCTGGGTGGGCGCGGTAGAAGAGCGTAAACTTGATTCCGCCCACTCGGCCATAGTGTCGCGCGCGCCCCGCTACCGGTAGTGCTCGCGCAACGGCGAGAAGGGCGAGAGCGGGTCATTTGAACCTCATCGGTGGATACCGATTCCGCCGAAGGGCGCCGGCGCCGGCGATCCGGTGCCGTACTGTCAGCTCGGCGATAAATGGCTAGATAGATTGGCCGGTCGTTAGTTAATAGTCATTAGTCACTAAAAATCCATCTAGCCAGTTAGTTAGAAATACGACCCTGGTTAGAGAAAAGCAATTGTCGACGAATTTGAACTCCGGCGGAAAGCCGGAGAATACGCACCTCAGTAATTAGTCGCGGAATGGGCTTTTAATAAGCTGAGTCTTGCTTCTATGCCAAGTGAGCCCACAATGTCTAGATGGTCCAAAAAGCAACCTTTATCTGAAAACGTATAGAAATAGAAGAACGGAAGGAATGCATCATGAAATTGAAAAGACTGTCCTCACTTGGGTCAAAGAAATGTACAAATGCAGATGGCTCAGAGAAAGTTAATTTAGTCTTGATCCGGACCGCAAAATGTCCTAGAGCTTTTTGAAGGATGTCTAGCCAGCAGCTTGGATTTGATTGCCGTAGCGAATCGACCGCATGGATGAACATAGAGCTGTTCTTTGCTTATCTGCACAGATTGGATGCATATGGTAGGAAAACTCCTGCCCGAAATTTTATTGTTCTGTTGATAATTGCAAGGCTCATGGTAATTATCTGAGCTGGCGAGTGTGAAAATCAAATTCCTTCCACCTAATATAGCCTCTAAATTACAGTCTGTGGATGCCGGAATCATCGCAGCTTTAAAGAGTGCTATCGAAAGAGAGATCTTTTTAACGCCTTCAATATGCTGTATTGTGATGTCCCCAATATATTCAATGTGGATAGGCTTCAGGCGATGTTCCGGATGCGAGTGGTATAGAACCAACTTAACGCTGATTTAATGAGAAACTGCTGAAAGCATACAAATGTTCTTTATATGTGTGATGAAGAGCAGCGCTCTTTGAAGACAAATCTAGAAGGTTTCTGTAATCTGAAGAGCCACATTGTTCAATATGACCAAATCGTATATTTCCAAGGATTTTTCAGATTTTGCTTACAGTAGAACGTCATTTATTGCACGCCTCATTTCTTGAATATTCTTGCATATTGGCCGTCTGCAACCGGCCACGAATCTAGTCCCCTTGTAAAAATGATAAAAATTAAAGAATACATTTAAATCTGATGTGCGTTTTCAATATTCTTTAAGAAAAGTTTCAGTGTATGCGCGCGATTTGGAGCGAACTAAGCACAAAAAAATTGCTGGAATCATACAGAGCTTCTCAAAGAGCACGACGAAGCTTCGTCTTTATTGATTTAACGACATCCGATCCTGTTACCGCTGATGAAGAGCAACAAGAGATCGAGGATACATTTGCGGAATTAGTGTACGGATGACTGTCGGGGAGTTTCTTGAGGTGGGCGAAGATGAGAACTGCATTGATGAGTTTCTGCAGAAGACACGGTTGCCTCCCTCGCTGACGACGTATATAATTCTTTTCTAGGAAATTAAGATTCTGCTGACGAGGCAAACTGATGAATGGAGGAAATCATTGCTGAGTTTTCTACTAAAGAAGCCCTCAAGGCTCTTGAAATGGTGTCTACAATTTTAGAAGAATCCAACCCAGATCATGGAGTTGCGCTGCGGGTAGTTTCTCAAAGTCTACGCGAGCTAAGGAAAAAGCGGGGTCCGCCAAACGACCATACACTCGTACTTCACAAAGGAGTGTACCTTCAGTTTCGAAGAAGAACCGACTGAATGATCGCTTACTGTGATCAAAGGTTTTCAGGACATTCCTGAATCTACGTACATATTAGACACGTGGCATATGTGGAAACGTATGGTACAGGTATGATAGCACTCAGCTACTGCACGTCCTCACACATTGCACATTCACCTCATGCAATTGGCGATAACCCTTGGCGACGATGCGAGCTTTCGGTCCGGAGTCCTTGAGAGTGAAGATGTACATACACGGCAAGACGTTCATATCCGGTGTACGCTTCACTAGATCCCAGGTTTTGTTCCGGTCGATGGAAGATTCCTCTTTGTCGATGGCGGGCATCATGAAGTCAGCATTACCAGGCGAAGTGGCCTCCGTGTAAGTTTGAGGCACATCAGTTGAAACAAAGCATGTCTCAGTGGCAACGTTACAGCTAACAACAGCAAGGTTTGCAGTATGCGAGGGAGCAATCCAGAACGGGCGAGGAGGTCGAGATATGCGGCTCGAGCGACGAAGTACAGGTTCCTGCTGAGGCTCGTTCGGTTCCGAAGTAACAACTGAGCTGTCATTACCATTTTGACTTGTGGTGTCGACAGCAGCTCCAGAGTCGTCTGAAGGCTGCGCCACAACGGGAACCGACTTGACCTCAGAGGCAAGTACCGTATCCATATCTTCGTCAGGATCAGAGTCTTCGTCAACATCGACTGTGTCGATGACATTTTCTTCAAATGTCACACTTCTCGAAAAAACGACTCGCCTGAGATCTGCGTCCCATAACTTATATCCCTTGCTCTGGGATGAATACCCAATCATCATGGCCTCTCGAGCACGACTGTCTAGCTTTTTGACTTTCTGACCAGGCAGCACGTACCAACACTTGGATCCAAACACGTCATATGTTCAAGATTAGGAGCGCAGCCCATCCATATGTGATGGGGTTGTGTTGATAGGCAGTCCACAAGACGTCACCCTGTTGCGAACATAAACAGCGGTGGCAAGAGCTTCAGCCCAGAACCGTTTCTCGATGCCCCTGTGGTGTAGCATCGATCACACGAGACTCATGAGCGTACGGTTCATTCGCTCTGCCACCCCATTCTGCTGTGGGGTATAAGCAACGGCGAGCTGGTTGTGAATTCCATTGTTGGACAAATACTTCTTGAATTCATTGGACAGATATTCGCCTCCGTTCTCAGTGCGAAGCGCTTTGAGTCTTGGTGAGCCTGATGTATAGTCGTGATGAACTAGACGCTGTAGTTTTCTCCCAGTGTGGGTTTCAGCGTATTTGTGGTACTTCTTGAAACACTCAAGACTTTCAGACTTCGTGCGCATAGTGTAGACAGTCTTCCATTTAGAGACGTCGCGTATGAAGGTGATGAAGAAACGAGAACCACCAATAGACTGGACGTTGCCCGGTCCAAGCACATCGGAGTGCAAAAGGTCGAGAACGGCAGAAGCGCGGGAGGTACTAGTCTTTGTAATAGGAGACTGGTGACCTTTTCCATAGATGCAGCCAACACAGACGTGCGGAGGCTGCTGGTCACCAGACAAGTTGACTCCTTTGACCACCCCTCTCTTGACCATAGTTCAAATGCCGTTCATGTTGACGTGCGCGAGGCGTTCGTGCCATAGTTTGATGCTTGCTGTACAAGCGATTTCAGAGCCATTGATGTACAGGTTAAGATAGTACAGCGAGTTGCGGAGCGTGCTTTTTGCGACAACACGGCTGTTAGACATAATGTGACAACGACTGCCATCGAACTTAGCATTGAGACCTTTGTCGATAATTTTAGAAACAGAGAGAATTTGGTAATCAGTACCAGGCACATGCAGCACATTCATCAATCTCACTTTGAATGGCTTGCCATCGACGAACACTTTGATGTAGATGTCTCCTGTTCCAGCGAATTTTGTCTCTTGTTTAGTTCCGACGACAATAGTTTTGTCTTTCAGCTCATTGTATGACACGAATGCAGAGCGGTCGAACGTCAGGTGCGACGAGCAGCCAGAGTCTATGATCCAAGGATGCACTTTGTGCGTTACATCCAGGTCTCTGGCCTTCGCAATCAAAAGAGCGAAGTCGTCGTTAGACATGATAGGAGGATCATCATTGTTAGCGACTAACGCAGGTGCCTTTTCGGCGACGTTCCTGCGCCTTTGGAACCGAGCCGGAGCCAGTCAGGGAACTCTTTCCAGCACCGGTCAGATCGATGATTCGTTCTACCGCAATGCTTGCACTTCTGGCGCGACGACTGGGAGTCGGGGCGAAAAGACACAAGAGCATAAGCCTCGGATTTGACGTTGGTGGCTTCCATGTGC
>JADWZK010212705.1_pt1 | contig 11004 bp, 5 predicted proteins | sample 8957641 | NCBI WGS metagenome assembly JADWZK01 (sample SAMN16576796, study PRJNA672827) | algae metagenome | host: rhodolith | place: South Korea: Udo, Jeju | collected 2014-09-18 | reverse complement strand
CTTAATATACCGGCCTTGATTTTGCCCATGCTGGTACGCTCTCATCTACCTGATCGCCCATTGCACTTAGAAAGATTTAGCGGTAATTGCGTCGACCACGCGCGGAACACATGTCTCATCTCCAGCCCCATCGCCCGCAACGCATTCCATAGCTTGTACACTTTCGTGGAGGAATTTCCTCTCTTTATACTACACAATCTGCAACGTTTGCTGCACCTCCAATAGTGCACGTGCTCGGCGTCGCCCCTTATCCCGCCCACAACGCATTTCTCATTGCTCACGCTTCTTGTGCTCTCCTCCAAGTAAAGGGGTTTGTATGCTAGCTGCACGTATTGTATTGTATTCTGCATAATCCCCTAAGTGGGGTTAGCAGCGCCCTGGATTGGTCTACTTTCCTTCCACTCTACTCAATTCCTGGCGACGTTATCGCTTCGAGGATATCCAAATCAGGTACATCGCCGAACAGTGATTCCAGGGCAGGTTTGACACATTGAAGCAGGATTTGTCGTGTAACGCGGTGCTCTTCCATTCCAAGTATGTGCCCAAGATAGTCGCAACGTGTTGGAGAGTCCACACCAGTTCCATGTAGCTATGCGTAGTTGAGAGGAGAAACTGATAGCTTCCCCGCCACTTTCACTGCCTCCTGGGGTCCCCTTTCGGGTCCTCTCCCCTCGCAGCAACCGAGGGGATCCTGTGATGCGCGCGAACGCGCCCATCACAGGACGGGAAAAACTAGCTGCATCTATAACCATTCGCGTCCTCTTCATCCCCTCTTATGTTCCTTAGCTCACTCTTTCTATCATGCGCATCCACTATCGCATCGATGTACTATTCTATATACTTCTGTCAGTTAACTTTTTTCGATTTATTTGTCCTGTCGCCCGATGCCATTCTCTGACGTAATGTACTATGGGAAGAGCAGCAATGAACAGGAAAGAATGTCCTCCGTTCGGACTATACTTCATGTGACAACAGCATAAGCGCTTATAGGACTCGCATGCAAGGCAAACGGATTGCCTCACGTACTTTGTGTGTGAGAAAGCTACTAAGTGAACTGCGATCACCTGCAGAATGGGAGTACGACTCGGCATGGATAACATTGCCGGGAGAACATTAAATAAATAATTCTCAGAACTAAATAGGAGCTATATTGACTTTCTGGATGTTCAAAGAATATTCACTACTAATTAACTCATCCCTGCATTGTTCGTTGAGCCGGCGCAAATGCCAAAAGAAAAACTTTTCAAGAGTAAGGAGAGAGAAGCCACGCATTAATACGTTGTGCTACGTAGGGTCGGCACGAAAGTCAATGAGGCAAAAGATTAATCGTGATATTGCGCCTGAAAACTTGATACTACATCAATTGTGACTATAAAAATGTCACACGTGTCTATTATCAGGAGAATCAGAAAATTTAAAACCAATAAATTTTGCTCGCATACTGTCCTGCACGTTTGTGAAATCACATATCAATATAACTTAACGTAATTGATACCGCAGGAGAATCCGTAATGTTCTACGATTACGATAAGGCAAATCTGAGTTAAGAGATATGAAATTGATATTGAAAAATCAATGCCCATTTCTAATGAAGGCAGCGAACACACATGTATTTCGCTTATTCCGGTTCGACGACGCACCTAGTTTTTACTACATTTCTCGAGATGCGCTGTCTCGCCATGCTTGCAAATTGAATGTGATCCAGGAGCAAATTACGTAGTTAGATAAATCAAACTACATGGAAAATTGAGAATAGTACATACATTTCCGAGGAGATGGATTGTGAGGGGGCACAAGGAAATGGATCTGTGGTTGTGATTAAGAGCATATTTCACTTGGAACGCCCTGTGTGTCGGAAATTTGGAGTGTTTAAAATGCATGCTTATAATGGTATCGTACACTCATCTTTTGTCACATGCTGCTAATGCTTGCAGCAATGTCATGCTATTGCGTTTTTCTGAACAGGGAGCTCTTTTGTCACAACGTCTCTCCGCACCAGAATATCTTGTTTAAGATAGAAAATCACATACTATACAATACGTTTGTGAGGAAAAGTGGAGCATATAAATGGGTGCATTGAAGCGCGGTGAATAATTAATCACATGATTTTCGTGGCGGACTTGCACTGATTTATACGTACTTTATTCTCGTTAGTTAAAGAATTTTGCTATTGTAATTTCCTAGAGCTCATTTAATGGCAAAGTTTGATGTATATCACAAATTTCGAAAGGATAATTCTAACTGACTTACTGAGCATTTCTGTGAAAGAGCGGGGCGTGCCGTATGTCACCAGACGCATATCATTTCGCGTATTCTCATTTACCTGCATCAGTACATTTTCGCACTGAGATATTCATAACAGAAGAAGGTTGTCAATAGCCAACATCTTTATGGGATATGTTACTGTACAAAGAAATGCACACGGCCTCGGGACCTCAGATTGTCGCTAAGAATTAACAGTTTAGAAAACTGTTCAGATTCCTTTGTATTGTATTGTATTGTACTGTATTCTGAATAATCCCCTAAGTGAGGTTAGCAGCGCCTGGATGGTATATTGCCCTTCCACTCTACTCTATTCATGGCGAAGATTATAGCTTTGTAGACATCCAAATCAGGTACGTCACAAAACAGTGATTCCGGGCGGGCTTGACACATTGAAGCAGGATTTGTCGTGTAATACGGTGCTCTTCCATTCTAAGTATGTGCCCGAGATAGTTCCAACGTTGGTCTCTTGCGCGCACGAGCACCTCGAGAGAGGGCTGTCGGGCCTCGTCAGCAATGCTTCTTGCTGTTATCTTCGGTAGCATCTTAGATGCGGTTGAGTTTAGCCTACGGCGTACTGACCTACATGAACTGAACGGAGTAACACTGAACGCATCGAAATACACCTAGAGACGAAATACGCTTGGAAACACCCACAAGACAATTGATTGAAATCTTCAGTAACATAAAATAACTTGCAGTATCAGATAACGGCAGTTCGGAACAAATAAAACACCTGAGGTCCCTCGGTATGAAATAGATTTCGCAAGAAAAGCGTTGAATTTGGCTCTTAAAAAAGAAAAAGAGGTTCATGACCAGGAAAAGGGCACTACTGTGCTATTATATATGAAAATGTATCTTGGGAAGTGATTGCGGAAGTCGGGAAGGCATTTTTCGCCCAAGAATTTTGGAGCGATTGGAAGAGCCCACAATGTTTTGTAGATGTCGAAGTATCGCCCGAATTCTTTGCTGTGAGAATGGTCCAAGAGAGAAACGACGGAAAGAAATCACAACAATAATTCAGGCTACAATTTGAGGACCCTCAATTGGTTCGCAAAACCATAGCAGCGCGGTATCTGCGACGAAGCTTAGAACGACATATTTGGAGAAGGATACCTCAACTGTGGCACATAGTAAGTGAAAAATCCTATAAACCGCAGGTCCTCGCAGTCCTTTTACGACTACACAAAGAAAGACAGATACAGGTGGCCCTGAAGTGTGGTTTTGGAAGTATCCACCGCAAGGAACGACATTTTTTCAGAAACCATTTTGGTAATACCGTCTAGATAAATTGGGCTCCTTGCATGAAGAATTATCAAATTATTCAATATGCCGAAGTGATATCGACATGACAGTAGCCGCAATTTATTCTTTATGACCGAATATTTTGACAGGAAGACGCTGACGTTAATGACATCAGCGAATATTCTTCCTGGAAACTCTATTCTCTTTAACCTCGTTCCTCGAGATATGGTCCAAAAACATTGGCTATGAAGATATGGAGCATCAAGTAAAGAGGGAAACCGTTTGCATTCTGCACTCTGTGTATTTGAAAACAATTGGTCTACACACTTCTAGAGAAAACTCTATTTTCCATTCAACTCTTAGAAGACATAAAATCGTACTGCGACTATGATACTGTACTATTCTTTAAATCAATAGCCTAGCCCTCAGGCTTTGTAGACATCAGAATCAGGTAGTCGCCAAACATGATTCCGGGGCTGGAATAACATAACAATGTATACGTATCCTATTTACGTCCCGCACGAGACTGACGGTGGAACTGGATGGGGCATATCCTCCACCAGGAAAAACACCGAGTTCTATGTTAAGTACTCCCAAACTGCGTGAGACCAATCCCTGACTCACTCTTCGGGGATGTTCCTGACTTCGATCCTAAGACAGCAATTGAAATAGCTCGCCATAGAGAAAATTGGAAGAGCCTGAGACCCTCGAGACGTTACTGACCTCCCCGTGGGGATAAGCATCATCATCATCATTTACGCTCCGGAGAAGAGCAATTTGCCGAGGCCCATTGCAGGGAGGGATGAAGTGAATAATGTGTCGTTCCGGAAGTTGCTCTGTAATCCGGAGTTCTACGTAGACTTGGAGAATGTGCAAAATACGAGACAATTCTTTCTGTGGCTGCAGTGGTTGAGATACGTTGTCATGTGGACGTTACAGTTTGAAATACAGTGGGAAAATTGACAATAGTACATAGGATATTGTGGGAATTAAACGAGGGCGCGATTAAGGGGAACGCAGGTGAAGACACGGAGCATACATGTAAAGGAATCTCGAAAAGCAATTGGATACTATTATATTGAATTCCAATTAAATGGAAGCTTGAGACGGGTAAACGTACTCTATGGAATAAGTGTGATAGATCCATGATGACAATTGATATGGAAAATGGGCACGTGGTCTTCTTACTAGAGCTGCATATGTAGCGTCGATATATCACCAAACTAAACGTACCTCAATGTTGCAGCATCAGTTCTGAATTGCTCCGCGTTCCCTTCATATACAAAGATAGGGAGTAAAAAAGGCAATCTCGAGCATTGTGGAGATCCCAGAAAAGACTTCTGCGAACAGCGACCTAGACGACTTGTCAATGCCGGGGGATCAAGAATCTCAGCAAATGGAGCCTTTGCTGTGTTTGGGCTCCAAATTAGCATCAGCTGGCGTCGGAGGCTACGTTGAAATTGACGATGTTGGAAGCAATATCGCAGTTTATTACACTAAAAAGCCTCCCGACTGCGAACATGTTATTCTGCAGCCGGGTGTCGTTCTTGAGTTTTCTTCAGAAATACTAAGAAGTCTTTGTGAGCTAAAAGACATTGCCTGTGGTTTAAGGTCATCTTGGAGCTGTAAGAAAAAAGCATACGGAAGGCTCTATGCTCGGTGTTCTCGCGGCGGATACTACCAAAAAAGTCAAGGGGAGGGAAAACGGCCACGCATTTCAGCAAGAGTTGGCTGCACTGCATCTGTAACTGCCGTTCCGCTGACCAAGAATACCCATCCTTTGCTTTTCGAAAAATTGTCGAATGAAGTTTATGATGAAGACGTTCAAGATGAATCAGAGAGGCCAATATTTTGCATTGTCCAATCTGTGCGATTGGAACATAGCGGCCATGTTCTGGAACCTTCTCAAGGAGAGAAAGTAGTATTTTCAAGGGGCTCCGAGATTATTTCCAACCCACAAATCAGCTCTGCTATCAATTCGTTTCTCCGAATCAGCAGCGGTAGCCCAGGTTGCATCTTGAAGGCTTCTCAATATCTACGTGATCTTTTCCCTCACATTCATATTCCCTTGGAGACTATCAAGAATACGGTTGCAAGAGTAAGAAAAAATAATGACGACGCATCAGATTTCGCCGACTTTTTGCGGGAAAAGAAAACTAATGGGGATATTGAGTATCTTCAAGTATTTCTCGAAGATTCTACGGGTATCCTCAAAACTGTGATTTGGACCCTGAAGCAATCCAAAAGTATTGTCGAAAGATGCGGCGAGATTGCATTTTGGGACTCTACGCACAATACAACACGGTACGAGTACAAACTGTCGTCATTTACTGTTGTCGATTCCGAAGGTTCTTCACGAGCAGTAATGTTTTGCCTTAGTCTATCAGAAACTGCAGAAGACTGCAAAGCATTGCTTGTAGCATGGCATGAGGCGTTTTCGGTTAGATTACCAGCCGTCATTTTCACGGACGGAGACGAAGCTATGTGGGCAGCCATTTCGTCTGTTCCGTACTCTGCGGATATCAAGCACCTAATATGTACATTCCACCTCTTCGACATGAATGTCAAGAAGCGGGTTCAACCAGTTCTCACGTCTACTCCTGGAGGAAATTCTTGGGCTGGATTTCGCAAAGGGTTAAGTATTTGCAGGGAAGCTGGATCGGAGGAGGAACTTGATCGCCTATGGAGTTCACTACTACGAAACTGGGTTCCGGAATCACCCAGTAACGAATCCGTTCGAAGGTATCTAAACGATCACGTGTGGTCCAAAAGGCGCCAGTGGGCAGTTGCATTTTTCCAGAATTCATTCACCATCGGCGCTGCATCGACTCAGCGATCTGAAAGCTGGAATTGTGCTATAAAAGCTTTCTCTGATACAAGGTCTCTTGTTTCCCTTTTCAAGTCTTTGCAATGCTTGACGGAGAGGCAAGAAATGAAAGAAAAGGGCAGTACAGACTCCGCTGTGCGCATTGCGCCTCTTAAGCGTATTTGCACTGTGACGGGACCTGCACCAATATCTGCTGCAAATGGTCTTGCTCTGTCTAAATATTGCTGCAACGAGCTATTCAATGAAATCTCTGCGGCATACAGAATGGGAGCTTCTCAACTGAGCGAGGTTATTCAGGCATCAGAAGGCAAAAGGGGCATTGAAATTGAAGGAACTGTGCAATACACCGACTCAAGCGATAACAGTGACGTCAGATCACGGACAAAAGTGAAGGTTGTCATTCATAAACTATCGAAGAGAATAGTGCAGGATAAACATATCTCTGGGATTGAATGCGAGTGCCTGTACACGCAAAGGATGCGAATTCCTTGCCGACACTCACTTTGTCTCTGTCTGGACGCAGATCGTCGAAAAGTGCTCTGTGATAACCCGGTAATATCCTCGGCTGGTAGTAAATCCGTTTTGGAGCACATAATTCATCAAGAATGCGGGATAAGGTGGCGTAACCCGTACGCCGCTGGCGAAAATACTTCAGAAGATAATCAGAAGTTTTCGAATATCTGTGTTGAAGACAAAAAACGCTTAATGCTGACAAAGGCTGAAGGTGGTCACCTTGAGATCGATCAGAAGAGGAAAGATGAAAAAGACTCATTCCACGGAGAAATGTCTAATTGGAGCGATTCTAAATCTATTCAGTTTCCACAATGCGTCAGCCATGGGGGTAGGAGAAGAGCCTATTCGATCCTCATGGGGCAGTTCAGATCTCTATCAGAGGCAACGACAACCTCGAATGATGCCCTTCTTTGCGGTTTTATTCTTTCTCGTCTGGTGGTCCACTTGCGGCAACACCTTTCGGAAGAGCAGAGTGCTGAAAGTTCTCTACTGGAAGCGTTGAAGTCTAAATTTATACATTGCATTGATTCTTCTTTTCAAGACTTGGCAACTCGAGACGGAGGATTGTTACCAGAGCAAAGAAATGTGCCACATGGGAATACGACGTGTGATATCGCTGAAGTTTCTGACGGTCGTCCAATTTTCTCCAAAGAAGAACACGTGGCACCGATAACAGAGATTCAGAATCCTCCGTTGAGGAGAGACCACAGACGAGAAAATAGGGCCAGCAGAGAGCTAAACAAAACTAGAGACAATCGAAAGCGCAAGCGAGAAATATCTCGTCGGACTCCTGCCATACATCGCAAATCGTCCAAAGTTCAACCAAGAATACCGGAAAGGCCGAAAATCGGAGGCTACGCTTGCCCTGAATGCACAAACCTACCAATTATGAACTATGCGCAAAATGTCAGACAGCACTTTGTTAGTGCGCATTCTTCGAAGTCATTAGCGACTCTCACTCTAGACGCTATGACGAAAGCGGCAAATTCGTATCAGGAAAGATGTGCTCTCAATCCGCCGTCAAAAAAGTCGAAGAAAAAGAAATCTGCAAAATCAGCACTCCTACCGGGTTCCAAATCCCCCGACAATGCAAACGAGAGTAATGGAACGGAAAGCCCGGAATCAGAAAAAATGAGTCCTTTGAGCGGTGGCCTGATCGACAGTGATATTTCTGAAGACTGTAACATAGATGAGGACGTGAACGATCATGAACGTTCCGAGGACAGTGATATTTCCGAAGACTGTGTCATGGATGATGAAATTCAAACTCCTCAGAGTTCCGAGGAAGAAGAGATCCAAGAGATTTTGGAGAGGGCATCAATCTCTACTGTTCCAGATATTCATGAAAAATGGCGTTCATCCGTTAGTCCAAATACTTTTGAAATTGGAAATTTGGATGAAGTTCATCAGAATTCAGTGGTGGACATTTTCTGGCCTCAGGACCTATCGTGGTATAGAGGCCGAATAACAGATATCTTGAAAACAGGAAGAGAGGGCACTGACGAATGCAGAACTAGAGTTTCCGTTTCATACACTGACGGGGATGAAGAGGCAATTGATGATATGGGCAAGCAGAAGTGGAGATTCATACACAGTTACCAGCAGTCCCATGATATCTCGTGGAAGATCGAGAGAAATGTATCGGAACATTTCAGTGCATGCATGAGGGTGGCTGATGAAATGGCTCGAGAACAAAACGGAAACGACGTTATGTTTGTTACAGCTGGATGCCCAGTCAATGCGAAAGATTTCCGTTCCTTAAAAGAGGGTTCGTGGCTTACTGACTCAGTAATTGAATCATTTGGAAAGGCTATTTTGCGAACAACGACCAGCAAAATCGATCACCGAGTTCTCGTGTTATCTTCGCATGCAACGGTGTTTGCGCTGTCTCCAAACAAGCAGAATCAAGAGAGACTTTGCAGTTGGCTTGATGGCATTGAACTTCACGAGATCGACATGATACTTTGGCCAGTTTGCTTCTCAAATCATTGGCAACTGTGTGTTGCCTACACGCAATCATACCGCGCAGAACTACTCGATCCTTTCAGCCCAGTTCGACCTGCAAGGAAGACTTCTCTTGCATCCAATGTGCTACAAGGTCTTGAAATGCTCTCGAGAAAGTACAAAGAGAAATACAAAGTGAAGGCGTCTTGGGAATACGGCAAGGGCTTCAATAACGCGCTGAATCGTCATTTTCCTGTTCAGCCGGCATCAAATGGCGTTGATTGCGGTGTACTCGTGTGTATTTATATGTGGTCATACATCACAGCGGAGAAATGGCCGTTTCCGCTTTCTTCGAATCGAAGCAAACGATCTCGAGGACAAACCGGAAAAACATTTGCCGAGCTAACAAAAGATGCACGAGTTGTCATTGGGTCACACATTGCTAAATTTGCCGCAGATAACGAAAAATGAGAGTATTGAATGAGCGAAATATATGACTTGAGTAAAACATGATGAATCGCTGCCCTAATAGATGTTCGAATGTTATGAAGTAGTTACAGTGTCTTTCGAGATCTGTTTTGGCATCCCATGCGCTTCTCTTACAAAGCGGATTAATAATATAAATCGTGATAATCATTACCTTCTCTACATCGAAATGGAAAGAAATAGAATGGAAGTTGGTGCTACCGAAGTTCCGAATTGTTCGAATTCAAGTGAAATCCTATGCTTATTATTCTCCAGCAGTGCTTCCAATACCATTCTCATTATACGGGATTTTGATACTGCGAAGATCATGACTACCGTGAACCTCACTTATTGAATAAATCTCTTTAAGTGTAACCTCAGTTTAAGAATTTAAACTAGGTCCACCGACCCCGTTCTCTGCAAACAATAATCTACAGCAAAACCTCACTTATTGCATACCTCATTTATTGCATAATCTATTGCATACCGATATTTCCTCACCCAATTTTTTCCTTTTGCATGATATCGATTTTTACTAGTCGAGTTTATTGGCACAGTAGTGGGCATACGGGGGCTTTCATTGTGTACTTATTTTAGGAAGACAGCGCATATAACTTCTTTATCGTAGATGCGATATTGAAAACAACGTTTGCTCTTACCCTAGTCCATAAAGGACGACAATAAATTTATTAGACTGGTAGACCGAAAATGCTATTTCTGATTTTTTCCCGCTCGAATGAGAATGATAGTGTCTATGTATATCAATCTGAGTATGGATGAAGACGTGCCGCTTTCGCCTCTCCAAAGAAATCTAATTGCCTCACTCGCAGAGGGCGTTCACAGTTCTTTTCAAGGCAATGAAAATTCGGATCATGAGCTCCAGTTGAAGACGCCAGCTTTTCTACTTGTGACGCACATAAATCACTGGGTGTTTCGTCTATGCTTCTAATCGAGTATGCGGATTGCATTAACGGTAATCTCATGTAAATAGCTAAAATATCTCGGAAAAAGGAGATGAATGGCGCCGGAATACAATAGAATCGTGCCTTCAGAAATAATGCAGGTAGTACACCCGTTACCTGAGATTTTAAGTAGAGATTTATTTCAAAAGAAACTTTACTACCCTTCTGTCGCGTGTACAACGCGAGCGCTTACAGCAGCAACCAACAGCCACCAAACTTCTTCCTTGACAGATGAAACCTTCTTTACAAATGCCTACCAACGCAGGCTTGGCTAACAATAAAGCCGAGCAATCCAACTCGACACCGATACAACTATCGGACACTCCGTCCGACGCAACGAATAGCCGAACAACGCAGTTCGACAACCAATAACCAACAAACACCGATCAGCGCAAACCGACGCCTCCGAGCACCGCGCCTTGATACGCAATGTTAACGCCACCGCCAATTCGCCATCAATCGATACCCTCTCTTGTCAAACCCGCCCGTGGTACGGGCTTAAATAGAGGCCTCCCGCCCGCACTCCCGACGCCAGGGCGGTCTCGCCATTGGCATTCCTCCTGGGAGCCCGGCAGCTGTCACGCGCGCCCCTCACGACCGCAAAACAACGACTAAAACAGCCGCAAACATACCTCGAACGCCCAATCAGCGACGGCACGCGCCTAATCGCCCGGGCCTTGCATCAGCGACACATACTTTGCGCGCTAAATTCACAATAACCTTCTCGCGATACACCTTGTTCTCGCGACCAATTCAAACCTTGCTTGCGCGCGTAATCAACTCGCC
>JADWZK010325926.1_pt1 | contig 11005 bp, 6 predicted proteins | sample 8957641 | NCBI WGS metagenome assembly JADWZK01 (sample SAMN16576796, study PRJNA672827) | algae metagenome | host: rhodolith | place: South Korea: Udo, Jeju | collected 2014-09-18 | reverse complement strand
GAAGGGAGGGCAAGTGCCTCTGGGGCTTCCGGAAATGAGGGAACAGACGGGCAGGAAGAAAAAGAAGAACTTCAGCCTGTTTGGGGTAGGACGGTGATGGTATTTTTAATTTTTAATTTTTTTGAACAGGCACGCTGATGGGCTGCTTGTGTCCTTTCCAGCCATCTGAATGGAGAGGTTTGAAGCTTGTGAGGAATGGTGCCCTTTTCCTTCGTCGGGGCTTGTAAATGTTTCATAGTAGTTTTCTTTATTCTTTATGTATGTCTCCCTTCTCGCCGATGTGAACGTGGTGTATTCGAAAAGGACTTGATAGGGGGCTCTTGAAGAATGTATCGCACATCGTCTTGAATCTGAAGCAAGTGTCGCTTCTCGCGCAGCAGTGTACTGCGCAGTATATTCATAAGGCATCGTACGTTGGGTTAGCCTTTTAGATGATAAACCTTTCTTTTTTGAAAGGATTCCGAACTTGAACATTGGTTCATCGTGACAAAAATGTTTCTCTGAATTTGAAAGTACTTCAAAGGCTTTCACTTTCAGGACGATACAAATCGAATACAGAAAATCTCGTCGGGGAGAATCGTGCAGGTCTTGTACGTCGATGCGAGACATCGACAGCATCGTGCAACAACCTACCGGGTCACGACTTCGGCAAGACACTGCATGCGCATTTTTGTAGCCAAATGTTCGCTCGTCGAGTGGAACCCGGAATTCTGCGATGGGCCCCGGAAACATAGAAAAATGTTAACCAAGAAGCACTGCCTAAGCTTGGTTCCGTACTATTACTTCATTTCTTGGCATCTACTCAATTTAACTTAGCTACCGCCTTCATCATCCGAGTCAGACACGACTCGCAGTTTCGGAATTCTTCTGTCAATAAACAACTGGTCTTCCTCCGACAGCGCATCCTTGGCAATTTCCACAATAGGCGTTCTCACCGACAGGTCCTTAGGGTCCACGAATGCTTTGCGCATAACTCTTTCACCCGCTCCTCTAATCGCCGTATTCGTCGCTGCAGCACATACCACCAACGCTGGAGCGCAAAGTCCAACAGCCCCCCTTATCAACCGTCACGACAGTAGCGAGAGCCTGCAAAGCCGCCAATCGAACTTGCGGGCTATCGTCAAACTCCGCCCTCCCCGATATATGGGCTACCAGTGACCGTCTATGTTCTGAGCCATCATGTGTTTCCGCCAGTCCGGGTGCTCGTACCAGAAGCGAAACTGCTCGTGCCCCAGCCATGCACGCCGCGCTCTGCACCGGCGGCGTCACGCAGGTCATAAGCACTTGGATAAGCTCCACCGTTGCTGCAATATGCGCAAACTCAATGCCGTCCACTTTCTCGCCGCCAAGGAAAACGCTTCCCACCGCATCGAGGGCATGCACGCGCACCGAATACTCAACACCTTGTTGTTCCAGTTGGTTCTTTGCCAACTCCAGCATGGCTGTATATTCGCTTGGGTTCCGACTCCGCGATGCCACCTGCCCCAGCGCCCGTCCAGCAGCCAACGCAACTTCCGATTCCTCGTCGAGAACGCCCTCAGAGATGGAATGCGCAAACCGCGAGAATGCGCTTTCTGGCAGCCTTTTCGCGTGCTTGTACACCTGTGAGCACCCGTGGAACGCCGCAGCCCTACTTTCCGTGGTTGTTCCATTCGCTCCTAGAGCCACAAGGTCGTTGAGAAGTGGCTCCAACCGCATTTGGATCGGTACCAGACACCCGAGAGCCGCACATGCCCGCACCCGGACTAATCGACTGCCGTCCGATAGGCATTTCAGAAACGTGCTCTGCAATTGAGGAGCAAACGCTCGCAGCATTGGTGCGCATTTCTCGAGAATAACTGTCATGGCGCGCAATATTGCAGCCTTCACTTGCCAAGGGAACCGTTCAGACATCACACGGATCAGCGGACCCACCATTTTGATGACGAATGTTTTAAGGCTTGTCACATTGGTCATTTCAACAAGTTCCGCCAGACCGAGCGCAGATTGCTCCCGAACCTCAGGTGCGCCTCGCAAAAGACCCTCACAGAACACTGGAACAAATGGTGCTGGTGCTTTCGGCAACTGCAGACCAGCCACTAATGCGGAGTCGTCGCCCATAGTGACACCCGCCGCAACAGAGCGGAGGGACTGCCGTATTGTCGCAATATGTGTAGATAGCTCGCTGAGGGGTACATTCGTGCTCAAGTCAAGCAGAGCTTGCCAACTTGCCAGGACAGTGTCTTCATCAGGGTCTCCCAGTTGCCGGATCAATACTTCATACAACGAACTTGCAAGTTTTGCCACTTCTTCTTCAGGCGTTCCACGGCAGATGCAACCACAGACTCGACTTGCAGCTGCTCGCCTCCACGGAGAGCCTTCGTTGAACGCACGGCACACTACATCCATCAACATTCTTGACGAAGTTTCGCTTGCTACGACCACAGCGCAAGAAATATCTTCAAGTGCACTCTCCATCTCCCGAGTGACTGGGGTTTCCAAGGTTCCGATGATGGCCTCTATCGCCACTCCAACATGCTCCTCAAAGGCACTCTCTGCGACTTGAGCGGCAGCTGCTAACGCACGAGCAGAAGTTAGTGAGAGCGGAGCCTCCTCTGTCAGGCGAGGCACAACAATGGACATCAACCGGTTCCCGCTCGCCCGCAAAATTTGCTTGAGTGCATCCAAGGCACGGTCGGCATCATCATCCGTGGTTGGCGTATCGCTGTCACCCGCTCCAGACATGTTTTCTATCAAAAGGGGAACAACTGCGTCAACAGCGACATCGCCAAGGGGGGTAAGCAGGCTAGAAAAGACTCCAGCAGCGGTTGCCCGTACTTCAGCCATTTTGTCGCAGAGTGCCTCATACACAACGGCGACAAGGTCAGCTGCATGCTCAACGAGTTGATGGCGTGGACAAGCCTCCACCAGTTCAACCAATCCTTCACAAGCACCTCGCCTTACTCGGGCACTAGCATCTTCATCTGTGATTCCAGTACGGAGAGCTGGAAGTACTTCAGGAACGACGCGGTCTCCGAGCTTGAGGGAAAGATCTCCAAGGGCCTTTCCGGCAGCTGCCCGGCGCTCTGGGTCTTCATCGCCTAATCCATCAACGACCTGTCTCACGGCGGTTGGCATAATTTCGCGAAGGACGCGGGGAGTATTGGACACCACAGTTTTCCAGACTTGCATTCCCATCTGTCGCACACGAATACTAACATCGCATCTGATAATAAACAAGGCTGCCAGTACTTCATTTCGACGATCCCAACCAAGAACTTCTTCGATTGCCTTCATTGTTGCTTCTGTGGTCATTGCTGCTGCAGCTGCTTCCGGTGATTCGTACTGCTCATCATCTTCATCTTCATCTTCACTGCCGTCATTATCCCCCTCTCCTTTGTCTTCCTCAGTTTCATTATCATTATCATTATTGTTCTCCTCACCACCATCGTCTGCAACCGGTTCAACAGCGCCAAACACATCTGATCGACTCGGACGAGCACCAGCAATGACCAAAAGAAAATCACCAAGAAGGCGGGCCGCCGCTTGCCGAATTCGCCACAATTTATCCGTCATCGCGGACATCAATTCCGGCAACAAATGTTCCAAAGAAGACTTTGCATATGCCTGGACAAGATTACGACCAGCCTCCAGCGCAGCTTCACGAACGTTATCGGAGTCATCTGACAAGCCCTTCAAAATGGAGGAGAGGGCCAGTGCCAGACGACTTTCAAATCGATCACCAAGAGCTCGTGGCATGCATGCAATCAGCATAAGACCACCTTCGCGCGACTCGCTGTTCGTGTGTCCGGCAGTCATGACATGCTGCAGAACTTCTTCCAGGCGCTTTTCAGATAGAGAGGCACTCACTTCTGCGAGTCCCATTGCTGCACCAGACCGTTCAGCGCTTGAAGAGGTAATCACAGCCCCCACATAACCGGTGTCTTTAGAAACATGAGACGGCTTTCCCGTGCCCAGAAGAGCATTCATTAACCAAGAAACAATATCAGGTAATCCATCTTCACCAAGAGCAACGGCAAGCGCACCAATAGCCCTAGCTGAAGTTTTCCGCACGTCTGGAATAGCATCCAGCAGCGTCGTCCGCAGGTCGGGCAGCAGCAAATGAAGGTAGGGTGATACGTCTGCTTGATTTGAAACATTATTACACATGGATCCCACGATAGCTGCAGCCCTTTTCTTCAGTTCTGCGGAACGGTCGCGAAGACCTCGATGAAGAGGTGGGATGAGCAGAGCTAAAGAGGCAGGATCAATCGCATGTACAAACTCAGTGCCCAACATTGCATCCACAGCTCCACGCGTCCGACCTGCGGGATCCTTTAAAGCAGCAAGCAAAAATGGAGAAAGATTGCGAACCTCAGGGCTTCGAACGACAGCTGCAATTCGATTGATAGCCGACTCTGCAGAGGCAACCACACGGGTATGTGCATCGGCAAGCGCCTCCGCCAGTTTCGGAACCACTTGTGGTAGGCACTGCGCAAGTTGACGCGGAGCACAGAACGCCATTGCTCCGAGAACTTCCGCTGCTCCAGCACGGGTGCGCCATTGCCGCTCCTGCAAACCGCTGAGCAAACTTGGTAAAATCATTTTTACACCTTGGGATGACATTTCAGAGACAGCAGCTTGTGCGGCCGCCCAACAGGCATTACGAACTTCGATGACCGTGTCTCCCATACACATGAGAAGATGAGGAAGAGAGGAGACCGTAAAAGGTTCAAAGAGACGACCTAGTAAAATGGCATGAGTCTCAATGATGAGGAACGCTCCAAGCCGTTTCCGCGGAGATTTGTCGGCAACTGCAGCCTCAAGTTCTTCTACGATGCGCATCCGTTTCATGGCTTTAAGACCAAGGCCACGGCACAGCCCTGCGAGTGCATAAGAAGCACCTCGGCGTTCACCATAACTGGACTGAGGATCCCATATTTTTTTGATGAGATCATCTCGGATAGTAGTTTCCCGTTCCTGCGAAAATGACAAACGCGCAAGGGGGACCAGACATCTCGCAGCGGCATTCTGAACGAGCTCTGACGGGGTTTCAACCGCACATCGAATAACCTGGTCTGCGGTCTTCGGCACTCGAGGATCGTCAGCCGGAAGATAACCAGCGAGTGTTCCAAGACACATCACAAGGTTTTCGCGAGTTCTATCAGCATGGGCAATTTCCCGTGTAGAGCTTGTTGCCGCAGGGGTATTCAGCTGCCTTTCAATCATTGGCAGAATAACTGTTGGACCGGCACTTCCGGCAGCGTTCACCACAGCAGTGGCTGCGGAAGACATTTTAGCTCGAACCTTGTCATGCGGGTCTCCAAGACCGCGACCAGCCAAAAATGCAAACACAACTGTTATATCCTTCAGAAGCAACGCACCTGTCTCCGCCAATTTTTCAATAGTCAAGGCAACACCGTGCCTGCCGACCCAGCCTGCGTCAAACTCAACTTCAGCTGCCGCCTTATCTCGACCTCGAGGAACAGCTTTTTTACTGTTCAGGGCAGCCTCCTTTTCCTCAGCTTCGCGTTCGTGCAGCTTCCTCAAGTAAATAGAAAACATCTGCGGTATGAATGTATTCCGTACAGCTGCATTCTCCTCTCCTAGAAGCGCATTTGCAATTCCACAGGCAGCCATTGTACGTACATCAAGTTCGCTATGCGAGAGGAGGTCTAACATACTTGGCGTGTCTTCTGCAACATACAACGGGTGATTATAGTTTTTCCACAGTTCAGTTGCGAGCTCCGCGTTGGACTCATCCGGATCAAAACGCGCAAGCCACAGAGTACGACCTAGAACAGCATCTCGAGGACATTCAATATTGGGCATGGCCAGCTGAGGAATTCTTGCAAGAGCCGCAAGAGCTCCATCGCGAACTGAGGATTTCCCTGAGATCACCCCTCCTAGAACCTGAGAAAGTTGATCTGTACCAGGTGTTAATGCTGTGCCAGTCAGAGATGCCAGAGCATCGGCTGCAACCGCAAATGCTCCGTCTTCTCGTTCCATGACTGCGATTGCCCAGGTACCGGCTCGAGCACCAGCTGCCGCCACAGCAGCATCAACGGCTTCCGGCTTGCAGTGCTCCAGCAGAATTTGCGCTCCTAGTCTTATGACGGCAACAGCGTCCCGCCGTTTTGTAGACCCTCGTCTTCCCGAGTTGATACTTTGGTCCTCCAAGTCAGGATTTCTCAGAAGTGCAGCTTTTAGAACAGGCGCAAAGAGAGCAAAACTTTCAGAATCAAACGCGGGAGGAACGGAGCGGCTCAAAGCTCCAATAATTGAAGCTACTCTGTCATTCATGTCGACAGAGCCCTCCGCAAGACCAAAAAGAGTACATGAAAGTTCCAAAGCCATGCCCTGCAAAATGCGATCCCCACTTCGCGCGATCGCGAAAAGAGCTTGTCGGCATTCAACGTGCAGGTTTCTGTATTTAGCACATGGCATTACCAATGATAAAATTGAAGGTATCCTCATTGAGGTGCTCGATGAATCCGAAATACACAAACTTCTCAAGGCACGAAGCGCAGCGGAAGTGAATAGGAACGAACGCATAGCTGCTTCTGCGATAGGCTTCACGGCCTCTGCTTTTTCTATCGCCGCTCTAGCAGCAGTTTCCATTGATCTGGATTTGTCTAGCTCGGCTTGTTCTCGCTGGTCAACATGGCTGTTTCCTGCCTTCTTCGACGCCTTCTTTCCTTTCGTGGCTAACAAATCGGACCGGAATTCAGTTAGGTTTTCCTGCACAACTTTGGCTTGTTGTGTATAACGAACAGCGTCAAGCGATTCTTTCGATAGTTGGGGTGTTGCCTGGACCAAAGGCTGCAACATTGGCAACCCAAAAACGAAAGACGAGATCCGATTTGGACAGATGTTTCCCAAGTCCCCCAAGAGCATTCACGGCTGTCTCAATAAGTACGGAATTTCCACTTTTCAAACCCTGTACACCTACTATTTCTTCCAAACATGGCTTCAGCCAGGGCCACGACGACTCGTCTTCGTCCTCCTTCTTCCGTTGCGGAAGCGCCTTGCAGCACAATTTCCACCACCTGGAGACCTTAATACACTCCGAGGTGGGATTTTCTCGAATCAATCGGGGATAATGTGTCGCAAAAAGCACTTTGGGGGCACAAGATAATGGCACTTTCGGAAGTACTGCAGCAAAAAGCGCAGCTCCAAGTAACTCCGCATGAATTCCACGGTCGTCAAAATCGTATGGAGAGCTCGGCACATGCACAGCACCCGCAAGCGCAAAATGAGTATTCCAAAGAGCATCCAGGATTTGTTCCATCATTTCTTCATTACCTGTGTTACGAAGCCGACGGATGCATTCTCGAGCAAATCGAGACACAACATGGCGTTTATCTGCGGCCAATTTGAAGATCGTGACCAGATAGAGCTCAGCCGCAGGATGTGATATGGCCACCAACCACTCGCAGGCTACGAGCGCACATTTTGCATCGATCTCTGAGCTTAAATTTGTTGGTGCAATGACCAATTGAGATATCTCCTTATTCGCTATTGCAAGCCAAAGATCACTCTTCCTCACAGCAGACGTCAACCTGTCATCGCTCTTTGCGAATGACGCAATAATTGCCAATGCTCGCACGGCATCCTCCTGTTTTGCTCGTCCAACCCCGACACCAAGCGTGGACAAGTGGTTCAAAACTGCGTTAAGATCCACCAACGAGGATAAGGAAGGTACACACTCCAGTTGGCTCGCAAAGGCCAAAAGTGCTGATTTTTCCTCATCTTTCGATTTAACGCCCATCAAAAATGTACAAAGTAGATTAGCAGCTTCCTTACAAGCAGCGCTTTGAACGACGTCAAAGTTTGCCAAACCGCTACCCGCAGACAGAAGGAGCAGTAGAGCTTCGCATCCTTCCGACCTCGCATCTGCGTTTGTTTCCTTCTTACTTCCGAGCCAATTGACAATGCTCTTCAGCGAAGTTTCAATAGCTGTTGCAGAAAGCTTCGAAATTTCGCCACGCGAAGGTTCTGCCTTCGCGCAAAGAATCCTTTTTAACGATTGCGCTGTTGCAGTTCGTTGATATGCATACTTGGCGCTCTTAAATAGCGTACATAGCTGCTCTATCGCGTCTTCTAGAGCACTCTCACTCTTCACGCGAAATGCAAGAGTTATAGCCAAATTCACGCCATCCTCACGTGTCTTATCATTCGAACTTTTCATGGCGACAAGAATCGCTGGTACGACACTGTTCGTAACAAATTTGGAAAGATCCGAGAGTTCGAGAGCCCGCAAAACAGGAAGAAGAGCGCTAACAGCCGCTTCCGGCTCCCTCACCAGAGCGCGCTCGAAACTGGGAACGAGATATGCAGTGGCGACTTCCGAAGAGATATGACTCAGAGATGTCGCAACAGCACGAACAACGTCATTCGCCGCCGCCGGCTTCGCCTTCAGCGCAATATTTCCCACAGCAGCCAGAAAGCGCTTTGCCGTGTCGTTTGATTCTGCCGCAATGTATGGATGAATCGCACTTATCAAACCAAGCGCTGCGATGGCCTCCGCGCAATTGCTGGGAAAGGCTTCCCCTGTGCAAAACAAAGAGGAAACAAGTTGGTGCTTGCCCACCAGAATATTCTTCGCTGCAATGCGATACACTGCATGTCGTGCCCGGTCCTGTGCTCGTCGCTGGGACCCTCGCTTCCTCGATATAGATCCTTCAATGCAACCCACTGCTGCGACATAGAGGCTGAGAACTGCATGCCTGAGTTCATCAACTCCAAACAGGGGAGCAATGAGACGGCACTGGTTCAGGGCAATGCGTACACTTGGAGGAGAGCGGCGGAAAGATTTTGTTAATTGGAGTACACGTTTCTGAAGTGCAGACGGATTCAGCACAGCGCCGGCATGAATCAGTTTCGCACAGAGACGCAGAGACGGAACGTCTAAAAAGGAAGACGCACGGCCAACAAGCGCCAGCGGAAAAGTCGCAGGGAGCTCATTAGGAGGAAGTTGCAAAAGCTGGCTGAGAGCCTGTCGGCGTGTTAAACATTGCCGGTCGTTAGACAAGTGCGAATCAAATGGAGAACTTCGACACCCCCTTTCATGGGAACAGAATCAGCGACTTGGACATGCGTCAATCTAGTGACAAATCGCTTCGATCTTCTGACAAAGCGTATTTCCGGCGCGGCGTGACCACTTTTCTACAGTATTATCGACGTCGACTTCGGAAATCATACTCCATGAAACACAATCCAGATCCGGAGTTTGATACCAAGTTCTAAAATTTATTGGATCATGAAGTGCTATATGATACAGTGCTGTATCCAATATATCATACGGACTGACTTTCTGTCGCTACAGAAGGCGCGAGCACCGGGGCAACAAACTTGAAGTGTTTTAAAGATGTATATGCTACTCTGCTACAGAAGGAAAGAAGCGTCTGAGTCTGTGATACAATACTTGTACATAGGAGATAATCAATTGTAGGCACCTGGGCGTCCTCGATTCGATGTAAAAATGGGAACCATCGCTAAAAGACGACAGGGTACACAATTACGTTGTATGAATAAGCCAAAACCACATGAAAAAGGTAGGCGGGAAAGCAGTTCTGCTATGTCCAGGTTAGCAATTCTCCGCCGGCGGAGCTTCAACTGGGTTTACAGTCTCGTGTGCGCTCTGAGAGGATGGTTCGGGTACCGGAGCTTCCACCTGCGTCCTCCGGAACTGTATTACCTCATCGTATAAATCTGCAATTCCGGTACCATCCTCACGCGAGTCGTCAAGCCCGAAGTAAAAGTCGTCATGCCCTGGAGACGGTGATAATCGCAAGACACTCATGAGATCACTGTCCTCATGGAGCCCGGACCCCCCTGACCTTGCTGGAGACATCAAATCGTTAAGAGGTACCTGCGGGTTGAATCCACCGGGTTCCAAAGTTTGGCAATTCTGTAGCACGGAAGTACCCGGAGGGGCGTTGTAATCTTCGGCACCCCCTTGAGATACAAGAAGACAATCAATAGGACCTCCTGTTGATTTCAAGAAGATCTGATATCTCCTTTCCCCAAATGGCATTCCCTCATCAGGATCAGGAACTTCAAGTTCTGTCCCAGGAGGGGCTTTGATCGCAATAAGCGTATCCCCACGAAGCTCGGGTATGGACTTGATGTCATTGTGAGTGACATACGCGTATGGGGCACACTGCTCCCCACTCGCAAGCTCCCGCAGACGGTCCTGCATTGAGGCAATCTGAGCGTCAATCTGGGCCTCCTCCTTCTTGATGGCCGCATGCTCGTTGCGGAGGGCACTCAGTTCCTGCTCAGAAGATACATCCGATTCAATATCCTGCCTCCACTTAATGTTATTCTTGCTCTTCTTCTCGATAATTCCGATACCCTCCAGAACTGCTCATAGTTTCAACAAAAACAAGAACTCATCGAATTAGACCAATTGAAAAAGAACACAGTTGAAAAATTCAGTACTTCAATAATCTTGTCAACGTACCATTCGTTATATCGTATATACGCCGCTTCTGCACATTCAGTTGTTCGGCCGCAACATTAAGATCTAAAACGCCGTCCTCCGAGTCCCTCAGGAGTTTCACGAACTTGGTGGTCAACAATCCGAGACTTGAATCGTATCGACAACCTTTGTCGGAATCTCCAGTCTGCTGCGCCTGCTTCGCATTTGTTTTGTCTTTTACATCGCCCGTTCCACTTGAAGCGCCCCGGGCAGCGAGTGAGGCTGTCTGTGACCCATTGTGATGCGCGGAAGATTGTGCTTGTGCACCACGATGATGCATACGATCGCCCGCAGCACCAATGGCAGATGTGTCGTACGCATGAGATGAAGGAATTGGATAAGCCGGGGACTTGGACATGACGGGAAGCGACAACCTTGAGCGCTTTCGAATTGTAGGAACTGGAGCATCCGCAGCAGGAACATTTCGATAAGAATCCTCAGCCCTCGGTCGCTTCAAGACACCGAGTGTGGTAAGGTTCCAGCGGCCTTCTCCTCCGGGGAGCGAGCGTCCGCGAGAGGCAAGTCCTTTGAGGAGGAAGG
>JADWZK010231149.1_pt1 | contig 11021 bp, 15 predicted proteins | sample 8957641 | NCBI WGS metagenome assembly JADWZK01 (sample SAMN16576796, study PRJNA672827) | algae metagenome | host: rhodolith | place: South Korea: Udo, Jeju | collected 2014-09-18 | reverse complement strand
CCCCGTCAGTCAACAAGCACCTCCCCCTCCGCACAAGCGAACAGTGCATCACCACTCCACCTGCGCCGCCGATAGCTTTCCCTGCAGCTGCTTCCGCCGCTTCCTTACTTTCTCAATCTCATCCGCAGTCGTCAGCAGCTCCGCCTTAACCTCATCCAGCCCCTCCAGCACCTCCCCAATCTTCTCCTCCATGCCCTCGACCTCCTTCAACTGCTCAACGAGCGTTTCCCCCTCCTCCACCTTCTCCTCCTTCTTATCCTTCTTATCTTTCTTCTCTTTCTTGTCCTTTTTGCCTTTCTTCCCTTTCTTCTCCTTCTTTTCGAGGAGAGCCAGCTCCGCACTCTCCTCCTTCTGAAATTCCTCAACATCCACGAGCGTGGTGTGCGCGCGCGACAAATCCCTGGCCACCAGGTCGCGCTCCTCGAACACCTGCACGGCGTCGACCTTCGCCGCGATAATTTCCTGATCCACTCTCTTCAGTGCCTCCATCGCCCGTTCCTTTCGCGCCGCCAATTCCCGCTCCGCGGCCCCCAGCGCCGCCCGTGTCTCGCGCGACGCCGTCACCGTCGCCAGCAATTCCACCAACGCCTCGGTCGCCTCGGGTACCGCTGCCCATCGCCCCGCCATCCCCGCCCGTCAGCGCCTGCAGCGCCTCCCGCGCTTCGTGCCAGCAGCGCCTCATTTCGCTCCGACGCATGGGCGCACATGGAAACGTCAGTATTCCTCTCGTGTCCAATACGAGTGCCACGGAGGAGCATGCGCTGCTCACATTCTCACACACTCACCTCATCCGCCCAACCGCCCTGCGTCCTGTTTACTGTAGACCAGCCAATACTCTGTAATGCACCAGGGGCACTGTAATGCTCAACAACTGCAATGCAAAAAAATCGATCTCAAATTTTGTCATCGTCGTCAGAAATAGGATCATACCTCAAAAATCAATCTACTTCGCGCTCCCGATATCTAATCCACCTATGCGCCTCCTTCAACTGCGCGTTCAACTTTAAAAGCGCCCTCGTATTCCCATCCCCTCGTTAATTGTCAGCGCCGGGTCTGTTTTATTCTTGCCATTTTTCACTCCCGCTCCGCGCCATCAACGTCCCGCCTCTGCCACCGCTTCTGCTCTGTGCCCTAGTGCAACCGAGCCTGCTCTAGCTCCCGAGCACAGCTGGTTGGCCCTTCAGTTCCGTTAAGAGGCTGTGCTCCAGTTCCGCTACCAATCATTCATCATGTGGCGCACCATTGTGCGTCCGTTTATGCCCTTGCTCCCGGAAATTGAGCAGCCGAACAAACGGGTCGGGTTTAAGGAGAAGGTCATGTGGACTACTGTTACACTTTTCATTTTCCTTGTGTGCTGCCAAATCCCACTCTATGGTGTGAAGAATACCAAAAGTTCGGATCCGCTCTATTTCATGCGTGCCGTTCTGGCCGCATCCAACCGAGGTACCCTCATGGAGCTCGGTATCTCTCCCATTATTACCTCCTCCATGATCATGCAGTTCCTTGCTGGTACTAAGATCATTCATGTCGACCAAGGTCTCAAGGACGATCGCGCCCTCTTCTCTGGCGCTGAGAAGCTTGTCGGTCTCCTCATCTGCCTCGCGCAGTCTTCCATGTACGTGTTTTCTGGAATGTACGGAGATCTCGCCGTCCTCGGAACGGGTAATGCCATGCTCATAGTCACCCAGCTCTTCGTCGCCGGAATGATCGTGCTCCTTCTCGACGAACTGCTGCAAAAAGGGTATGGTCTTGGCTCAGGTATTTCCCTCTTCATTGCCACCAATATCTGCGAAACCATTGTATGGTCGTCCCTGTCCCCGACGACAATCAACATTGGCCGCGGTGTCGAATTCGAGGGTGCAATTATCGCCTTCTTCCACCTCCTTATCACCCGCGGGGACAAGGTTCGCGCCCTTCGTGAGGCTCTCTTCCGCCCCGATCTCCCCAATGTGTCCAACCTGCTTGCCACAGTTCTGGTCTTTGCCATCGTCATTTACTTCCAGGGCTTCCGTGTTGATCTTCCTGTGAAATCGAACCGTGTTCGTGGTGCTCAGGGTTCGTATCCGATCAAGCTTTTCTACACCTCGAACATCCCGATTATCTTGCAGACCGCCCTCGTCTCAAATCTCTATTTCGTGTCTCAATTGCTGTACACTAGGTATCCCAACAATGTCTTTGTCAATATTGTCGGTCGATGGACGACGCGTCAAGATTCCAACCAGATGTACCCCGTTGGTGGTCTTGCCTATTATATCTCTCGCCCCAGAAACATCATGGCTGTTATCGAGGACCCCATTCGTGCAGTGCTCTATCTGGCATTCATTTTGTCGGCTTGCGGATTGTTCAGCAAGTATTGGATCGAGGTTTCCGGCTCGTCCGCCCGGGATGTTGCACGTCAGCTTCGTGACCAGCAGATGACGCTTAAGGGCCATCGTGATACCTCGCTCGTCAAGGAGCTGAACCGCTATATTCCCACTGCGGCTGCGTTCGGTGGTATTTGCATCGGCTTGCTCACTATCATGGCCGATTTCCTGGGCGCTATCGGGTCCGGAACCGGGATCCTTATGGCTGTGACCATTATCTACCAGTATTTCGAAATCTTCGCAAAAGAGGGCGCAAGTGATTCGGGGCTGATGTTCTTTAACTAATTGGCCTACTGGTGTTCACTGTTTACGTCCATGTGAAAGGAACGAGTGCCGTGGTGCAAACGTTTGTTTCTGCTGAAGCCGTTTCCTGTTTATCACTGCGTAATCAATAATTGGGAGGTTCCTGCATCTTGGACCTGGCTGAGATGTACTCTTCTCTTCTACTTACTTACATGAAGGCGTTCTTGTTGTCTTCCTATCTCCCGTAGCACCCCGCGTAACATTTGGATCTTGAACAGTATTACTAGGAAGTTGGTTCGAATGTTTCCCGCTCAGTTGCCGCCTCGTTTGGGAGAAACGCTTGTACAATGCGAAGTATCAATAAAGTTGGACGAGCTGGTGTCTGTGCATTCAGTGAGAATATGTCTTTATTTTCCAGTCCTCATTAATAAAGCTGGATTTATTGTGATACCTTCTTTGTTTCAGAGTCATTTTGAATTAGTTAAGTTATGAGTGGCGCATTCAGGTTCAAGCGGATTACCTCCTGGATGTGGCAAAACTGCAGTGAGAAAGCTATTCCGCTTTTCAGGAACAAACTCTTCCACCAAAGGAGTATGTTCGGTTGCATCGTTCTCAGCATCATTCGCTTCTTTTTCACCCTCACAGTGGCCTCATCCTCCTTTACCGACTTTTCTGATTTTGTCGGCGAAACAGGAGACCCACTTTCCGCTCTCACTGGCGTTTCATGTCGCCAGACTTTAGGGAGGAGCGCTGGTGGTGGAATCTCCGGTATCTGCGTTGGAACGGGAGCGTTTCGGCGCAGATGCACAATGAGATGCATGTTTACCTCGTCGCAACGGAGATGTACGGAAAGTCTCCGCCGCCCTTGAGTAGTGCACGCTTAGCGCCGGGAAGAAATCGAGCAGTCTCAAAGGCAACCTCGAGGTCGTGTTCGCGCGAGCGCTCCATCGAATCAATAAGTGTTATTCGATCCTCCTGCAACCGATGGCGGCCAACAACCGACGACTTGGAAACAGCGAGTGCGAGACGAGCCGCAAGTTGTGCTGGCGACGCAGTCATGGTATTACGGATGACAAACTCGGCGGCACTTGCGATAGGGACTTCGAAACGGCCCTTGGGAAATGTGTCACGAATGCGCCGCGGACGAGAAATTCAGGGAGCCAGCGTAATATACTCGGGGAGTAACGCAAGCCAAGCTGCAGATTATCAGTGCTAAGAAAGGAGTGGGTGAGAACTATTGACGCGACACGCTCCGGGCGACGGGCTAAATAATTCATTGCAAGAAAGCCACCGATGTCAACACCATAGAAGTGGACGCGAGAGGCTCCGATCGTGTCGAGAAATGAGTGCAGCGCGTCGCAAAAGTCCTGCACAGTCCAGTACTCCGCGATTTGTACCGAGAGCACGCGGTAACCGAGAGGGGCGAGCGACGTCACTTGCAGGAAAAACGATTCTGCTGAGCCAGCGAGCCCATGCAAACATACCAGAGGCTCTGGATACGAACGCGGGCCCCAGTCATAGTATACCCATTCTTGCGGATTGAGAGCGCCGACGGGAATGACATTGCGCGGAACCCAGGCGCGGAAGTTTGCGTACACTTGAGAGGATGACACGTTCATTCCCGGAGAGATTATCTTTTTGCGCGAGAATGCACGGGGGGAGATAGCCGCGGAGGGCGGTATATGGCACCGGAGAGCTGCAGAGACCGAGAGCGGAAGGCAAGCGCCGCACGAGGTCGGCAGAAACGCGTGGTGCCCGCTTCAAAGTATGCGCGTCAAAGCGCGGGCGAGCGGTAATCGTTTTCCAGAGGGGTCCGACCTCAGTGATGTCATTTGCCGTATTTGCGACAGCTGTCGTTTCCCGTATGATGTTGACATCATCACCTGGATCGTCGAGATTCCGTTTACAGCCAATGATAGTCATCCGGGTGCTTACATCAGTGCCATGTTGATTGGCTTTTTTTGATTGTGAAGGGCAGGGGGCGTACTCCGCTGTGGGCCGGTGCGGACGTCATCGATGAAATAATCCCGTCCGCCGTGTTCCCTTCTCCGACTTCGAAGCCGTGGCCCTGGTGGCACCGCGATCTTGCCCGCGCCTAAGTGAGCGCCCGTAAGTTAAAATCCAGGAAGATACAGTGGATCGACAGCTTTTCCGCCTTCCGGCTCTCCGTGAGCTGGACCGTCACACAGATTCTTCCCCGCTGTAGAGCCTTGAGTCTCGTCAAGGACCTTTGCAGCCATGAATATCTTCCGACTTGGGGGCGATATCATGCACGTGATATCTATTTTCCTGCTATTGCTCAAGATTCAGACCTCGCACTCATGCGCTGGTATTTCTCTCAAAACTCAGATGCTTTACGGCATTGTTTTCGGCACGCGCTATCTTGATCTGTTTTTCACAATTCCATGGCACTCCGCTCTCACGTTTTACAACACTATCATGAAGCTTTTGTTCCTGTCTTCCTCGGGTTACACAATTTATCTCATCTACGTCAAGTACAAGCATACCTACGATCGGGTCCACGACACATTCCGCATCGAGTTTTTGCTTGGTGGATCGGCCGTGCTCGCCTTCATCTTCCATCTCCGCCTCACAGTCTTCGAGGTCATTTGGGCTTTTTCAGTCTTTCTTGAGGTTGTCGCCATTTTGCCTCAATTGTTTTTGTTGCGCAAGACGAGAGAAGTCGAAAATATCACATCGCACTATATTTTCTGTCTGGGAATGTATCGCTTTTTGTACATCTTTAACTGGGTTTGGCGCTATTTTACAGAGCACCGTCATAATCAATGGTTGGCCTGGTCCTGTGGTGTTATTCAAACTGCCTTGTATGCTGACTTCTTTTATTATTACTACCTCAGTCGGAAACAGGGAAAGAAGTTGCGACTTCCTCCATAAGCATATCAACCACCGACGGACGTCGAGCAAACATTTATGTAGCCCAGGATTCACGAGTTTCTCTGCGACAATTAAATCAACACTGTTGGTGCTCTAATTTCTGATAGTCTCTTTTTTCTGCGACTAAAAATATTGCATAAGTTTGTACAAAAATGTTCCTGTCCGACTTGTGTTAGGCCCTGAGTTGGAATCGAAACATCGAACTTTAGCGTTAAATGAGAACTTGAAGCGATATTTCTTACCCGTTTTCGAGTTCTAAGGGCTTCTGCGAGTACCGCTGTTCCAGATTCTTTGATTATTTACTACACAAGAGGCGGCACTCATGCAAAAATTTACGTTCAATGTCCAACTAAAACTTAAGTCAAGGTCGTGTATGTCCGAAGCCTCAGCCAATTGTAGTCGGGAAGGTCATGAATAGGACCCATCGCGGTGACGGCAATTTCACGATCAAAGATGTACTTATTAGCAATTCGTCGAATGGCAGCTTCGTCCACGGCGTCAATCCTAGCGAACCATTCCGCCACCGGAATACGGCGCCCATATACCAGCATCTGGCGTCCAATCTCTTCCGCCACTGCGGTGGGACCATCAAGCTGCGCCAGGAGACTAGTCTTCAGAGCCATCTTCGCATTGGCCAGCTGCTGTTCATCGACCTTGGTGCAATTACGTACGAGCTCAAACAGGATCTTGTGCGCGATGTCATCGAGCTCAGGAGCCTCACCGACGGCATAAACACCGAACAGCCCTGTATCAGTGTATGTCGGTATTAAACGTCGTCGCGCTCTTCGCGTTAGGGACTTCGGCCAGTCCCGACGCAAGCCGGAACGAGCTATGCGCGCCTGTGGTTGCAGAGCGGTCGTAAGACCCCATCAGCGACTGCAGCACCATAAACGACGGAGCATCGGGGGTGCGTCCATCCGCATGATTCGAACGCGATCGCAAAATGCGCGACAGGCATGTCATCGTTGCGTATACGCACGTCCGAGCCGACAAGGTACGCCGGTTCCGCCGCAACAAGGTCGCGCGACGTATGCCGGAAGGATCAGCAGGTAACTTGCCAAAGTGCTTGGTGGCGAGCTTCACCAATTCATCGTGGTCCACGTCGCCGGCCGCAGCAAGGATCATTCGATGCGGCTTGTAGTGTTCGGCAACGTACGGCTTTCAGATCTGCGGGGGTAAGCGTCTTGATTTTATCCGGCGGTCCCAGGATGGTCCGGCTAAGCGCACAATCCTGGTATGCCGTATGGTGCAAATAATCGAAGACAACCTCTTCGGGAATCTGATTGACCTCCTCCATTTCGCGCAAAATAACATCACGCTCACGACTCACGGCAGCGTCGGAAACCTCAGAGTTCTGCAAAATGTCGGACAGCAGCTCTGTCATCTCCGGTACATCCTTCTTGAGAGACCGGGCGTAATACACGGTCTGCTCCCGGCTTGTGTACGCGTTCAGATGGGCGCCAATGTCCTCGACACGGACCTCAATGCTTCGCTGAGCGTTGTTCTTTGTACCTTTAAAAATAAGATGCTCTAAGAAATGCGCCGCACCGTTTACGTTCTCTGGCTCAAAGCGAGTACCCGCCATCGATCCAGACGCCAACAACTGCAGAACCAACAGGGTTCGTCTCCGAGGCGACACGAAATCCATTGGGGAGGGTGGTGACTCGCGTTGGGACCTCTTGCAGAAGAGCGGGCGGCACAGTGTAGTCCGGCGGCAATGGATCGGCATTGGGCCCAAGCGCGCGCTTAAGAGCACCGTAGATTCCGCCGGCAGGTGGCTGCTTGATCGGTGCAGAAGCTGCAACTGCTGTGGACAACGCACGCCGAGCGCTTGCGCGCGCAATCGCCGCCATTGTTGGAAGCGGTGGCAGCGATGTGACCGAGCTCTGGATCGTAACAAACGAGCTTGCGCAACAAATACATCGAGCTGCTCTTTACTGTAAGTCATCAACACAGCTGCGGCTTTCATTTACTGTAAGTTTCAATAGTGTCATAATTTTCTGGAGACTCTCATCCTTATCGGACATCAAATCCAGCAAGGCCGACAATCAACGAAAAGCCGAAAAAGAGCTTCTACCTTTGAAGGCAAACATTCGACAAAAAACCTTCTGTGGCTCCCGTTGACCTGCACACCATGCAGGCATTATCAGGGGTGCAGCAACCGCTTGTGAAGGCTGTGATTGTCATTAATCACGAAGGGAAACGCATCAGCTCTCGGTTTTGCGACCGCAAAGAATGGCCTGATCTGGAATCGCAGCGCTCGTTTGAGATGAACCTGTTGCGCAAAATTCAGACGCTCGGGGACATCTCAGACTCAATTGATGTAATGGAGTTTGGGAACTACATCGTGGCCTACAAGCAAGCGGATGACCTGTTCATGTTCGTTGTCGGAGGGTCCAATGAAAACGAATTGATTATGGCGGAGGTGTTGCAGACTCTGGACGAAAGCCTGCACACACTGATGCGAGGACAAGTTTACGAAGAAGCGGTGCTTGAGAATTTGATGAGCATGCTTCTGGTCGTCGACGAGCTTGTTGACGCCGAGGGTGTGATTATAGAAAGCGAGTCTGCGGAATTAGCGGCGCGTGTTGGACAGCAAGGAACCAGTTTTATGGATCAAGTGCCGCTTGGGGAGCAAACGCTGTCGCAGGCTCTCCAGACTGCGAGAGACCAACTCACGCGTTCGATATTGAGCTAACTGAGGAAACGAGAGTGCTTGTGCAGAGTGTTTTTATTGTAAACTTGTTGCCTGTCAAACGTTCTGTTTTCTGCGTGAAAGTTCTGTTTTGTTACGATGAAGGGTCGATGTGGAATATCCTCTGCTGATGCCCCCCGTATCGAGCATCCTGTGAACTGCAATGGGACACCTTGGTTGTTGCAATGCCCCCGCATTTGAATGAAGATATTGTGAAGTCATTGCGGAACAAAAAAAAAATTGTCTTCGCTCTTTTTTTTGGTTACACAGGATATGGATGTAACAATGGTGGAGAAAAAGGAGAATCATTACAAATGGACACTTCAAGCTCCATGAAAATGTGTTAAATGCAAATATCAGCACCATTATCTTTAAAAAGAAGATTCCGCGGTGAAGCGAGGGGACCTTGCGAGAATCGAACTCGCGACCTCATCCAATTTAGTGACAGAGTTGCATCTGTCGCAGCCCTAAGGATGAATCATTCTGCTATCAAAGACACTAGACCAAAGGTCCGTTTGCAACGTACACCGCACGTTGACTGAAGTACTGAAAACTAGCTTAAATAAATACCAAAATCTGAAAAAAACCATGTGCGGGGCAAGCAATGTAGTTTCACTGAGAGCAATTGTAGCAATGGAAACTTTTGTAAATGCCCTCCAAAGTCTCAGTAGGGCTTTGGTAAAAAGCTACGCGGCAAGGTGGCCAATCTGCGTATGTATTGCATACATCAGATAGTACCGCAGTACGGACGTCAGTTGCTAATGTACCTCGTTCAGTATAACACCTATAAAATTTGCACATTCTGTTCTTCATCAATGGAAATAAACAACATACCATGTTCCCGTAGAAGTCGTGATATACACGTGCAGGTGATCCTTAAGTGCTACAATGACCCGTAGTAGTAGCTGTAGCAGTTGCTTTTATCTCCGAAGAGGGAAGCATGACAAGAAGATATATTCATGGTCTACTGTCGGTTGCGTTGTTTATGGCCCATGCCACTCTTAGGTCTGGTACATCGTTGAAAATAGACGATATTGCTGCGGGGGTGCACCAGAAGAGCACTCTTCGTATGAGTCGGTTTTCTTTCGAGCGGAGAATTTCCCCTAGCCAGATCCAACGCTGGTCATCAATTCATAGCAACACTGAGCCAAGGGTAGTTGGGAGCGTCGGTTCTTCCGCAATCGAATGACCGGTAATTCTTGAAAGCATTTTTGAAACAAATGCTTAAATCTTCTTCCGCACACGATCGTTATGATGGCACAATTCGCATCCATGACGGAGAGTGGAGGCAACGTTGGAGCGCCATAAACGAAGTAGTAGGTCTTGTGCGAGACATGTGCCTGTTAGCGTTCGTCAAAGAGATGTGAATGTTTTCTTCGCTATGTCTAGGGGATGAGTTACCGGGGTCAGCTGGTCACCGTCTTCGAACTGCATGTCGCCGAGATATTTGAAGTGTGTAAGACATTTCCTAGCTCTTTTTCGGCTCATGCTGCATTTCAGCTTATTTTATGCGCGAACCAAACGGTTAGCGAGCTTTGTGAATGGGCGCTGAGATTGCTCCCCATCTCTCATTGTTGAGACGGTGTGCGTATGCTCGTCATCAAAGTGAGATATAAATACGGATTTCCTCTTACTGTCTTTGCCGGACGACTATGCATAAGTCCCAGTTGAATCGATCGTGGTCATCCCACTTCCGCATCGCAGGGTGCCAACTACGGGACAGCTGTGCTTGTCTTGCGGCTGAAAATCCTATGAGCGTCTGCAGTGAAGGCGTTGGCGCGTTGGGAGGGAGCTATTGCACACGTCCCACATGTGGGCGAAGCTCATCTTTTTAACATCCTCCTCCGTCAGGGTTAAGATGTTCTGTTCTGTGGAACCTGTATTTTCCCCGTATGTACTGGGGGCCGTCTGGGGCCAAGGAAACCGTGGAACAGCTGATTCTACGCTGCTCTGCTCTTGCCGTCTCTCGACGGCAACACAGTGGGCGCACTGGGTCTAAAACGGTGGAGGAGGTTTGCCGCGAGAATCGATTGCAGGTGCTCAGATTCTTGGACGACGAAAAATTGCTCGAGAGAAATGTCACGCTCTAGCATAAAAATCAACGTTTTCGGAAGGACTGTGCAACAATCCCCTCGAGATGTGTTGCAATATTCTACGTGTACAGTACTACGCACCTGTGGATGCCGGTGGCATATGCCCATCGTGCATGGAATGAGAACGTTCTTTGAAGGGAGCCATAGCGGTAGGCGCATTCACATTATGGACATTCAAGTGACTGATAAACGAACCGAGAAACTCACACTCATTTGACAGGCGACTCAAGATCGGATCGCGCTCAGAGAGCGCTCACATGAGTTGGCATTCACGCCATGTGAGAGCATCCACACCATGTGACTCAGCACGGGTGTGGCATGAGGGTATTGTGATGGATACGCAGCAGATGGTGCCGAAAGCACGAAACAGCGCAATGGACTAAATTACCGGTAAAGCAGCAAGCGCAGAGAGAGCGGGATGTGAGTGGCGACCTCGGCTTCTGCGTTGCTGGAATTGAATTTCATACTGAACGGCGACCGAGGAGCTCTTCGCTCGCACGTCGTTTGCGACAGGCCTGCACAGTACTGACTTCGTGGACGGTGCGATGAAACCCTTCTCCCCTCGCTGACATCCTGCTAGGATTTCATCGAGGTGCTGCGCCGCGAACTGAAGGTCACGTGGACAAAGGATGGTTTGGAACGCGGCAGATTTATCAACCCATCGAAAACGTTCTCTACGGTATGAATATGAAGTGCACACCACGCGAAGATCCGTTGCGTTACGTGGAGGAA
>JADWZK010346122.1_pt1 | contig 11042 bp, 5 predicted proteins | sample 8957641 | NCBI WGS metagenome assembly JADWZK01 (sample SAMN16576796, study PRJNA672827) | algae metagenome | host: rhodolith | place: South Korea: Udo, Jeju | collected 2014-09-18 | reverse complement strand
CGCTCTGTTCTATGCCACTCTCGCATTAGTCATTCTCTCGCTTTTGGCGAGCTGGAGGGCCCCGGACGTGCCTCGCCCTTCGCGCGACCCTGGCGCCGTGCCATGGGGCTCCACTACAAGATCCCGCCTCGAGCTCTATCCTGACAAGCGCGTCGCGGACACCCCTCCATTCCAGGCCGCTACTCCTGACAAGTCCTCTGCGAAGGATAGGTTAACACGTGATGACCGCATCGCTGTGGCCAACCGAACTTTTTCACCTTCTTTTTCGAAGGATGAGGACCCCGTCGCTCGTCTCATCGTTCTCACGATGGATCGCGCAAGTTCACTCAAGCGTTTGCTGCAATCAGCTGCTGCCGCCGACTATGGCGATGACCACGTGGACCTTGACATTTGGATCGACCGTCGTCCAGGAGGTCCTGTCAGCCCCCAGGTCCTGAAAGTAGCACAGGATCTTGTTTGGAATTATGGTGCCAAAACAATATATTCTAGGCGTCAGAGTGGCGGATTGTATCAGCAGTGGATCTACACCTGGAAAATCACTGAACAAACGGATGAAGTCGCCGTCATTCTGGAAGACGATCTCGAGCTCTCGAAAGCGTTTTATCAGTGGCTCAAGCAGGCGCGCACGGCGTATGCACCAGACGCGGATGTCGGGGCTTTCACTCTGCAGAGGTCCACACTGCGCCCTCGCCAGATTCGAGGCGTTGCCTCAGGTCCGCTGTCCATCCCAGACGATCAACATGTCTTCAAATATCTGCTGTTGGGTACGTGGGGATTCTCACCGCAGCGGGAGGTGTGGGTTGAATTTCGGAACTGGTTTGAGAAAAAGCGTCGCGCTGGCGAGAAGCCGTATGTTAACAATCTTATGACGACACAATGGTACAAAGACCAGGAGAAGAATGGATTCGCTCCGTCAATGTGGAGCCAGTGGTGGATCAAGTTCGTCGATGAGAAGAGATACTTCACTGTCACTCCACATCTTCCTGATGGCACTACTTTGTGTGCGAATTGGCGCGAAAACGGAATGCATTATTCTCGTGGTAAGCCTTCTCCTGACTTTCCCGTATACACGGGTAGCTCCGATGGCTTTTCGTTGCCAGAGAGTCCCATGAAGATTGGCTGGGACGGCCGGGAGATCAAGCAATAGCTTCAGGTAGTCCTACAAATGCAAACCGAAGGGTGTTTGCATTCTTTTTTCCAGTGCGGGCACTCTACCAACTGTTTTTCCTACACTGTATTTTCGTTTTAGCAGCTGTAGAATTTAATTAAATTTGCCTTCTTTGGCCACTTACTTTTAAAAACCTCTTAATCACTGCGTCACAACGCGATGAATGTGACACTACCTGTTTACGGAAGTCAATCCTAGACTGAATCCCAGCGGAAGTCCTTCACTGTCTGGAAGAAATGAGCCACGTTCTCCTCAGGAGTCTTGGGGTACACCCCGTGACCGAGATTGCAAATGTGACCGGTTCTGCCAGCCTTGCGAATAATTTCCAACGTCCGCTCCTTAATCAGCTCCTTTGAACCGAGCAAAACTGCCGGATCCAGATTTCCTTGCACCATTACATTCGGCCCGAGACGCCTCCTCGCATCAGCCATATCAACAGTCCAATCGACCGAGATAATGTCTGCACCAGTGGCAGCCATGCGCTCGAGCAGAGTGCCACCCTGTGAGATATACAAAATGAACGGAACATCTGGATGCGCGGCTTTAACTTTGTCAACGATCTGCTTCTGATACGGAGCAGCAAACACATCGTAATCAGCTGGCGAAAGCTGCCCGGCCCACGAATCAAACATTTGCACGATTTGCGCGCCAGACTCAATCTGGAAGATGCAGTACGCAGCAATGTTGTCCGCAAACTTTTGCAAGAGTGAGTGCAGCAACTCGGGCTCCGTGAACGCCATCTTCTTAATTGTCGTGTACGACTTCGAAGAGCCTCCTTCAATGCAGTATGTCGCGAGGGTGTACGGGGCACCGACAAACCCAAGCACTGCTGCTTGGTCCTTAACTTCAGCGCGAAGCGCCTGCAGAGTCTCACGAACGAAAGGGGCGGTAGCCTCGCAGTCGATTTCATGGACGCGGTCAATTTGTTCCTTAGTACGCAGCGGTGGATCGATCACGGGGCCCTTGTCCGGGATATCAAATGGGACACCCATACCCGGGAGTGGGGTGAGGATATCGGAAAACAAAATGACACCATCCGGTTGAAACGCGCGCCACGGTTGAAGAGAAATCTCGATTGAGAGGGCAGGGTTCTCGCTGCGTTCCCGAAAACTGGGATGACGCTTAGCTAGCTGCTGATACACTTTCATGTAACGCCCTGCCTGGCGCATCATCCAAACGGGAGGGCGTTCCACCTCCTCACCGCGCGCGGCACGCAAAAGCAAAGGCGCGACTTTCACCTCCGCAGGTGAGGCGACCATTTTCGGAGCACATTTCGAGCGCGAAGCAGCCTCGGGGGGATTTTTAAGAGACGCTCCGGTGAACGAAGTCGTGAAAGCCGTGCTTTGCGAGGCCATCTCGGTGGCTGCAGGGTGTGTTTCTGTGTTTTCTCTACGGGTGATGCGGCGAAGGGAATGTACCTCACGGAGATTGCGGATCAGCGAGCTGGAATGCACCGGGAGATTGAACCCCTGAGTTATCTATTTATACACGTCCTACACGTCTGCCACGTATACTTGAAATTTCAGCTACTGTAACTACCAACCCCTCCGCTCACCATTGTATCCCAGCGAAAGCACTACATTACAAGACGACTCTTGACCTCGATTAAAGTTACCGCTGTGACAGAAACAAAATCCATGACGCCGGCATCATTCTCCAAGTTGCCAGTGCAGCGATCGCGAACAGGCCAATTCCTATCACCCATTTTGTTACATCGCGAGCGGCTACTCTCGCCTTGCGCAACAATCTTGTTCCTCTGCTTCTCGTCGTCGACCCGGATCTCGATTCCTGCCGGGTAATCCCATTCACGCGGCGGCGAAGAGACGAACTTCCAGTTTCTGCACCTTCTCTGTCAATAGAGGTACCTGCATCAGAACCTGAGGTAGCAGATGCATAGTACTCGTCTCTTTGCTGCCGGGGCAGCAACTTGCGCAAACTAAGCGTGTCCATATCGATGCCCCCAGTGACCAATTCTTGCGTTTGATCTCCTTCATGCACAGAATGCGAAAGCATGGATGAACTCACTGCGCGCGGCATATCCCCGTTTAGTCTACGCAACACAATCTGAGACAACGCAATTTGACGCTGCTTCATAAACTTGGGTGATATTCGATGTCGCTTCAAAAAACCATCCCAGTTCACACAGGTAAGACCAGCTTTGTCACAAATCGCTTTTCGTACGCGACCAGCAAACTGCACCGAAGTCTCGCCTTCTTCCATTTTCATTGGATCCAAGTAGTACACATGACAGACCAAAGCCCACGATGTCATGATGTCATATATGTGACGCGGGAAGCTGGTAGTCTGTGAATTCCAAAAAGGATCCCCGAACCGCTTTTTGTACTTCATGGCGATGGGATACACTGTTGTATCCAGCTCAAAACTGCCCTTCTTAAACATAATACAGAAATCACTGTTCGTGCAGGTGCCCTCAGGAAATACCAGCATAGGTTCCTTCTCTGGGTTCGACACATGCTCCTTCAGTAATCTCTGAACACTGCGACGATCACGTCCTTCTTCACGGTCAAACCACACGTGGTCCTGCGCCATGTGCAAAAGATCTTCCAGCATGCCAGCCAAACCTCCATGGCGCTGCCCGATGAAACTGAAGTTGTAGTCCTTGACAAGCACAAACACATCTACCAGTGATGTGTGATTCGCAACATAAATTTGATTTGCTCGACGCTGAGGTCGGTTGCCATGAAACCGAATGTAACCAGACCAAGACGCAACGACTGCAGACGCGAGGAAACGCAGCATCCATTTGCGCAAGCGAATTTGGATCCCGCTGCCTTTCGGAAGGGCAAAAGTGACGGCAAATCCCAGGATGAAACAAATGATGCCAACAACGAGAGTACAGATGCGGAAGGGGAAGAGTACACAGTAACGTACCCAAATGCCGATAAGCCAAAGAAAAGTCCAGTACGGGGTGAGTTTTCGAGGAGCGGCTGGGGCGGTTCGGGTGAGGAAATTCCAAGGTTCAGGGGAATCTGCTGTAAAGCATCTTGTGAGGGTGTCGCCGACAATGGCTTCGACTCCTTCCGACACAAACGGAGTAAGGTCTGTGAGCCTGAAGGCGAGCTTTCTCTGAGAATCATTCTCCGATGGGGCATTTGAAGAAACAGCCAGAAAGGAGTTCTTCCAGGCTGTAGGTCCACATTCGAGTTCGGAATTAATGCGTCGGATTCGACGCTGCTCAGTTACGCGTTGTTGTGGCCGGCGGTCAGCCAAGTTGCCCCAGTATGCTATGCGGGTCATGAGACCGAGCATCCATACGTATATTCGCCGCACAAGCGAAAGATTGCGCAGCTTGAGCATTGTTGGTTGTGCACGGAGAGACGAAGAACCGCAAAGTAGAAGATAAAGGCGTGAAAGGCGCAGCAGATGTCATGCGCTATGCGGAAAGACAGCACATTCCCAAGCTGGCAGTACTGTACAAGCGGCGCGCAGGGTGTTCGTGGGGATGTGAAAAGGTAACTTTTCCGTGACTCAGGTTTGGCAGTAGACATCGGCAGGTTGGTATCCTTCCACCCCCGCCACGTGTGAGACGAAATAGAATTATGTTTAAAATTAGGGCACTCTACGTCCTACATCATACACACTTTGTGGAAAGTACAGAAACTCTGCCGCAGGGCCGTATGACGAATCGATCCCTCGGAAGAATATTCGTGACGCTGAACGATACAAGAACCAAAAAAAGGTATTGTACGGTACTGTGCCGCGCTAAGCGGCACTGGGCACCAGGCAAACACTGTATCAAGGGGTCAGAAAAATATGGACTGGAAAAAAGAAAAAAAAGCATCGCACAGGCGAGTAATTCCAATAGGAGCCTCCAATAGTTTGAATACGAGTGTTCCGCCAGCAGCGAGTTGAAATTGCTACCGGTAGTGAACTCTGCGACTGGATGAAAACTATCATGCCGTGCGCTGATATGTCAACGCTAAGTGGCAGTTTCAAAGAGAAGAGTTTGTCAGTTTGAAAGTCCGATTCTCAGAAAACAACCGGGGCATGGTTCCAGAGGCCGCCGAAGCGGAGGCTATGGGGATAAAGATAAAGGAGATCTCATCGTCGGTGATCAGTTCGCGCGCCTGCGGGTCGAAACTTCATATCATGCGCCAAAACCGAAGCGATTTGAGGTCTGAAGCACCGTACTGTAAGTTACAGATTTTTAGCCCATGATCTCAGGACAAATGGTCGGATTGCATAGTACTTGTATATTTATCATTGGCCAATATAACCAGTGAAAAACAAATAAAAACATGTAACCGACGAATTGCATGTTCGTTCGGCGTTGTGCATGGGCAAGGAGCCAACGATCGCCGCTGACGAGGAGTTACCGCACGAAGCCAAATTCGTATCGGGTGAGCATCAAATCCCGCGATCCGGTAATCCTGTTTTGTGCAATGGCAAACATGGGCGCAAACTCGGTACCTGGCGTAGACAAGCCAGACAATACTGGTGATTCCTCTCAATTGCAGTATGCCGAGATCAAGGAGCAAATCTGGCGCGGATTGTGTGATTTCAAGAATGTGTTCTTGTACCCGCTGTGCACCGGAATCATGACCGGTGTGGGATTCATGGCCGGCAAGAAAATTGGAGAGCGCTACTTTTACGGCGCTCAGAAGAGCGCTTAATCTTTTGCAATCTGTATGCAACTTCCAAGTCTTCTATCGTCGAACACTCGAACGCTTGCACGGGATGATGGGCTGCCAGTGTTATTGGATGGCGTCTTTTCCCTCTGAGATGTATATTTTATTTGGCTTGGCAGCTGTGCGAAAAGAATTGTATTAACGGAGGAAGACATTGTCCGCATGCTCTCGTGCATTATTGTTCGACGTAGACGCTTCACCGGCTACAAGAAGCAGGTTCCAGCTAGGAAATCACTTCAGTTTTGCGTTCTCGCTCAAGGAGTTAGCTTTTCACAAGGGTGTGCGCAGGTGCGACGAATAATGTAAATACGCAAACGCCTGTGAAAAGGCCCACAAACTCGAACACATCTGTCAGATATGACGACCATGCCATTGTCGCCACCGAACTAACTCTCTGCGTGAACTTGCTGCGGTACGCCATACCGACAGTGAATCCAGAAACAGCTAGCCCTTCTCCCGTTTGCGTTCCAATGGATTGCACATCGACGATATACCCGATTTTCCCTCGCTCCTCGCGACGCTCCACGTCAAGGAACAGTGCTCTGCTGGACTCAATATTCGCAATTTTCGCCTCTATGGGCACGAAGTGCCGAGAGTTGTTAAAGTCCGGGTCTTGGAAGAGGATCTGCGCGTGGTTTGTAGTGTACCGGTCGATTTCCACGCCAAGATTCCCCGGTCCAATGATGTCCTTTGCGTTTTGGTCCCACACCCGTGTCGTGTAGAACGGCCCGCTTCCGGTTTGTACCCAGCTCTTGTTCACGTGCTCGTAGCGATATCGAATGTCGGGTGCACCCTCCGTCGGGTAGAAGTAGCCAGTATAGAAGTACACATTGCATGCAAACGCCATACCTGCAACGTAGTCTCCGCCCCCGATTGATGTATGGTTGAATCCGTGTTCGATGGCCGACAGGGCGTCAACACGAGGGTGTCCCGGTGGAAAGCCGCCAAAGTCAAGCACTCCATGATCAACGAGCGCCTTTGAGTGAATACGCAGTTGCCTGGCTATCAGAACCCGAATTTTGCGATTGCGGAAGCCGGACATTGTCGTACATCCCTCCGTGAACTTCGAACGAAAGAAATTGAGCTGGTAGGGAGGCGCAGATGGACCGGAGCCATGGGAATCGACAAGGTGGGCACGAATTTTCCGTTTTGCGCCAACTCGCACACACCAATAACACTCTTTGGAACTGTCGAGGGAACCTTTTCGTTTCCTTTGCTCGATTTTGGAAATGTTGAACAAGTCTCCGAGGGTAAACAGTGCCCTCTGATCTGTGTCAACCGAAGTTTGCTTCTTCATGTTTTGACAGGATTCCGGGCGAGGCCCGCTCAAGATTTCCTCAAAACCGTTCTCACCTCGAGGAATGGTTGCAGGGAATTTGATTCTTTCGATTTTTCCGTCCGAAGAATTGCGCCATGAGAACATAGATAATCCGAATAATGGAGTTCCCGGATACTTGTCTGTAGGGAAATCTAAGAAAAGTGGCACCCTGGGTATGTCCGTACAAATTGTGACAGCAGGGTACGGCATGTTTGGCGTTTCTTTTCTGTCAAGATGCAACGCAAGGTTCGTTCGAGCTCCGTAAAAATCACTGGTCAAGAATCCCAGAGCAATTACCATGCCGATGACTGCACATGTCCACGCGGTGGAAGACGCCCAGAAAAATGCTCTTGCTTGGTCCGGTGTGCTTTGGTTTTCCTCTGCCTTCAACCTTCCATTTGATTGTAAAATTTGAATGAAAGATTTGACGCTCTTCGCACCGTGACTGATTCCTGTGCTATGCGGGACTGTCCAATTCCCATCTGATCCTACGTCCCCTTCACATATCGAAGCAAACGAGATCATAGAAGGGTTTTCGGCTCGTACGTCTCTCTGCATATCCTGCGCCCATTTTGAGAAATTGAAAAGAACATTGTCATCTTCAAGGCACATGTTGACCATTTCGTTGAATTGTTGTCTGGTTTCAGCAAGAAACTCTGTAATGACGGTTACGTCTTGACCTCGACGAAGCTTCTCTGCTCGCATATTTTCGATGCTTCTTAGAGCCTTCTCGGCTTGTCCTATGCCTTCGATACATTCCATTCTCTCGTTGTATTCCTTTTCCACGTCTAGAATGTGCTGTCTCACAGCCGCAATTAGTTCTTTTTCCATGTTTCACGTATTTTTTCCTTGCAACGTACTCGCCCCTTCTGAGAGAACAATTCTGCGTGAACCAGGTTCTTTCCTACGTCAGTTGAGCCGCTTTTTGATGGAAATATTTCCTCGGCATTTCTTTTCAACGGAATGATTGCGTACAAATTTCAAGTCCTCGGATTCCGTACGTTGATCTGAGGAGCTGCATAGAGTGCCATGAAATGAAGCTATACACTAATTTCATCATGCAAAAACATCAATGCATCTCATTTGAGGAGCGGCACATCTAGCACGATTTTTTTTGGGGAGGCGTCTACCATCTGAAGCCATCACTGAAACAGAATGGTGGACGAAGATCACGGGGGACATACCGCAGAGGCGTATGACTGTTATAAGCGATATTCTGAAAACCATAGGGAGCGAGGATGATCTTGGACTGCTGTATGCAATCTCTGAGGGATTTGTAGAACTACGAAAATATGAAGAGGAAGATGCACTCCTGTCAGAGAGCCAAAACAAATCGAATTCTATACAAGAGGGAGGTGCATCAACAACCGTAGGCGAATACTTTTGCGCTATGCCAAGCACTTTTGAAGACAAAAATGAAAATTCTCTCTCTCCTTCACAACAAGACGGCAGTGGATTTGCAGAAGGCCCTAATCTTCAGAGAACTTATTCGAAGCATGCAATTTATCGTGACCGCCAAGTAACGGACGAAGAGTTGCCAAACGAAGGCATGTTTGGGACCGCACGTGCACCGACGTGGAGTCTCGGAGTGTATTTCCGGTCAGTGGGCAGCACAAGGGAAAAGAGAGCTATTGCGATGACAGCGTGGACAGTGTGCGCGTTGAGTTTGCTGGTGGCTCTGGTGTTCATCTCACATGACTTTGTGGCTTCAAGGAATTCGGTGTCAAAGGCAGTTCGGTACCAGGGTGTTCCGTCCTTGCAACTTCCCGACATCCAAATTTGCAATATCGATACATCTTTCCCGCCGTTCACATATCTGCCCAACAAAGATTTCGTGGGGCAGCCAACGACATGGATAGACACGATTTTGTACCCAGGGAAGGGGATGAGAGTAGTGAAGTACCCGGATACTCACAACAGCTCAATTGCAACTCAAGTGAAAGTTCTTGCTCTGGACCAGTATGGGGCAGAGTGTAAAGCGCAAGAGAAAGCAGATCCAATAACATTTTTCTTGGAAATGCAAAATCCGCCAGCTTGCTTTTACTGCATGTACATCAAGAGAAGCCCCGCCATTGTGATAGAGAGCTCTTCTGGGACATTGATACACCAGGACTCGGAAGCAGGAAACTCGCTTGTGCTTCGGTTATCACGTAGCCGCTTGCTTGAAAAGTGTCGACTGTCATTCGCACCGCCATCGCCAAACGAGAAGAGAGCGTTCCGCGCACTTATTGAACGACACGCTGAAGAACTGGAGAAAAGGGGTACACTAGACTTTGGAGGCTTGAACGTATCTGATCCGCGAGATGCGGAGATTCTATTTCCCGCCTTTCGGACCAGAGTGCAAGACTACTACGTCAGAGACGTGACGGACATGTACTGCAACGTGTATTTGTTCTCTGGGTTCTTTTATCCAGCGACAAGAGGAGACGTTCAGTACAAGTTCAACCTGTTCAACGCAGGAAATATTGGAATATGGCAGAGATCTGGACGAGGACCATACTTTCCTCCGAATTATGCGGAATGGTTCCAAGTACTGACGATGCGGTCGAACCAGAATAACACGATCGGAGGGGAACTAAAAAAGTTCTATGTATCGCGTGGGGACATGATTGTGGCCTTCACAAATGCAAGTGAATCTGGACGTCTTCAACAGATTGCTTCTCAGAATCCAGGGAGTTTGTCGGAAATTGCACTGGAGCAGGCAGTGATTAAAGGGAAAGAGATATACACAGGACACGCACTGTACACGGACCTTAAAATGGTGGATGCGCGAGGAGTGGACTTTGTGTATCTCCTTAAGTTTGGATTTCGTGAATTCGTGACGAAGACTGTGTCGGATCAAATGACAGCATCGACGACGGCATACCTGGCTGATGTGTTCGGACTTATATCGCTGTTCATGGACGTTTCTGTGTATACTGTAATTGTTGCTCCTATTGTTATGAGATTTCGGCGGCAATCTGCTATGGCTGCAGCTGCACAGGAAGCAGATTAAAGCGGGCTAGCCATCGCTAAATTCTAGATGTAGATGCGCAATCCGCAAACTTGCCTGGCGAGGGATGATCATTTGCGAAAGTTAGGTTAATTTAAACAATGAGCGGTCCTTTTTTGTGATTGCAAGTAATGACATGGTAAACGACATGAAGCGAGGGTTGAATTGCTCTTCTTCCGATTCAAAGGACACCATGTACCTGAAAATCACACAACAGATCCATGGAAGTCATGTGATGGTCTGTCTCTCTTTCGTTCGATTGCGCGCGTTTGTGTACGGGCGACGCGCAGAAATGCAGTACTTTTTCCTGCGACCGAGCGTCGTTCAGTATTGTGGTGACTGTTCGACCTCTCCTTACATTCTTGGGCGGGATTGGCTTTTGCATTATCCAATGTGCATGTGGATTGGCTCTTTACAGTTTTTTATTTATTTATTTTTTTTACCGCAATTCCCCCATGAAGAGGTCAGCAACGCAGTGAAGACATGAGGCGTTTCCACATTTCTCTGCCCTTCGGGTTTTCAGCTGCCTGTCTCGGATCTAGGCCAGCAACGTCGCCGAAGAGCGAATAAGGGATTGCCTGACGCAGTTCAGTCAGGCGTCAAACCAACTCCTGCTTTGAGTGGAGAAGCCGATAGATTCACGAGCGTCTTTTCTGCCTCCTGGTCCCCTCTGTCGATGTGCATCCGCCCGCAGAAACTGCAGGGACTCTCTGCTACGCACCGAGATGCGCATTCTAGATCAGGAAAAGCTCTCTTTACCGTATCAATTCAAGCTTTTAGAAGTATTCGGAAGTTAAATGAAGTTAACTGGTTGTCGGGTAGCACAAACAAGTTGAGATTTGATTTTTTTTTCTTGGAAACGGAGGGGTACCATCATCAAGAAACCCGGGTCAGCCCGCAAGAGTTTTTTTTTTG
>JADWZK010208569.1_pt1 | contig 11045 bp, 7 predicted proteins | sample 8957641 | NCBI WGS metagenome assembly JADWZK01 (sample SAMN16576796, study PRJNA672827) | algae metagenome | host: rhodolith | place: South Korea: Udo, Jeju | collected 2014-09-18 | reverse complement strand
CGTTCGCAGCTGTGGAAGGCGCGGATAATGCCTGCCTCACCTCCTCGGGCGTAGCGGCGGTCAACGCCTCAATTCTAGCGTTTGTCAAAGCTGGCGATCATGTCTTGATGACGGACGCGGTGTACGACCCACGCGCGATTTCTGTGACAATTTCTGTCGCGCTTCGGGGTGACCACAACGTACTACTCGCCAACAATTTCCGCAAAAGATTTCGCATCGCTTATGCAACCTAACACGACAGTGGTGTTCGTGGAAACGCCGGCGAGCCTTTCCTTCGAGGTCATGGACGTCGACGCAATCGCCGCTGTGGCACACGCGGGTGGAGCGAAAGTGATCGCGGATAATACTTGGGGACCGACTCTTTTCCAACCGTTCGAGCACGGCGTCGATGTCTCCGTGAACGCAGCTACAAAGTACATTGGCGGTCATTCAGATCTCATGCTGGGCATTGTCGGCGCGCGAGATCATGAAACGTATCGCGCGGTGAAGAGCTCTGTCGCCGCGCTCGGTTGCCCACCAGGACCTGATGACGCTTACCTCGCCCTTCGCGGATTGCGTACGCTGCGCGTGCGGATGAAACAGCATGGCGAGAGCGGATTACGCGTCGCTCGCTGGCTTGAGTCGCGTCCGGAGGTTGCACGCATGTTGCACCCAGGACTACCTAGTCATCCACAGCATGAGCTTTTCAGGCGGACGTTTTCGGGTTCGGCGGGGCTGTTTGGCTTCCAATTGCGTAAGGGATTTGCTCAGGGGGCGGTTGATGCAATGCTCGACGGCATGCGACTGCATGCGCTCGGGTTCTCGTGGGGTGGGTTTGAGAGCTTGCTCATGCAGATCAAGATTAACTCTGTCCGCAGCGTGGATGAGTGGGATTACATCACCATGGGGCAGACTATGCGCATTCATGTGGGTTTGGAGGACGTTGAAGATCTCATTGCAGATCTTGATGACGGCTTTAGGCGGTTGACGTCATTTTCTTGAACGTCTCTCTGTCCAAATTTTGTCTCTTAAATGTACCCAAGTTTATCCGGCATGGATTAGAGAATCCCAATAGGTTATAAACACGAGTGAACCAGCTACAGGTTCCTCTGTAGTAAAAAAAATAGTATAAACACGTCGGAAATAGTGCAATAAACTTAGAAATATCGTCACCTCGAAGTCAATAATTGACAAGCTCGCGGACGCCGTCCAAGCAGCGGTCTTTGTTTGGGAGATAGTATTTTTCGTGGATTAGCGGGAATGGCGTGTCAAAGCCGGCTACGCGTTTTATCGGAGCTTCCAAATTCAAGAAGCACTGTTCCTGTACAGTTGCAGCTATTTCTGCACCAAAACCCGAGGTAATTGGTGCTTCATGGGCAATCAGCAGCCGCCCAGTTTCCGCCACTGATTCACAAACCGCCTCGAAGTCCCACGGCAGCAGCGATTGCAAGTCAATTACTTCTGCCTGCACACCAAGCTCTTCCTCCGCTGCTTTCGCGGTGTCCATCAAAACGTGCACCTGAGCACCCCATGCCACCATGGTCACATCCTTTCCCTTCCTCAGACTTCGAGCTTTGCCCAATGGAAGAGTATAATCGGCTACAGGTACCTCGGCTACACTGGAACGATAGAGAATCTTAGGTTCAAAAAAGACTACAGGATTATCATCACGAATGGATGCAAGTAGGAGCCCCTTTGCAGTAACAGGGTCACTCGGTATGACGACTTTGAGTCCTGGGGTGTGCGTGAAATAAGACTCTGGGGACTGCGAGTGATAATGGCCGCCGTGTCCAACGCCACCCGATGGTGCTCTGACCGTGAGACCGCCACAGCTGAACATGCCAGCAGAGCGGTAGCGGTACTTAGCGGCCTCATTGACCAGCTGGTCAAAGGCCGGGAAAATGTAGTCTGCAAACTGGATTTCCGCAATGGCGGTAGCACCCATGGAGGCCGCGCCGATTCCAAAGCCGACGAGGCCAGTCTCATTAAGCGGGGTATTGAAAACGCGCTCACTTCCAAACTCCTCTTGGAGCCCAATGGTACACCGGAAAACGCCGCCAAACGCAACGTCTTCACCAAACACGAGGGTGGAGGGGTCATCGCGCAACGCGGCTCGCATGGCATCATTGACCGCAGTGAAGAGGTTCATCTTGCGCGTTTTGGAAAGAGGCGCAATTGCGGCGGCGGACGAGTAGCCCCGCCTCGCGAGCACGCGGGCCATCGATGTCACCGGGGAGCGGAACATTACGACCTGCGTCACTCACGGTGCAACATGAACGTGCCCCCTGGCTGCATCGGCAGGGCTGCAGCAGCGCCCAGCGCCGAGAGAACACATTAGCCCTTTGGGCCAAGCCGAGATTCCACCAAGAAATCACGGCTGAGCTTGAGGTCCGGTATGATATCGGCTATCCGAAATTTTCGAACGCTCAGTACAGTACGTAACACGGGCAGCTTTTTATGATTATTTGATCAATTGAGTAGTCCAGTTTTTGTAGTAAAAAATTGAAGCACAAATTTTAACCGCGGTTAAAGCCGCGCGTGACAACTGTCCCCAAAAGGACGTATCCCACTTCCCAGCCCCGCCATCAAACACTGTGCTCCACGAAACGATCCGCCGACAACCCACTTTTTCGACATTTGGAAGCCCACCGGCCCAGCGACAGTACGTCCCCTTCTGTATCTGTACGAGAAAGCAACCCGTCGGGTTGAATTCGTTTGTGCAGTCCCCCGTGCGCTCCCGCAATGGATTCCGTCCGGCAGGAACCGGACGGCGGTGGCGGCGACCCACAGCCCGAGAAGGTGGATTCTTCCATATTGTTGCAAACCCTCCTGGAAGCAAAACGTTCTCCGTCGCTTCCGAGGCCGCCCCCGCCCATACCGCCCCTCGCCGACGGTGAACTGCGCGACCTGTCTCGTACCCTGCTCTCCAGACCAGATGTGTCGACCCCGGAGGCACTGGAGATTATCATCCTCCTGCTTACCGGCGACTGGAGCGCCCGTGATCTGCCAGCTCTGCGCAAGCTGGCCGGCGCCGCTGCAACAACCGGTGTTTGCGGCACAGTGCGGAAAAATGACGAGCTCGCCTACAAATGCAAAACCTGCGAGCGCGACCCCACCTGTGCTGTCTGTGTCCCCTGCTTTCGCCACGGTGATCACGTCGGCCATGACTACGCTATGATAAGGACCGGTGGAGGATGCTGCGATTGCGGTGACGTCCAGGCCTGGAAGCGGAACGGATTCTGCTCTCGTCATCGCGGAGCCAGTGCCGAGGATGACGACCCTGCTGCACCGATGTCCCCACGCCTTCGCAATGCTCTGGTTGAGGTTGCCGAGGCCATTTCAAGTGAAGTACTGTTCTATTGTGAACGCTTTCACAAAATCTTGCGCGATGAACGTGCTATGGATGAAGTGCCGCGTGAAAGCGCTTGTTCGAAGGAAAGTATTGAGCATGTTGGTTTGTGCCTTACGTGGTTGGAGAAAATTCTGAAATGCGGTGATGGAATTAGACGCGTTATTGGCGTGTATCTGGCAAAGCCGATGGAGACTTCCTGGTTGAGCTACATGCTAAGGCTGGATGGAGTTGATCGCTTGCCACCGGCCGTTTGCAAGGCTCTACACTCTCTCTATTTTCAACTCATCACAGACCTCGTGTTCAAGCGCGCATTTTTGGAACTATTTATCTCCAACTATTCGCGATTTGTCCATGCTCTTGTTGTCCGTAGGCGCGGGGTTGGAAAGTCTCAGGATGACTTCGACGCTCGCAAGCATGATATAATGGACCAGTTTTCGGTGCAGCTTTTCACTGTACCCGCTCTCATTCCAGTCATGACACGCGAAGGAGGCCTCTTGGATGTGCTCATGAATATGCTCTTGCATTTGCTGGAGACTGCGGCGATGCCTGTGCTGCCCTACGTTCACCTTAACATTGGGGAGTCCCAATTTGAGCTCTTGCGACACAAAGTTAAGCGGGCTGGCACTGTGGATCGGAAAAAGTTTCCTTTCGGTGTTCTTCCCCTACCTGAATGGGTCTTTAGGACTCGTGCAGAATCCGCGCAGTCGGCTGCTGCACCTAGCGATGCACCCGTGTCCGGACTGGAGCGAGCTGAAACGTCCTCGAAAGGGGATAACTCCATCTCTGCCCCATCTGCGACTCTTTTTGCGTCTCGTAGGGGTCAAAGACGACTTTTACCTTTCCATAGCGGCTCCCGAGGCGGTAATTCAGAAGGCATGAGCGAACCTGGAGTATCTCTACCTGAAGCCGTGGCACGTGTTATGTTTTTAAGGTCGCATACGCCAGGGAGTGAAAACCTGGGGACGATATTCACTCGTATTCCTCAAGTTCTTCGCGGGAGCGGTCAGGCGCAACGAGGGTATGCGAGGAATGTTGCAGGGAGTCCCGGCAGTGCCAGTGCAGAATTGATGGGAGGCGCCGGGCCCGCAGCGACCCACGTGCAACCCACAGCAAATGTACAGACCCTTGAAGAATTGAAGGAGATTTTTGTTGACGGACAGTCCATTTCCCTGCGTGAAGCTGAAGCTCTGAACATCGATCATCCCGATGGCGTTGTTCTTAGCGATGCATTTCTTGATCGTTCCTACCTCGCGAATATCAAGCGAATGCAGGCTGCCACTTTTGAAGCCAGTACCAAAGATCGCGAGCGTCAGTCAGATACATCGAAAGAGCTGCTGAAGCAGCGCGAAGTGCTGCAGCAGATTATGTTCGAGGACGGCGTGGATAATATAACTCCGGCGAAGCGAGGACTTTGTCCACTCTTCTCAGAGGACTTCGGAAAGTGGTATCGCTCTGCAGTTGTCGACGCCAGGCGGAGGAGCTTGCTTGCAGCTAGAAACTCTGGTAACATTGCTCATACAATGCGCATTGACTGGTTTCAGAGCTTAATCATGGAGGGTGCAATTTGGCGTGTTGTCTACGACTTGCGGTATGTGTTGACGCATTCCGAAGTTGCGACTCACTTCATTCACCATAGACCAGATTTGTTCCGCGTGTTTGTGCGTATGCTTTCTATGGCCCAAGGGATCTTTCCCGTAAGGCGCCATTTTGGAGATCACGTGCTTGTCGAGTCGGAGACATGGGCAAAAGCATTCACGGTTGAAATTGAGTTTTTCCTGCTCATTAATTATGTGCTCAACGCGTACTGTAAGAATCCAAATCCTCGGACTCCAGCCGATGTTAGTCCTGGCACAGACACAAGCGAAAATGTTCATCTGTCGCCTGCGGAGTCCAGGGCGCGATTAGTAAGAATTGTGCGGCAAGCTCTAGATGAATGGATCGAACGCGAGAAGGGCTTGGAGAAGATGTCCGTCTTTCCGGGAGAAGAGTTTTCCGTGGCGCACAGTGTCTCAGTTCACCTGCCGCTGCATCGTTTACTGGCCATGCTTAGTCACCATTGTATACGTCTGGATGGTGTGAGTCCGTCGTTTGCCTTGTCGGGATCAAACGCGGACACGACACCGGATGAGGCCATGGAACTAGTACGCCATCCGCTGAGGGTTCAAGCTTTTCTTGCTCAAGTTCGTGCAGGAATGTGGAAGCGGAATGGGAGAGTCGTGGTCGGACAAAACACGCTTTACCGCTCTTCAGTCTGCGGTGAGTGGTATGTTGACATGGATGTATTTCTTCATCAAACGTGTTGTGTTATTGCCGGGGCGCAAAATTTTGTCAGTGCCACCTTGTCAGCATTTGAGATATGCTCCTTCTCCGATTTTATTCGCTTGGCTGACTCTCTCAAGGTGCTGAGTACTGTCGGTTTGCAGATGGAAAACACGTCCTTGGTGTCGACAATCCCTGTTGCGAGGTCTGATTTTGAAAGTGTTCTTGACCCGGTGCTTGGCAAGCTCGACGCGACTGCCCAGCGTGCCCTCCGTGCGGAATGGGTGGGAACCTCTCTTGGTATCAGTGCCTTCTATGGAACTTATCGTGCAAATCTAACACTTGCGGAGTATGCGCCGTCACTGGTTGAAGACGTTTTTACTTTTCTCGTGCATGTTGCGACGGAAAGGGCTCGTTGCGGCTATGATGACCGCCAGTATCTTCGTCGCAAACTTGTGCATCAACTTGTGTGTGGGGACTACACCCACTCTATGCTGCTTCGTGCCGGTCCCCGTCGCAGTCAACAACCGCCACCTGGTGAAGCAACGGATACCTCTCCTATGGGCATTGATAAAGTGGATGCGGTTATTTCAGCGTTGGTTGATGAGATACTGGGAGAGATTTCAGACTTCGAACAACCTCATGGCATGGAGCAGGGACGGTATAGCCTGAAGGACTCCATATGGTGTTGGAGTTTGACCGATTCGCACCGCAAGTTTCGGTGCGACACCGTGGAACTGCGGAAGAGAGATATTTGACTGCTTGTAAGCGAATGAACTGCAGACCACTACCGTTTCAGACACTGTCTATTGCAGATCTTCCGCTGTACCCGGGATACAAGCCCTTGAGGAAGCTGGCCACATGGCTATGCTCCCAAGGGTCGGAAAGTGTTGCCAAGATTCTCTTGGAGAGATGTCTTCCAAACAATGGAGGGCCACAGTCTCTCGACGGTGCTTTCTTTGGAGCTCTGTATTTTGCTTGTATGGCTGTTGAATTTGTATCTCCAAGTAACGCAGATAATCTCGATGTCGCGTCTGAGCCCGACTTCTTTAATACATGGTTATCGAACCAAGTGCAAGGGTCAACGGGAAGCGGTGGAACCTGCTTGGACTATATCGCAGAGATGTATTGTCTTTCTACGGAATCTCAGGATGAAGATGCTCCTTTTCAAGAAGTGCAATATGGCCTCGAGCGAATTCTAACACAAGCCCATACTCGAGGAGACAGTCAGCTGCGGCAAAGACTTGCTTGGAAAGTTCCATCACTTTTCAGTATGGCTAACCCTGCAGGGGGCCCTCAGCAGGATGGGGATAAAGAAGCGTTAGCTGTGACCCAGAGACAGCGGAGAATTCGAGAGATGAAGAAAAGGATGCAAGAAGCAGCTATGGCGCAAATGCGCGCTTCTCAAGACAAATTCGAAAAACTGATTGCAGACAGCGACTCTGAAGACCCAGATGCAGTTCCTACTGTGGATCAAAGAGAAGAGTTAGCGACGTTGAGCGTTCCGATCGATGTTTCTCTGGGTACATCTTCAGCACCTGTCGCTGAAGTATCCGATGTGGTGCATGAGCACGGTGTTCATGCAGACGAGAAAGTTTTACGTGAACCCGAGAAGCAGACATGTGCGTTATGTCGTGAAGAAGCTTCGGAAGATGGGGGATACATGGGACTTGTTGCATTTTTGCAGACTACTTCTGTTCCAATGATTTCGAGGAAACCGCGTGATAAACCTCGGCACAATCCTGATGCGAACAAGGAGGACTTTATGACTGATGTGCAAAACAGAGTTGCAAGACATGTTGGAACTGTGGAAGCGCACAGAAATGCCGCAGATTCTACCAATTGGCGCAACTTTTTCAATCCAGGTGGAAATAATGTGACCCGTGCGCTAGATAATATGGGAGGCCGCGAAGAGGATGAAGCTTTTCCTGAGGACATTGAACTGAGCGACAATTCTGCTACAGCTGGGAGGGCATTGGACGAAGCTATTGTGCAAGAAAGATTGAAGAAGAAATACCTGGACTGGGATCAGATTGAGAAGGGATGTGACCAAATGGAAGGGATTCACGTCGGATTCTGTGGTCATGCAATTCATTCGCAATGCTTTCAACGATACTTCCGGAGATTGGAGCAAAGTCAGGATGCGAATGAGAGATACGAGGGAGAACATGTCATCGTTTTGAAACACGGTGAATTTTTGTGTCCTTTCTGCAGGCGCTTGGCAAACTTCTTGTTACCCGTGTCGAAGGATAGCGCTTTACCTGCATGGCAGTCACTAGAGGGGTCATCTCTTGTAGAGAAGAAGGACGGTTTTGACGCTTGGATGAAGAAGATGGATGCATCTGGAAAGAAGGTGACTGATAACGAAGAGTGGATGCGTAGCGATATGCCAGCAGTGCCCGCCCAGAGCGCCGATAGTTCTCGCGTACTCCCTGCGGCAAGTTTTCCGCAGGAAAGGGATTTCGCTTTGGAGATGTTCCCGGGGTCGATACCAGAGAGGCTAGTGGCGCCATTGATAGCGCCACAGAGTGTCGCACGTCTTGGTGTTCATGAGCTGAAGGTACTGATGAGGCTAGCAACTTGGCATGCGTGGGAATATGAACATTCTAACGTTCTTCGGACTGGCCGGGGGAATCTGGCAATGCAAGAGGCCGAAGTTGGCGGTATTAACGCGCTTATGCTGTCTGTCATTACAACCGTTATATGTGCCGAAATTGGGTCCCGCTCTGCAGCGTGGGCTGGAGCGGATGTAAAAGCGGAGCGTCGTCTGCTGGGTACGCATATTCGAGAGGCGCGCGCTCAGGCCGGTGTCTTTGCTCATTTGAAACAGCATCACCGAAAGCTAGTTTGGAAGGTGGCGAACCATGAAAAGGGTGATCATACGGCGATGCGTCGTATGGATGCATTTTCTTGCTTTGTGTTTTTGTTGCTCTTGTGGGATGGAGACTTGACGATGGAGGACATACACGGATGTCTAAGGCTTTGCTACCAATTAGCAATCAAGCAAGCTGTGTATTTTGTTAAGGGACAAAGTGATAATGCGACAGTTGCTGCTGATGTTGATTGCGAGGTGCTTTTGTTTCTAAGAAGAGTAGCAATTTTGTGCTCTTGTTTCCTGGACGCAGATATTTCAGTTGTTCAGTACGCGAAGGATAAGAAGGGACAGAAGGAAGATGTGGAGCGAGAAACCGGTGATTTGTTGTGCAAGCTGCGTTTACCTGCTGTGGTGGAGGCTGTGCCTGACTTGCAAGAGATGCTGAATGAAGCAACAGGAGTGTTTAACGCAGCTATGGCTCGGAATCCTGCAAAGATATTTGCTCCAGAGCGTTTCGGACTCCTTTGTTTACCTCCACTCTTCCAAGCTCTTTTAGAATCTCTGGATGGGCGATGTTGCGATATTTGCAAAGGAGCACCGCATAAGCCAGTCCTTTGTCTGGCGTGTGGGGACATTTTCTGTTATGGACATCATGCTCTAATGGCGCGAAAATGTCCAGGGAAAGAGGAGCATGCGAAAGATTGTGGTTCGGGTGTTGGAGTGTTCCTATTGCTGAAGCAGACGTGCGTGATGGTAATGCGTCACAAGCGCAAGTCACAGTGGGGGTCACCTTATCTAGACGAGCATGGAGAAGAGGACAATGAGCTTCACAGAGGGAAACCTCTGCATTTGAGCGTGGAACGGTACCAGGGGCTGGAGCACCTGTGGCTTTCACATCGGTTCGATCATGATTTCCGTATCCTGAACAATTTCTATATGGAACCCACACACAATGTCACGGTGAGATAGCTGGCCTGCTTCTAAATTTAATTTAGTGCAATGTAGAGCTTAGAATAAAGGAATTGCCAACCGCTTCAGCAGTAGAGATGTATATATTTCTCATTGAGATAATTCTCATCCAGGATCACGAATCGCAAAGTAGACGGAAATGCATGTGCTGCGTTTCGTTGCCAAGTCGATGGGCGTAGAAAACGTCTCATGGCACGTAGCAAAAAGGGGTCCTTAAAAGGACCTCTGGTCAAATTCAGCAATTTCATTGCTTTTCGTTTCATTGCTTTCGTTTCACAGTGTTCCTGAAGGCTACATAACACAGTTCCATACCGCAGTTGCGCAGAGACCACTGAAGGCGGTCCTAGAAAGCAACATATTCATGTTCACTACGATCTTGATTACTATTCACCAAGATGTCAAACCTTTGGGAGCAGAGGTCGGGCAACCGACACGGTAAAGAAAATATTGCAAGTTCGGAACCCACAATTGCATCGATAGATCAAGCTAGCGGTGCGCTTCAAATCCAGCACGATATGCGCAAGAGCAAGCGCAGAACCATGGACCTCGTCAAAGAGTTCGAGCGCATGGCGACGCTGAAGAACATGGAAGACGCTGAGATGTCTACTCACAAATTGTTTGGCAAGAATGGACATGCGAATATCAAGGATAGGGGCTTTGCTCATGCAAATGCGATCGATCACAAAAGCCTTTCACTGAGGCCGGAACAGAATGGCGAGGTGTACATTGCGTCTCTAACGAAAGATGGGCATTCTCCCCATCCGGAAGACGCATTTTCAAATGAGAATTGCGGCCAAGTTGAAAGCATCACGCACGCGAGTACAGGAGACCGCACTGATAACCAGTATCCTGCAACCTCTCATCCAAGCCTCGGGATTACTCAGAACCGTTTTGCAGAGATGGAGACCAATGTCAACGGAAATCGTGCTTCCGTCCTCAAGGATATCGTTAACGAGGATTCTAATTTGCTACAGGATCGCGCGCTGTGCTCTACCAAGAAACATGTCGTTGAAGCTGAGAAAGAACGTATCCGGGAGGAGCTTGCGGAAATTACCAAAACTCTTCGTACCACGCTCTTAGCCGTTGAGACTCTTGCCCAGCGTCTGCAATAAGTTCGGGTTGCCGCGACGCCGAATATAGCAGATTCTGTCCAACGTGAACAAAGAGAGATGGCGCCGCAATCCGTCAAATTTCTTCTGCAAAGGACCAGGTCTGAAAAATAGACTGGTCAAGCGTCGCGATGCAGCGATGCTGCAATTGTACCTGTATCATACTATACATCCCAAAGTTTAGGATAAAACTCTGCGCAAATCGATCAATATTTGTGATCCAAACTAAATCCATAGATCTGAATTCTTAAAATTCATTTGTATGCTGGCGAACCAAGTCACTTGAACTCCGTACTATGCGAGGGATACCGGTTCACTTCCTGCATCGACCCAAGTTGAATCCAGCATATTCAAACCGCGCAGCCCGAGAAGAACACATTCGGCGCTCGTCGAAAGCAGAATGGCGACCAGTAAGTCATTCGCCATCCTGCGCGGCGTACCTTTCGCGATGCACAGCGAATTCTTCTAACAAAAAAACACTCGCCACAGAGTCGCGCCTCGTCGACATGCGAAGTCGGTTCGAGCCGCCGCCAAAGCCGGTGACAAAGGAGCGTGTGCAGAG
>JADWZK010159233.1_pt1 | contig 11104 bp, 9 predicted proteins | sample 8957641 | NCBI WGS metagenome assembly JADWZK01 (sample SAMN16576796, study PRJNA672827) | algae metagenome | host: rhodolith | place: South Korea: Udo, Jeju | collected 2014-09-18 | reverse complement strand
TGTAAAATATTTGAAGTGGAAACATAGAGATCGAGAGTCAAGGTTATCGACTGTGCGTCTCAATTACGACGATCTTGTTGGTATGATTTCTGCTACACATCTTCTAGCGCCCACGGTACAAAAGTGAGCGGATCGGTGGGTCTATGTCTCTCTGGCTTTCCTTCTTTATTGGCTATCGCTCTCCCTTTTTAGCACTGAAGATGCACACGAACAGATTCAGGGGATTCTGTTACTTCATTTGTTTCTTTGTAGAGTTTGGCGAACTATCCCTTAGTCCGTAGAAGAGCCATATATGGCTCTATTCTGTAAATAAAGCCCCTTATGAGTGCCTTACAGTCATTCATTGTTGATCGGCTATTTGATACAGTTATTCATAGGAGCCATATATGGCCCTTATCGTGCTTACGGACTAAGGGATAAGGGATTCTCCTGAAATTCAAGAATGCTTTGAAAAATGTGACTGCAGGGTTCATGCTTAAGTGTTCTTTGAAGGCGCTCTCCCATCCAAGAAAATCATTGCCGCGTATCCGTCTCTCGTAGATTCCACTTCCCCACAACCCATCAATTTATCTATGCTGCCCCATGCATGCTCTGATTATCATACAGGCGACAGTACGCAGAGTTCTTTGCCATATATGCCGTCTGCTTCTGTTTGTGTCTATAAATTGTGGCGGGTATGAAGGATTGTTCCAAACGAATCAAGGAACTGAATATTTCGCCAGTGGCAAGTTCACGTAAACCGCAGTGCGGAAACGCCGTGCAATATAGAAAATGGCTTTATTGAACCCTAGAAGGATCACCAATGCGCAGTTGGCACAGAACTACAGAGCGCAGCCTTGTCATATTACCAGTCGATGGTTCCTCAGTACAAGAATGGGGTGAACTGGTTTGAGAAATACTTTTACGGTGCGCGTCCCATTCGCTATCGCGACTCGGATGAAGAATGAAAGGTGATTAATCTGAGATATGCTCTCTCGTGCTCCCCTTCTCTCGGACCAGTAGCATTACTTGTGTCAGTGCCGGAAAAACACGAGTAACATTTTGCATTACGCCATCCATGAAAAAAGGCTCAGTTATGGCGCTCTGCGATGCACCATTTTGCTGCCTAGATGATTTCGATGGAGGTTAAATCTAAGCAATGGATTGGCCTGTTCTACAAATTGCCTTCTTTTACTGCAACAGTCCCTTAGTCAGCCTGAAATCATGAAGAGATAGCATATTAGAGCACGTTGAGTTCAGTTTTTCTGGCTACATCGTCTGTTAAATTCCACGATTTGCAGCCGTAGAGCAGAGTTTAAACCATAGAAGACCCGAAGAGGCAGAAGGCGCAGGCTTGTCGGTGACTTTGCGTCCGTCAATACCCTTTTCATATCCCTAGAGCGGAGCAGGCTTTTGCCATGCTGTGGTTCACAGGGGCTAGAAGGTCTCCATCTCCTGGCAGCATGACTCCAAGGTATTTGAAGTATAATGTGTTCCTCAAGTCTTCTTCTCCAAGATTCACATGCTCTAGCTGCTTTTGCGTCGCTTTTCTATTCGCATATCTCACCAATTCTGCCTGCAACAGATCCGGCACGGGACGCGTCTCTAGGCTTTCCAGCTTCCTTTCTCCATGGTCAGTCCTGATGTCCATGCACCACCTGCCGAAGAGCTTGCCGTTTCCGGTGAAGCGGTGCAGTATAGAGTTGAAATCGCCCAAGAGGATGATGATGTCTCTTTAGGGAACGTGTTTGGGTGGAGCAAGTACGGGCTTCCCGATAGCCTTCTCTACCTCCTGGGCGTCCCTTTCTCGGCGTGTTCTCCCTCTGCAACCGGGGGGAATTCTGAGACGCGCACTGAGGCGCGCATCGCAGGACTCGAATATCACTACTGTTTATGAACTTGAAAATCTGAGAAGGCGATAAATTCATTTTCTCAGTTAGATCGCAGGATAATCATCCACGACACAGAAAAATTTCATGGATAACCTTCGCAGATAAAGGATCACCCGCAAGAAGCCGGAAACTCCTGGAGACTGAATACTCCTTATAGGACAGAGTGATTCTATGCATTCGCAGTGTACTGTATTGTAGATGGGGGCCCGACTTTTCAAGTAGAAGAGACACCATGATCCATCAGTTCGGCGAAGCTGCGGAAGATCGCAATCAATGGTCACAATAGATATTCTGCAAAGGGCGAAGGAAACCCGCCTAGAGTCGCGAAATGTGAGAATCGCCGTTCCAGTGGGAATATGCATGGTGAAACTTGGGAAGCAAGTTGCTTGGAATGATGTGAAGGAGAATTGAGATTCGGTATCGGAGCAAATCAAGATCATTTGATAATCAGGTCGCAGTACCATTTCTTGTCACTCAAGAGTAGGCTCTATTTTCCTCTCCGAATCTACTCGAGCCCATTTTCACAAGATAGAAGAATCAAGGTTGTCCTAGTATAATCCGATTATGGCCATCTTGACAGAGAAAAAGTTACTTGTTTGGACGCTGGTCCCTTTTACTCCTTCAATGTGTAGCATCAGCAAAACTGGTACGAATGGTTATATGTTCCCCTTTGTGCATATCTACGTGAAAAAATGTCCTTCCAAATATCGTACACTTTCACTTCAGCCCCTCCGAAATATCGCCGCTACCTGTCATTTGGTGTGGAAATGGCTGTCCTGTCCTTACAATCATTCTGCGAAAACGCGATCAGGGCTTTTGCCACCAGCGTGATCTTCTGCATCAGCGCCTTCTTTATCATTCCACCCTGGGGACGGGACGCGCTCTATCCTGACGAAGGCCCACCAGAACCACCATTTGATCCCGTGGAATCATCTTGTCCTTCTTCACTTCCCAGGTCGATTGAAAAGTCGGGAATGACCATCGGTAGAGAAGAGATGAGGAAGTTCGCCATGGTCTTGCAGTAATTTTGCGCGATGCGGTACTGTAACTCTGTTGGATTAATGTATTCCCATGTCAAGTGCGCAGCCAATATGGCAGTCTTATTGCTGGGATGAACAATTCTTGAGACGGCGATATCTATTCCGCGACATACGTAGGTTCTACATTTGCAGACGTACCAAACCAAAGTATCGAAAACGCTACTAAAAATGTCTAAAGATAGGAAGCTGTGGAGTAGCAATAGGCCCTCATTGCGTTGCCAACCTCTACCAGGGGGAGTTGCAATAAAGTAGTAGTAGTAGGTTCTACATAATTGTTGGAGTATTCAAAGATATCTCCCTCGAATAGTCCGATGCTCTCCAGCAATTCTTCACTCAAAAGGTCCCAGCATGAGGCAGTTCAGGAGAGGACAAGAGGAACGAAATACGTTGGTGGAAAGAACAGGTGAAACAAAGATCTGTATTGACAGAGAAATTGCTTACGTTTCGGCATAGCACAAATCATATTCACAGTTTCATTACGGTGGTCTTGTCCGATGGGCCATTGACTACCAAGGGTAGCTGAGCTTGCGTCTTCGCTCATGCTGCAGCGTTACTGAGCCTTTCCGCAAGATGTGCTTGCGGGAAGGCTGAGATGGCGGAACAGAAGCTCCCCTACTTATGGGATTCAAAGACTTCTTCAGATAGTGAAATACTTTGCGATTTGAGGTACCTACACCAAGGTAATCCCGTTATTGCTGGAAGGGGAAATTGAAGAGCACACATGGTGCCCGTAGTCGGAGGCATTTACAAATTTGTCGAAGAGTGTTTTCTAAACGTTATACAGGAAATCTCCATGCCCTTTCCATCAAACAATTTCTTCGCAGATGCGCAGTGCCTCTCAAGTGGTTGAAGATTCATGAAAATACATTGGTGGTCGTTCGACCACGTAATGCTCATGTTTTTGTGGCTACTGTATTGGTCTTAAATTCAGCGATGACGCATTCGCTACAAGTTTTTCCAAAACCTCTTGGAAACAAATCCAGGGCCTCTGCAGCTGTGCTGGAGCACAGTGCTTCATAGGAATTGTCCTCTTTTGTATGTTCCGCATATTTCGCGTGGAGAAGATGGGGCAGAGGTACCTCACGAATGAATTTCGAAGATGTCGAGCTCAGCGTTGCGCGCAAATTTATCAAGTTCCCATTCTGTAGAAACAGTACGCGTGGACTGGAGTCGACCAGGTCAGTAATGCCCTCGGAAATTAAAAGCTAAATGCTGTTGCTTGTGAGCGTGAGCTGACGTAGTGGTACGCAATCTTCAAATAGGAACTATGTTCTTGAGAACTAACTGTTCGGCCCAAAATTACAATATCGATCCCGAGACTCACTCGCAGCGATGCTTACAGTACAGTAGGACAGGCTAAAAGATCATGTACTTTAGATAGCGCAGACAGCATACTCGGAGGAAGCTTCAATACATCGTTTAGAGTGGACGGGCATTTTTCCTGTCCCGTGATGGGCGCGTTCGCGCACACCTCAAGATCCTCTCGGTTGCTGCGAGGGAGGGGACCCGAAAGGGGACCACAGGAGGCAGTGAAGGCCCAGCTCCAGAATCACTGTTTGGTGATGTACCTGATTTGGATGTCTACATAGCGATGAACCTCGCCATGAATAGAGTAGCAGTGGAAGGAAAATAGACTTTCTTGGCGCTGCTAATCTCAATTAAGGGATTACGCAGAATACAATACAGTGCAATACAAAAGTGGACGAGCACTTTCAAAACCTACCGTCTTCTGGGCTCATGCTCGCCCATGGATGTGGATGAAACTCAGGCCACCGTGACGTTGGCTAACCTCTCTTCGAGCCATTGCAGCACACTATGATAGGTACAGTTACACTGTACTCGTGACTTTATTCAAATGGGTAATAAACCCGTACTGCCTATCCTATCCCGGGAGTAGAGTAAAAATTATTTATCTTAATTAAAAAATTTGTAATCCAAGTAATTATATTTAATTTCCCCAAAAACGAGACTTGCAAAAGAAAGTGCCACAAGAGTATCTCTAATTGGTTGCTAAGAAAAGATCTTAGAAGATGAATCTAATATTCATATATTTAACTGAAAATTTGCATGCTTGCCGTGCCGACGCAGTGTGCTGCTCACTACAGTACAGCATCGTACGATACTATCATACCGCATGATATACTGTGCTGTACTGTGCTGTACTGTGCTGTGCAGCTGTATGATACAGCGCTGGACTGGGGAAAAGCTTGCAACGACGGCAGAGAATTCGAACTCGAGAGAGAATATCATACCCGAATTTCGGAGGGATTTGTACCCCCTCTCACAGTCGAGGGAGCGTTGCAATTATATCACACTCTGTAATTTGAAATAATTATTTTTTTTTTTTTACCTTCTCTTCATTTTAAGAAGGAGGTACAAATCCTCCGAAATACGGGTAATTGCACAACAGCAGAACATAATGATACCGCCAGCACAATTGATTTCTGTATGGGTAAAACCGCGAGATGTTGGAACACAGATCTTTGAAATCTGTTTTCCAGACCTGCAGGTCCATGCATTATGGGAGCTTCATTTTTTTTCTCGTCAAGCGTGAGCAAAGTTCATCGCACGATTAGAATTGTTTGCAGGAAATAATCCTCACCAAAATGGACTCCGCCTGGCTTTATTGGCCCCGGTGGAGTTCTTTCGACACTGTGGTCTACGGAAAGGCATGGATTTATGGACCAACTCAACATTACGACACCGTCTCCATCAGTTGCTCTTTGATTGGTCCTGGATTTCTGTACAGTAATTATGGGAGCTGAATAACTTGAAAGCGCCCAACCCGGACCGATTTGAGCTTCACACGCTTCGTTTCAATTAGGTCGGTGTTTGTTCGTAATACGACACAAGTGCCCTCTGATTGGCTCCGGGTGAATTCCCTAATAGTGTCATTGCCAATGAATCCACGTTACATATCCAGCGCACCGTCAATTGTATGCTCCAATGCTGTAGTTTTTTGAAAAAAATTAATCCCGACACGATTATCCCTTTCGCGACGGGCCCGCGCGGTACCTCATCTCTCCGCGAATGGATATAACGACTTGTGGATTTCCCCACGCCACTACTGACTTGTACACCCGCAGTGACCGTGCCGGCGCGTTCGGCAGCCTACCCCGGTGTTCACAACGTCAAATTGGTGCAACTATGGCTGATGCCGGAAATTGGCGAGGCCCCTACCCGGGCTCTGACCCATCGGCCTCCGCAGCCGGCGAACCGGAGGAGCAGCCCAAAGGGCTGGCGCGATTCTTCAAATCGAACAAAAAGGATGTGAAGCAAGATGATGGCGGAGATGAAAGCTCTGAAGGCAGAGAGACCCTGCCTCCGGTTCCGTACCTCCAACTGTTCCGATTTGCAAACAGTCGCGAAAAGCTGCTGGTCGTCCTAGCCAATATTGCGGCGGCTGGCCATGGCGCAATTCTGCCGATGTTTTGCATCATTTTTGGACGTGTACGTCGCCGCTAGTTACTTTCATCATTACGTCTATGCTGTCTCACCTACTAACCCGCTCCATGTGTTGCTTCCGATTCCATACTCCACAGGTTATTGCTAGTTTTTCTGGTCCTGTTTCAGGGCAAGGCGCTCAAGGTTTTGTTAGAATTATTGGAAATCAAGCCGCCATCTTTTTGTACCTTGGTGCGGCCGCTTTCGTGACCAGTTTTCTTCAGGTCTGGCTGCAAATTTACGCCGCAAATAGCATTTGCGCACGTATTCGCAGAATGTATTTCGAAAGCGTGCTGCGTCAGGATGCGACGTGGTACGATGAGAACAAGACTGGTGAGGTCACTGCTCGAATTGCCGGTGACGTCGATGTTATTCAGAATGGAATCGGCGAGAAGGTGCCCACCGCAGTGCAGTTTATATTCACCTTTTTCATCGGTATCATCATCGCCTTCAGGTTCAGCTGGCAGTTGACTCTGGTTATCCTTGCTGTCTCCCCTTTTCTGGCCTTGTGTGGAATGGCATTTGGTCAAATTACCCAGGACAGCACAGGTGACGGCCTTGGAGCTTATGGTGCCGCCGGTGCTATTGCCACGGAGGCTCTTGGTCTCATTCGAATCGTGACCGGTTATGGTGGGCAAGAGGAAGAGGCCCGTCGGTACGAAAAGGAGCTGCAGAAGGCGTACAAAGCTGAAACTAAGAAGGCCTTGTTAACTGGGCTCTTCTTAGGTCTCACTATGTTCGTCATTATGTGTGTCTACGGCATTGCGTTCTATTGCGGTTACGTATTCCAGAGACAAGGGGTTGTTGATAATCCAGGGTATATTCTTACTACGTTCTTCGCTGTGCTTATTGCCACGATCAGTCTTGGTCAAGCCGCCCCGTCCTTCGCTGCTTTCACTGCAGCGCGAGGAGCTGCGCCCTATGTATTCGCTGTCATTGATCGTCAGTCTGAGATCGATCCCCTGGATGACGAGAACGGAGAAGTTATTGAAGACTTCAAAGGACATATTGAATTTAAGAACGTCGATTTCAACTACAAGACTCGTGTTGTTGATACAGACGTGGACGACGGTGCGAGACCCCTGGTTCTCGGAAATTTCAACCTTGAAATTCCAGCAGGGGAGTCGCACGCTCTAGTCGGACCATCCGGATGCGGGAAAAGCACTACAGTCAGGTTGGTCGAGCGCTTCTACGATGTTTCTGGAGGAGCAGTTCTTATGGATGGCAAGAACGTCAAGGACCTCAATGTTCGGTGGTTGCGTTCGCAAATTGGGTACGTGGGACAAATGCCGACTCTGTTCATGATGTCCATTCGAGACAACATTGCTATGGGAGCTGCTCTTGATTCAGTTGTGGACAAAGCATCAAACAAAGTGGTTTTCAAAAGGCAAGAGGTTTCGGATGAAGAAATTATTGAAGCAGCAAAGAAGGCCAATGCTCATAATTTTATCGTCAAGCTCCCGCACGGTTACGATACCATGTTGGGTGAGCGCGGTGCCATGCTCAGCGGCGGGCAGAAGCAGCGTGTCTGTATCGCCAGAGCTCTTATTCGAAATCCGCGCATCATGATTTTGGACGAGTCCACTTCTGCTCTTGACGCTCAAAGCGAAAGCATTGTCCAGGAAGCTCTGGAAAAGGCGTCGGAAGGTCGCACAACTATCACGATCGCTCATCGATTAAGCACGGTGAAAAACTGCGACAAAATCAGGGTGCTTGACAAAGGAACGATCGTTGAATCCGGTAAGCATAATGATCTCATTGACAAGGAAGACGGCGTTTACAGGAAGCTTGTTGAACTTCAAAATGTCGTTGCTGAAACAGTGGAAGAAACTGGAGAATCGAGCGAGTCAGATGGAATGCTTGGGCAAGCTGACGACTATCGTCCAAACAGCATTTCCGTTGAGCAGAAAACCTTCCATAGCAAGGGAGCGACTTCTCTCGATGGTGTGCAGGCTGGGGGGCAGGGCGAAGGTGAGGCACCTAGTGTGGACAAGGGAGTCATAGGCCGAGCGTTCAGGCTCAATGCCCAAGAATGGCCTTTTATTGTTTTCGGTATCGCTGGTGCCATGGCTGCAGGAGCCACTTGGCCTGCACTTGCGTACATATTTGCCAGAGTTATTACTCTTTTGGTTGCGCCTGATACCACGTATGCCGAAGTTGGCCGATGGTCGGCGATATTCGTTGGGATTGGAGTCGTGTCTCTCTTCGGAAATATTGGTCAGCATGGTTTGCTGGGTTACAGCGGTGAGCGTTTGACGCGCCGCCTGCGCAGAGATGCCTTCAGGGCTATCCTGAAACAAGAAATGGGGTTCTTTGATGAGAAAGACAACTCTGTCGGAGCGCTATCAACGAGGCTTGCAACGGAGGCAACTCTGGTGAAGGGAACTACAGGATCTACTCTGGGAGGAATGGCGCTGATGATCTCCACACTGGTTGTTGCCCTCGTCATCTCGTTTATTTCATGCTGGCCGGTTGCTCTCATTGTACTCTCCATGGTTCCATTTATGGCTATTGCCGGTAATTTGCAGCTGAAGATGATGGCTGGGTTCGACTCTGATTCGCAGAAAGAGTTTGCTGCATCAGGTACTATTGCTGCAGAAGCCACTGAAAATATTGACGCTGTGAACTCAGTTGGTATCCAAGATATCTGGATTAACAAGTACGCCCATGAGCTTCAAGGTCCTCTTCAGAAGGGCAAGAAGTCAGCGCTTGTTGCTGGCGCGGCGTTTGGAGTTTCCGAGTTCCTCTCTCAAGCCTTGTGGGCGGTTGCCTTGTAAGTTTCCATGCATTCTGCATGCACTTCACGTGTTTCTATTATCTGAGTCTAACCTTTCCATGTTTTTGTTTTTGCGATTGTGGCAGTTGGGGAGGAAGCGTCTTCGTTCAGAACGGAAGATGCGGTACAGGGTTCGACGGAATCTTTAATCTTATGACAGCTATTTCAGTACTTCTTTTTGCCGGAATGAGTGCTGGCCAGGCGTCTCTCTTCATGCCGGATATGGCGAAAGCCAAGGTTGCGGCTACCAACCTTTTCCGACTTCTCGACCGAGAATCTAAAATCGATCCTGCAAAGAACGAAGGGAAGAAAGTGAACTCAATCACTGGTATAGTTCAGGCTGAAGGTGTCAAGTTTGAATATCCGCGCCGGCCTGAAATTCCGGTGCTGCGCGGGTTGGACCTTGTCGTGCAGCCCGGGAAAACTCTTGCCCTTGTCGGAGAATCTGGTTGCGGAAAGAGCACGATCGTGAGCCTGCTTGAGCGGTTTTATGACCCCAGAAAAGGAGTCATTTCCTTGGACCATAATCCGGTTAAGGATTTGAACTTGTCGAATCTGCGCAGCCACATGAGTTTGGTGTCTCAAGACCCCGATTTGTTCGACCGTTCTGTCCGTGACAATATTGCGTACGGCTTGTCCAAAGAGGACGGGACACCGGTGACGGACGAGATAATTATCAATGCCGCGAAGGCCGCTAATGCTCATAATTTCATTATGGACCTTCCAGAACAATACGATACGATTGTCGGGCCGCGTGGCAATCGTCTCTCTGGTGGCCAGAAGCAGCGGGTGGCGATCGCACGCGCTCTTGTCAGAAATCCGCGTGTTCTCCTTTTAGATGAGGCCACATCGTAAGTTCTATCGCTGCGTCTTTTTCTTTGTCATCTTTGCTTTATTTGTCGGGACTAACATGGTACTTCTGTTTTACTTTTTTTTTTCATAGTGCTCTTGATGCGGCGTCTGAGCGTCTTGTTCAAGACGCCCTCGACGCAGCAGCTGCCGGGCGAACCACGATCGCCATCGCGCACAGATTATCGACTATTAAGGACGCTGATGCCATCGCTGTGGTTTCACGAGGAAGAATTGCCGAGATCGGAACTCATGACGAATTGCTTCGAAAGAACGGCAGATACGCCGAGCTTGTCAAGAATCAGATGTCCGAAAATTCGAACCAGTAATGCTGAATTCTTTGCATAACGATTGATTATTGCTGTGCTTCAATTCGGCGAGCAACGTTGTTAATTGAGCTTGTGTGTACTTGAACCAACTTGCGACTCTGCTTGTGGAATAAATATTGTATGCTTTTCGCGGATCTTCAATTGCTGGAAGTTTTGCAACCGGAACAGTCATCTTACCCACGTGGATTTGTGAGGGCCCACAACTTTCCACTTTATGGATTGAGGCAGACGCCTGTACCCATCTGCAGAAGAAAAATGCGCTGCATGGTAGAGAACGGCATTTAAGGATATTGCTATTATAAAAGGTCGCCCTAGCTGAGGTGCAACTAACCCACTGTAGTTGAAAGTGTAACGGCACGCTATATCCCGACATTTAGATGTTGTGCAACGAAGTACTGGATACGTCTATCTCAAAGAGGGCGCGTTGCAGTACCAGGGTAGGCTTGGGCCTCTGTACTCCGAACGTATGCGATGAGATTTTTCTGCTCGGGGAGCTATCTGACGTCTGCCAAACGCCCTACTGAAAAAAGAATCCGTCAGGCGTAGAAAAAAAAAAAAGAAACACCCGCTCACGATCATCAGCGCCTCCAGGAACACGACCTGCAGCAACTCCGCGCGTCCCAGCTCTTGAGTCCCTTTGACGGTGCCGACAAACTCAGTCACTCGGAGGAAGATAAGAAAATGGTCATTCACTGCTTCCACGAATGTTCTCTGCAGCAGCTCTATCGCGGATCACCCATTTCCGCGACGGCCTCCAACGACGCTACTCCAGACCGCGCACGCCGCGAGCGCCGC
>JADWZK010197004.1_pt1 | contig 11109 bp, 11 predicted proteins | sample 8957641 | NCBI WGS metagenome assembly JADWZK01 (sample SAMN16576796, study PRJNA672827) | algae metagenome | host: rhodolith | place: South Korea: Udo, Jeju | collected 2014-09-18 | reverse complement strand
CTGAAAAAATGACAAAACAGTATGATCAGTCCCCTGCTTATCACAATTCACAGAAACGTCATGAATATGCAATTTATATCACATGACAATAGAGAACAAAGCAGCGAATCAAACTAAAAAAATGACAAAACAGTATGATCAGTCTCCCGCTTATCACAATTCACAGAAAACGTCATGAATATGCAATTTATACACTTCTGGCAGGATAGAAAATTCCGCTGTTTTGGAACATGCACAGCTGAACAGCTTATTTGCTACAAAATTTGAGTTCATCAAGAAGATGCCAGTTCGATATTGTTTCCATGTCGCTTTGGACGTACATTCCCAAGTACTCTTCACGTATGTATAGATTGCAGAGTTTAAGACACTAAATATGAACCTAGTCTTATGTCACATGAAATTGCCAACCCCGTTTAATACTAACCAGTCTTAACTGTGATGAGTATCAATTTTTAAGTTCCACAAACGAAGGTAAATACACCGAACGCTCGAGTAAACGATCTCTAGCAGAGAGCCACAACAGGTAACGAAGACATGCATTTTATTCCAGAGAAGGCTTGCGTGCATTGAATGTGCTATTCTCGAACGTGTAAATGATGGAATTTTGAAAGAGAAATAATCATATGACGCAATAATTCCTACGATGTATGGAAAACTTCAGAAGCCGCTGACAAAAAGATCACAAAAGATATACATTTATATACTCGCGAGTTTAATCTGACGAGAAAGCATAAATTGCAGCTGCTGAGAAGTGGAAGAATTTTGCATTGAAGCATGTTCTCTTCTTCACTCGAATAACTTACTTTCGCTTATTTGAAGGACTTACTCGCGAAAAACACCTTTGAAAAGGTCTCGAATGATTCTTATATAGAATGTTCTCTTTTGATTAAGAAATGATTGTGACAATGTATTATAGACTCATTTTCGTCCAAATAATTTCCCAATTGCGCATAAGGGGAGGGTAATAACAAATCTTCAGTCATTTCGAAACTGACTGATATATCTAGCCCACAGTCGCAGGAGACGCGCGCAATATCATCAAACGATCTTGGGCGGCAAATTGCGGCTTTGTGTCGTGCGCTGTCTTTGATTTCGTACATTTAAACGAAACATAATCTGTTGAAGTATGGGAAAACCCGACTTTCATCAAAATCAGAGTCATTTTTCATAGTAAACAAGTAGTGGAGCATTTCGCAGCTCTTCTGCGGTGTGGAAATGTGCAGCATCTACGGATTTGTCCAACGAGCCTTCACTGTCGACAAATATTCATGCCCGACAGGAGCTATATCTCTGCTTCAGGGTCTCCTCTTCTTCGGGATAATGAACACTGATATGCACGAATCAAAGTGGACTGCTCTCACAACGCAAGAAAATGCGTAGGCTGCTGCCGGGCGTTGGAACATACTGTGAATCATTCGCAGCTTTCTGCAGAAACCTGAATGAATGGAATATTTCCAGAGTAAGCCATAGAATATTATTTGTCGTTTTCTTACTGAATCATGTCGCCAGTGCGAAATTGTTCAAAGCGTGGATGGCTTTTTAGTCTATCTTGTGCCGTGCGAGCAATTCATTTTTGCGGACGAAATCCTCGGGTTTCGGTCGACACATTCTTCCTCATTTTTGGATAACGGCTGAATATCATTCGAACACGAGCGATATGATCATCATCAGTACCGACGTGTCTCATTCGGACCTATAATATAGAATGGCACGATTTTAATTGGCAGGAAACTGATAGTTCATGGGTACAAGAAAGGAAAAAACGTTTCTTCTTTTGACAGTCTCCTGATTTGCCACATCCGACCCCAAGCAGTTAACGCCTCATGAAATCAAAGCTTTCACTATCAAGCTGCATCTGCGACCGCATCGCACGACAAAATCTGGGATCAGAACCGATTATCTTTTAACAACAGAGAAATGGTTACGATCTCCGATTTGAAGGTGAAAAGCTCTACGTAGTTAAAGAAGTAGTGACGGACAGAGTCCAGAAACCCTGTATTTTCGATGACGTTTCAGAAGTTCTTCGAGGAGCTGCAACACCAATTCTTGCCCTATCCCTCTATTCGATGAGGATGGAGCATTCAGAAATTTTCCGTCCCCAAGACACATTGCATGAGTTAGGTACAGACGCATGTGAACTGATTTAGAGATGAGAAGCTGTGCATGACCATCTTCGAGAAGAAGGGTGTATGTTTCAAGAATTTCGCGATATCCTACGGCTTCTCTTTCTTGCTCGCCTAGACGATATTGCTCAATTGACATATTATGCAAGGAATTCAGAAGTGATCATTTAGACTGAATAGAATTCAAGTAGAATGAAAAATACACGTTCAAAGTGCGAGAAAACTTCGATTAAATTGCATGTCAATCATCGGATGACCATCGCTTCCATTTTTGCTTCCATCATTTGTCGAATTATGCGAGAAACAATTGAAGCAACGGTAAGCAGATGATTATAATTGATCCAAGTTACACTTTTTCATGTATAGCAATCAGCATCTGTGAAGAACTTTCCAGAATACAATTTCGCTGATCTTGTATTCTCTATTTGTCCTCGCAATGATTTCATATGAAGACCAGATATACCTTCGGAAATATTCTGCGTCATGAGAACGTTTTTCGACACTTGTGCTACCGCTGAGCAACGTATCTTTTCGTTGATGATACTAGTATTACCGTTCAATGACATCGCCGTTTTGCACAATATACATACTGGCAATAAGCTGGCAACAACATTCGGCAAATAATCCAATCAAATTGTTATCCCTTAAAGATGTAATAGTGAAATTAATCATAAAGTATTGAACTATTGAGAATAATAGCTGGGAATCCCCGATTTCTCATTTTGACGGGGTCTATAAAACGTATCTTGGAACTACGAAAAGAAGAGTCCGCTACGGCTACAATAGATTAAGATTTGCTTCGAGCATGCGGTTTATTCTAAATACTGGAGTCCTCGACACCACGATGAAAACTGGCATTGGTAACCAGCGTCTTTCAAAGCGACGATATCGTCTATCTCCGGGAAATTATACACGAAACGGGCCACGGCTTGCTGTTTTACATATTGGCTGCGCTGGAAGCATGCGGTCTTTGAACTCTAAATGCAGCGTAATTCTACTCTTTTTGCCAGCTAAAGTCGTTCTCGTTCTTGCCGAACTGTCACTATTTTCAGTATTCCAGTCCTGCTTTGGTACTCTCGACAAAAATGAATATCTCCACAGAGTGCTCCGACGGCGCGGCTGCCTCGGATTTTGCTACTCTTGAAGCCCACAATATAATTGATTTTACAGCAACAGCCTCATTCATTTGCTTTAAGCCAGATACCTGTGGCGTCGAGATTTCAGTATCTAGGATACAGTGGCTAGTTCATTTCAAAAATCACCACACTCTCGATGCGTCAATTAGCAAAACATCATTGTCGGCGGCAGCTCGCCTAAGCTCAAGATTTCCAACGAATCCCGCGCTTCGTGATATTTACAGAATAGGTGGAGCGCGCCACGGATGTCTTCTCAAGATCGACGGTGTACATATTGGTCGGTGCAAATAATGTACATCACGCTCGAGGCTGGCACTCCCTGAAGATGGTCTTCGAAAGCACTGCAGTCAGTACCACGGGGGAAAATTGCGACCAGAGGTAAGGCCTTGGAGCAAGTTCCATGCCAGTCCTTACGCAGTTTTCGTTTCGTAAGATCTCCCTTCCACGTCTCGTTAGAAGTCTCGCCTTTAAGAAGTTTCGCGGCCGCTTTGGCGTCGTATGACCCTTGGGATGTGGGCGCGACAGATATAGACTTTACGAATGACCGCGAACTTTCTTCGTTTGTAAGTCTGACGAAATGCCAAAGTCTCCTCGCAGCACATGGTCTGAACTTAGAAGAAGCTGCGGCCTTAATCCGAACTCCCCGTATGTGCGCAGAAAGCAATATAGCAAAGCAGACTGCAGGAGTATTGTCCGCACTATTGGCATATCGCGCTAAAATGTTAGCTGTTTTCGACGTTTTCAAATCGTCATCTCACCAAACAGCGTGTACCAAAAGAACCGGACCTTTACGATTCTTTGTCGGCGATCGGCAGGGCAATACAACTGCTCAAAAGTAAGCCCTACAAAAAAAATTGTGATTCTTATCGCATTTCGCACGTACGCTTTTCTGGACAAGGTACCGGATGGCTCCGGAGATCAAGAAGCGGGACTCTAACTTTCTTCAAACATCCTCAGAGGAGACGAGCAAGTATCAAAACAACTTGCACCGTCTGCTCTTCGCAATATTCTTTGAACAAGGGAACCTCAACCAAAGGACTAGAAGACTCTTCAGTTCCGTAGTGTGCACGTGCTTGTGCACCGACACAAATAAAGGAGATTGGGCACAGTTTCCAAATGGTTCTGTACCGGGAGTCGCTTGGCGGGAATCACGAGCTGCGTGTCGTGATGTGCTGCTATCGAGGCTCTTAAATACCTCTTTGCGGAGTATAGAAAAGCCACTATTGCACAAACTGAAAAATTGCTACGCCCAAGGGCTACCGTGAGAGTCTCGGACCGCTCGGTCAGCAGATTTTCGCAACTCGTGCCCCTGAGATGAAGCACTTTGATTTTCTCTATATCGGAGAGACCCGCACGGACCATGAGTATATCCTGATCTTCAAGGACGACTTTTCCGGCTACGTGTTTTTGAAGCCGGGCAAGAATGCTGATGCTGACACCACTTTGAGGGTCCTGATGGAGTACTTTTCAATCCATATAAATGTCCTCCAATAGGTCTGCGACTAAGTACAGCACTTGTGCAACGAGGCTATTCAAGCCCGGTAAACCTTTGTTGTGGTTTTCCGTGTGATGCATTCATTCAACTCGGAAGCCCGCACTCCGGAATCTGCTTGATCTACGACCACACAAACAATTCAGAGCACCCTCAACAACTCGCCTTCGCATATACTCGGTGGACGCGCTTCCATCACTGTGCACCATCTGACAGTCGCGAGTTCAGGTTCCAAGATTCGAAACGTTCAATCCATCGATGGAGCTCGACTGCAGCAGAAGATGGACGGCAACGCTTTTCTCGAAAATCTCGATCAGATGAACAAGGACGTTGATGCATCTCTCTCGACGTCGCGAATGCACGCTGTACAGCGTGAAGATGCGAGAAAAGCCGACGGGAAGTGGCTACGATTTTGCGGCGCGTCCGCAGGGACCCGTGCCAAGATGCCTGCCAAATGGATTTGCGCATCCTCTCCTACTACATAGTCGAGCTCGTGCGTCTCCTTACAGGCGCCACTTCTGTCGTTTATGCCTGCCGCATTGAGCCGTACGCCGACGCTTTTTAGGGAACAGAGCGCAAATGATGGAATTCTCATTCGGCATTCAGTCCACAAGATCAACGACATACGAAAAACAGCTGATTGCTTCGAAGTTCAAGTCTGCTAGAAAAGAACTACTACTGCTGTTGAATACTGGGAGCTGTCCGAAGACGTTCCCGCCAAGCCCCGGTATCAGACAATTACACTTGGCCTGTAAGGCTGGTCGCCTTATGGACGCGTGAATTGTTTGTATTGGCTAACATTCCTGATAATCAAAACGCATCTCGATTTTCTTTATGATCTGATTTTGTCAGAGTAATATATATATCGAGGAAGCATATCAGAAATGAAATTGGCCACGGGAGTCACAGGGCACATCCCAACTCAACCAATTTGTCACTTCTCACCAAATCACCAAAAATGCACCATCTTCTGGCCACCGCCAGAGTCCGACTGCACAACAATAAGTAGCATATCATAAGATGTCTAACAATCAGCGCATGGAATATTCCACACATCTGAAACCATATAATCCTCGAAGGGTCTTGTAAGATGACTAAATACATCCCAAATGGAATTTGTTCCATTGCAAGAAACCGTACAAAGCGCTTAACATTGCTCTGACACATGTAACATCAGATATATCGAGCGAGACTCTAACGTACAATACACTAGAAAAGGCAAAAAGAGCGAAATGGATACATTCACGATGTAAACGCAATTTGGGGCGAAAAGGTTTTAAAACTATATTCAGAATTTTCACAATGCAATATCGGCGGAGAGATTGAACATAGTTCTCTCCAAAGACGCGAGAAAAAACCGTGAAGCACAAAGAAAGCGAAAACTTTCGCGCGATTCCAGAAATGACGTCTTCGAAAGTAACCAGTGGTGTAGGCATTTTTCGATTTCTTCGTACATATTTCACCGTATTGCAAAACATAATCCATGAAATTGTTTACGAGCGCATGCCATTTCTACCGGTAACTCTGCGGGTGTGCGAATGAAGCGAAGAAACGGCAGAAACTGCAGAATGTGAGCTAGATCAGTCACTAGTCGTTAGAGCCTCTAGAAAAGCCATTCCATTTTGTTCTTATGAGTGATTATAAAGACTTTAAATAAATGACTGAAAATGGAAACACCTTTTATACGCTCTTACCCTTCCCTACCGGAAAAGTTGAAGACAGAGCTAATTGTGAGTCACTCCACATTTGCGCGTCTAGGACGCTCCAATGTAGATTATTTTCTGTTTTTGGCCCGAATGTGATGAAAATATACCGAGGTTAAGTTATATGTGATAACAGACACAGAATGCAGATGCGTTGCCGGTAAAATATAACACGATGTGCATGATTCAAAATTGAAGAACGAGTTGCCGTCTTCATTTCAGAACAAGAAAGAGCTAACATCATTATAACGAATTTGCTGCCGATTCTGTGCGCGAGCGCCTCAGCTCTGCGCAAGACGTCATTGCTATATGGAGCCCCAACAGTATAACTAACTTTCGGTGCGATGCTAGAAGAGCGCTTAAAAATAGAAGAGTAAAAACTGCGTAAGGAGGGGGAATAGCAGAAACGCAAAGTTATTCACATCGTCGAAAAATTGAGAAAGAGGGCCAAAAATTCGTTCCTCATGCGAAAGCAAGGAATACGCTACAGCTTCCATAATACTCTAGGTAAGTGGAAAGGTTTCTACGAGCTGTCTCACAATTGGCCGAATTTTAATGCCGTACTTTGTCCACTTTTCTTAGCGTCGTGAATCTCAGCTCCCGCTCTCCCTTACTACTTGAAAACGAACTGTGCACGTTGCAACATAATGGTGCATGCGAGGCAGCCGGGGACAAAGCCTTTGATGTCAGCATCTATGGCAGTCCAGTGTCTATGGTGGTGAATGTTAGTCCTAGATAACCTCTAAGTCTGCGGTGGGTAGCAGAAAAACATTAGAACCTGCGCTTCTTCATCATCGTACGGGATGAACATTTTGCCAGCCTTGTACATCCGTATTGGTCAAGTCGGGTCGATGAGCTGGAGTAGACGGAGTCAACAGCGAGGAGGGACTTAGTCTGTGACGTAGTACTAAATACCAGCGATGGCAACTCCATTAGATCTTCCGCGAGGAGATGGACGCGGAAAGCTCTAATTTGTCGAACAGGACACTCAGTATTCCTTGGAGCAGCCCAGCGCGTTAAAAAAGTCTGCCTAAGTGTTCCACTTTCCCGGAATGTTTTCCGGTGTGAATTTGAACTCAGAAAGTGGTAAAGCCCAAAGTAGAGACTTGTGCACTGTATGACGAGCAAAGTTTGCGGCGGACCGAATCGTAAGCAGCAGGTCCAGAATAGTCTTGAGGTCGGTGACAATCGAGAATTCACCACATGCAGCCAGGATGCGCAATTATTAAATAACACTTATGACGATCGCGTAGCTTTCCAGAGTAGTCCAGAGAGACAAAGCTCCAAGGAATTAACGCAGACAAAAACAAAAAGGCAACGGTTCCACTGGCGAGGGAGCATGGCGCTCGTCGCAATAATATCACCATCACTTGCGTCGGTATGCCAGCTCAACGTGCGGGTGATGCATCTTTGAAGATGTACAAGGGATTTCCAGTGTCCGATATAGCCAAAATTAAACGAGGGATATGAACGAAGCCTCGTGCTCATCCTTTCACACCGAAAGGAGGCGATCACCAACTTTGAAATGCTTTCAAATTTTTTAAAGCCAGTATTGAGCCTCAAAGAGCTGTTGCGGTGGCTCAATCAGTTCAGAAAAGCGCGGAATAGCGGTTTGTAATCCGATTTGCGCCGTGAAGGAGTTCCGGCAGAGCGTCCACGGTGGTTCGGGCCTCCAATAATGCTAGGGCCTCACAGTGGCGAGGGTGGAAAGTGACGTACTTAGCGTCAACCATAAGAAAAGCTTGACCAAGTTCATTTTCATTTTGGCGCCAATCTCGACGTATTTGTAGTTGACGTCGTTACATTCCCGGAGAGTGAAATCGACGTTGGCGATAATTTGGCTGGACTTTGGAGGTCCATCGGAGTACGCGGGTGTGAAATATGCATCCTCGTCGGACTTTGGATCGACGGCGTGGAGCTTTTCTCCATGTTCCCAATCTTGTCCGGGCAGCTTCGTCATGCGGGTTCCCCTAGTCGAGGGATGACAGGTATTCAAAATTATCGGCGGCGAAGTCGAGGACGTTGAGGCTGGAGTGAACAAGGAACAGATGCCCAAGATTTTTTCGCCAATGCAGGAGGAGCTCTCGACAGTGGAGGTCTGGTCGCACGGAATGATGTGGGTCTTGATCTTCCGGAGTCGGCAGGGGACAGCGACAGTACTCAGTTTGGGACTGATTTGCTCTTAAGCCAGGGACTGTATACGGTGCCCGTCACTGGCCTTCAAATGCTTGCCGTTCGTCTGCGGCACGAAGGGGAAAACATTTATCCTCCAGGTGCATCACGATTGTATTGGAAATTGCGACGCCGTCAGCACCAGAGTCGAGCCGATACGCACAGCGTGGTGATTAGGTTTGGCCAGTATACCCGCGGGATTTTCGGTTTTCTGCTCCGGCGTAAATGGGTCGACGGTACGCGCCGAGACTCGAGACTTCGTTTTTGCCAGCTGCTCCACAGCCATTGTTTGCCGGGCCTTCTCGTTGTACGGAGTCCCCGTGCTGGATCTCTTTTGCCCTTCTTAGGCTGCTCGGTCTTCTGCCAGCTAGCGTCGTTCTCTGACGCGCGGTACGAATCAAGTGGGTTGAGCTATTCGAATACCTCAGATTCCCTTGCCACATAGGTCGAGAACCCGAAGAAGTAGTCCCGGAGATTGTTTTTCCCCAGTCGAAGAGCGTGTTGGACACGAGTGTTGCGTGCACGCGGTTAAAGCACTGCGAGAATGTGTTCGACAGCAGCCTTTGGTGCGTTACTGCCGCAATCATAACTGCGACACTTGCAGTGCTACGCATAACCGTCTTGGGGAACTAGAATTCGAATTGGAGTGCCAGACGCAGTGGCGTCGAGGCGGGCGTTGCGTCTGACGTCGGGAACAGCCTCGTCAAACGAAAAAGGCTTGCTGGCGGATGCAAGCTCAAGGTTTACATTGATGATGCTATTCGAGAGCATTCTCTTAAGGCATCAATAATCAGTAGCAACAAGAGGAAAAAGGGTAAATGAATCCAGCCCAGGAAATGGGGCTCCTGCCAGGTTGCGCAGCCGCAACAGTCTCACAGTGAGCGGGTTCGTTAAAGAAGCGTTAAATCGCCTTGCAAGAAAAGCTCGTTTGTGAAGGTGCTTGGAAAAGCACGAAGACATTGGCGGCATTACATCTCGACGGAGGCGATGTGGGTTCTCCTCTGTCGATGCGGTCACTGACTGTCTAAACAGAGGTTATTGCTATTGTGTAGTCTTCGGCAGGACTCCTCGGACAAGACAACAACACGTACGGTACGCACAAAGCGGGTATCGCGTAGGAGGGCTACCTTGACGGCGGGAATGCGCCAGAAGAAGTTTTGCTCGCCTTTACGAGTTTCTGTGACTACAGCATCCTTCGGAAAATATCAGAAGTTTGAAAAGGTACTCAGGACTTATTTACAGTTTCAGTCTGCGCTTTCCGCCGCACTTTCCTTGCAATTCATATTTTTATTACTATGCCATGCACACTGTTCACATTTTACTGAATTGCATATCATGACAACTGAATTCGGAATGACAATTTTCGTATCGTATGAATTCACAATTCAATAATTCAATAGAAAAGAATAGATTCCGGCTAGAATTTGACAAATAGGCTCGATGGATAACCTTCCGCCCATGTGCTCCATACCTGCAAATTAACCAGATGGACGCAGTAGCGCAAGCGTCCTCACTAAACCACAGAGAATAGGAATCCGTTTCTCACGGAAATCCCCATTTCGGTATGATAAACACCGAATTCATCAATTCTAAATCGCAATTCGAACATATTATCGCAAATTACATATGATGAGCTTTTATGAATTTATTTGTTTATCCCAACAATCATCTAAGAAATGCCACCAGCAAAAATGCATGTACGTCTATAATTATCAAACATACGTACGCATTCGATCACAGCAAATCTCAAAAGTCTATTCCCTATTCCTTGTGCTCTCTGTACCCTCCAGGTTATTTTCCCCGGCGTGTGTCCAAATCGCACCGACCCGAACACGGCGAGAATCAGCCACAGTCAGCCACAATTGGCCAGAATCAGACTAAACCAGCACGTTGTAACCCTAAATACATGTGACACACGTGTGCAGTCGCCTGACACGTGCTTTACACGTGTTAAACCTAAATGTATATTGCCCACGTGTCTGGACTTGCGGTACACGTGTTAACCCTCAGTGTATATTGCCCACGTGTCTGGACTTTCTGTACACGTGTGTAAGCGCCTGACATGAGCTGTACACCTGGTTACCTTCAATTCGTGTTGTACACCCGGGTGTTAAAATTTCGGTTCATTTATAACGATTGGGGGAGCTGTAGACAATGTGAGCCACGTCTGACCGGCCAAAACAGCCCCATTTCGCGTGGGGCTTCCACAGGGCGTAAGATTTACTACAGTACATAGCACACGTGGTGCCGGGCGCAGAAAACAACGCTGAGCTCAATACGAAACGCATGAAGATTTTTGAAAAATTCGAAAGTTCTCAAAAATAATATTGTTTTTGAGAGAATTTGAATTTCAATTTGAATTCTAATTTATGACAAAACTTTCATAGCGACAATAAGAGTCAACTCTTCTTCTTTAAAGTACTGTGCGGCAATCATGCCGCGAGCAAAAAAGCGACTGCCAATGGCCCCCGCCGCCCCAGTGC
>JADWZK010086011.1_pt1 | contig 11142 bp, 9 predicted proteins | sample 8957641 | NCBI WGS metagenome assembly JADWZK01 (sample SAMN16576796, study PRJNA672827) | algae metagenome | host: rhodolith | place: South Korea: Udo, Jeju | collected 2014-09-18 | reverse complement strand
CGAGTACAGATATTTCTTCACGAAATCGATGAGATGTGGAGCATTCATGAGTTGACCGTATAGAGAAATCAAAGTAGGAAAACATAGGGATAATCTTAGGATAATCTAGGATAATCTTTAGGATAATCCTTAGGATAAATAATCCTCATTTCGTTATCCGGATTATCTTCAGGCAGTCTGATTGTCAGGATTATCTTATCCTGTGCTAATCAGAAAAGCTTACATGACGAGGATAAATAATCCCCCATCTCTGAAAGGTTAGCCGTTCTTATAGACAACGTTTACCAAGTCTCAGCAGAGTGTTATCACGTTGTTACTCCCAAATCGAAGCCTGCTAACGGAATACAGAGCCGAAAGTATATTCAATTCAACGAAACATTCACTGCCTATTTGTGGCGTTTATTACTGTAAGCCACCTTCTCATTCCATAAACTCTAGATAACTCATAGTCTCATACCATCAACCCGAGATGCCCTATAGTTTTCTTGTCATGCATCGAATCCTAACCTATTTCCCTGCATTCTCTTTGCAAAGATACATTATATAAATTCTGAATACAGTTCACTTCAAAATAGTGTCGAAAAATATCCCGCATTAATACCATTGACTTAAAGATGACATCATCGCTAGAATACGTAAAATGGTCATATATGCAATTGCGTATATCTTCCTAGAGGCGCACATGTCCAAACAAAAATTCACGTTTCGTACTTGACAAACTTGCGAATTAAAGTTAGTTCAACAAAACCAAATCTGCAACAACTTAAAATTTTGAATTAAATCCAATCATTAATGAAAGCAAGAACTGAATTATGTGAACGTATGAAGACATATTGGCAGATTATATGTAATTTTCAATTATCACAAGTTATTCGTACATTCCTTCACAAATTAGGAACTAAAGACTCCGTTTATTTCTGAGTTGTAGCCCACATCCGCGAACAATTATACCCATGACATCAGACAAAATACGATGCATTACAGACTTTACAGCATTTATAGTTTTTCAGCAGTACAGTGTTTACACTGTAAGCACCTTCAGAAGCGGCGCCTGCGGCGGCCGCCAAGGCATTCCAGAACATTCCGTTGCCAAGTCATATTGCCGAGTCATATTGCCAAGTCACTAGATCTATTTTGGATCCAATCTCTGGTGTATATAGACCCTTTTTTCCCTCGACTCTTCAGTTCGGAAGCATCGGTCCTGCTAGCCTGTGCGGTTCAACACCCCACACTATTTTATCATTGTGGACAACATCTTTGGCCGCTTGAAACAAATGTAGGGTGTAATGAGCTTTCAGTGGAAATTAAACGAGGCAATTTCGGTATTGCAATCACGTTACAAGTTGCACTCACAAACGTGCATTTGAAGCAGCACTCATTGCGATCTGCGGATAATGAGTTCCTTGACCAATACCATTGCCGCTTATTGCAAATTTAGAGTGTGAAGAAGAAAACAAGCATCAGCAAAGGTGTCACCTTCAGAGAAAGATGCGACTGAGTTTAGAATTTCGTGACGACGATTTCGAAATGAATGAGGAGACTCAGATGTAATTGCTTTGTTCATCTGTCGTTTTTGGATAAAACTTCACGGAGATATTCTGTAGTCAAAAAAAGTATTGATTCATTTCTCTCAACATACCGAGCAGATTAAAGAATACGCTGATGACGACTAATACTAAAATGACGTTGCCCCATTCGTAGTGACTTTATTTCCTCCAAGACGGTTCGTTCATCTATCTTAGGTCGCAATATTTGAGTGATTACAACAGCTCAAACTAAATACCGAGACGCCATCGTACGACATATGGTATTTTCGTAAGGACTGATCTGTGAAACTTGAACAGATATTTTTGATATTTTTGAGAAAATTAATTGTTCAGTTTGCGGAATCCAGTTTCAGTCGCGAAATGTTTTTCATTGCAGTTCAGTTATGTTGTAGTTCTCAAAATACTGTTGATAGGAATTTTGAGCAAATAGAAATATTTTTCTAATGTAATGTATATGACAAGCAGAGTTTCGAAGGCACACTCTTTTCCATACTCTTTTTCTTTGGGTAGACTACAGCATTCACCTACTTATTGATTAGAACCATCCTGAAATCACGAATGCCGCATCGTATTGTTGTATAACTACGTGGCATCAAAAAAATAGCTGTAAGCACTAAATGCGTCGGTGTTCGGAAAAAAGGTTTTTGTAGTGTGGTATTCTGTGTTTCCCTTTTTCTCATACGTTCAGAAGTGCAGAGCACTAAGACATGCTAGGTGCGAAGCTGAACAGTGATCATTCTTGAACTCTTCACAAAGATCATGCAAGTCGCTGATTAGAAAGACATCGTTGCCCTGCTTCTCCTCGCTGCACACACCGCACAAAACCGTCGACAGCTGACGATGAAATTGAAGGCGTACTAGAGGATGAAATTACAAGCTCGGAGGGGCTGGCAGCGGCGAATAGCGCGCCGCGCTCTCCACTATACTTGGCAGTAGACTTTAACTGTCTTGTTCGGCTCAGGATGAATTTTGTCTCTCATAACTCTCACTGAGCTTGATGTTCCATTATTCCAGAACATTTTAGACGGCTCCAGTCCTCACGAAATATTTGCACCCACTGTGATGACGGTTCACTCCGCGTTTTTCCTTGCAATTGCTCTCCACGCAAATGCGTTGCTGCGATTAGCCAGCGGATTAAAGACTCACTGTATTGGTAATCTAAGTAGAGAGTAATTGAATAAAGCACTGCTTTGGAAGCCTCTTTCAGACAAAAGCAGATTCAAAAACGGCAACGACTGGTCCTGTCGTTGGCCAGCAGGGGAGGAAGAACGCACTATTCAGGGTATTATCAATCATACCTCGGCAATTTTACACTATTCAGGTTATGATCCATTGTGCCTTGACAATTTTACCACACCAAAACGTAGCCTAAATAGTGTCGAAGAAATAACCAAACGGCGCATTTTCGCGACACAAATTGTGACGATGTTGGACATGCGCCTGTTTTCGTCACGATGTTTCCGTTAAAATACCACACATGCAGTATTTTGTTTTTTCAGGATGCTCTCATTATCGTTCGTACGCCGGTTTTGTATGCAATAAGTAACAACATGCCGTAAGATGAGGCTATCATACTCCATTATACTCCTACACGTGCGAGTAACGTCATAACATGTTCATGGCGTATCGCATTTTGCGTCACGTAACGTGTTTGTTTCCGAGCTTTCCTCCGAAATGTCCAAAGTGCGTTATGATATGTTTTTACGTTCGCTCAAGATGGTACAATTATAGCACGTGCCCTAAACGCAGACGGTGGAATGCATAAATCGACTACAGAGGGGGGTCGCGATATACCGCCGCCCTGGTTCAAAGCTAAATTTTCGCTCTATTTCAACTTGAGCGGTAAATCAAGTTTACCGAATTTTATTATCAGAGAGTAAGAAGGACTCGGAAACATCCCAGTAATAAGCAGTTGCTGAATTGCGCCTGCGTTAGACCTGCGAACTGCCTCTCTTAATCGTTTAACCCAACCACTAGCAATATTTATCCTGGACACGTTGTCCCATGGCAGCTTCGTAGGTCAGCGGGGTCCAACATGTTTGGATCGTAGCCTTGTCATTCCGTACCTGCGATCTTGATAAAAGTACGCTCCGCTCCGTGCGGGACTCTATATCCCGCACCAAGTTTTGGACCAAACACTGCCTGCACGTCCGTTTTCAGGTCGCGATTAGCACCACATCCATGAGCTGGTGCACGAAAGTTACACTCGGAGGGAGCGGAATTACAACTAATTGCTCACGAATGTAGTACAAATTGGAATGTGACTGGCGTTGTGCACTAAGAAAACCACTTTTTAGGAGGTTCGAGAGCGCATGTGGGGTACAAACACGGAGTTAAACTACTTTTTAAACGTTTTCGAGGTATATCCGGCCCTGTCGTTGTTGACACAGTGGACCGGTAGGCGCCCTACCCGAAAGAATCGCGGAAGTTTGCTTTTTTCGTCATTGCGATCGCCTGAAGGTGGTCGTTTTTTTTCTGAACTTGCCACTGGCGGCAGAATATCTTCCGGTCCTGGAACTGTATGCAAAGTTTAAATCGCGGCGGTAATTTGAGTTTGGCGTTACATCAGGCGGCGGTATATTGCGACCCACCATGTATTGCAGAATGGGGCGGCCTGCTGGGCGCATTGGAGAGCACGGGCTATGGATTCATCATTTTGCAAACCGAGGCATTTTTTTTTTACTGAAGTCCTCACAAGATCACGTCGCCCGCGCAGCAGACGAGTCAGAACTGCTCCAAAGGCGGAAATCTACGTCAATATGGAAGGAAAGAGTAGTCTAGAAACACTTGCTATCCACTTTGACATGCGTGCACGCCTGGTTGGCGTCAATCAGATCTTGGACACTGACATGCCACATCTTGGGATGGAAGCAAACGATCTCTTCCCTTTCCTATAAATCTGAACGGCCTTTTTCTATTTGAATTATGCTTCATATCAGTAATTCAAACTTGACGTTCACCAGCAATGGCTTTACTTCTGGAAACTGACCGTTCACCGTGCAAGGGAATGGCTAGTTAACTGCAGGTCCGTTATTATAGTAAGATTACACTGAACTACGCAGCAGCCATGCTGAATCGATCCGAAGACACGGCAATAACCCGTCCGGGGAGCAGGGAGCATATGATGGTGTGTCCGCTCCGCCCGCCTGCATTTACACAACACTCCTCGAAGTTGCTTTTTTTGGCACGTCCATGCCGCCTCCACAGATTTTCTTTCACAGCATCGCCCACGGGAAGATGCAGAGGCAGAGGTTCTCGTTGTGGTGGCAGTTTTGCTTCTGGTTGCGGTGGTAGTAATTCTGCGGGACCCACTCCGCGCAGCCTGCAGTGGTGGTAGTCAAGGCACTGTGTACACTGCACGCGAAGTCGACGTGCTTCTCGTCTTTATTGAATAGCACGAAAACATAGGGCAGGCTGAATGGAATCACATATGCCGCCTACATCAGAACCGATTTCCTTGGGCCAGGCGCTCTGTGGAATATCTTGGACGCAAATTCGCCAAAACCTACCGGTGAACCGCACTGCCCTCCGCACGTTCGGAAGGCCAAAACTGTAAAGCTGGCAATAAAAACTCATGCTGATATGGATGGATTCGATAACAACTTAGACGTCGACGAAAACATAGCTGAAGAGGAAGAAACGCCAGCAACGGAGTAGTTCTACAGTCCGTGAAGCCCAAGCCTTTCATATTCATCTTTCAATAGCAGTGCCGTTTCTTCTCTATTTCAAACTATTGCTGTAGCAGATCACAGGCGTACTCGCTGCTAATGCGGGCACTGCCGCCAACCTTCTCCACACACTCATTCCGCCTGCTCGCCCCTTCATTCGCAAGCAAATGTCTGCAGCTAATCTTGATGCTGCGTATGCCGCCCATCTCTCATTATTTAGCGTGAAAATGATTGACAATAATACCAGGCGCGAGCAAGAGCGCCAGCAGGAAGCAATGGAACGTGACGATGCACGCAAGATCTGGGAAGAAACGATGATGTTGGAAAAAAGGCGAACTGAGCGTGATCATAAGCCGAACTAAAAGATTTATGAAGATGAGTCTTTGAATGAAATCTATGTAATTTGTGTTTGAACCTCTGCGCAGAAACGGCACTGCCATAGGGCACAATGAATATGATTGCGAATTCCGTCGAACCCAATTGCAGTCCTACTGTTACTGTCCGTTGCCTGCTCCCGCGGAGGCGCGCGCCTGGTTACCGGAAAGTTCAACCGCGCCTTCGGCAACGCGTACTCGGAAATTCCAGCGCTCCGCTATCCGTTGCCTGTGTTGAGCTCCGTCGCGATGCTGGGCACAGCTGCACCAGCCGTGCATCACAGCCGCGACTGGCACCTCGGCGTGGCCATGCGCGCTAACAGCGCGAGCTCGTCACGCAACATGAAGAACTCAGACTTCGCGTCGCTCACGCTCGACGATTCCGGCAAGGACATGCGTAAGTCCGACCGGTCGGCGAGTCTGCGTCCAGGAGGACGGCATCGGCTTCCTCGACCGACTGCGGGGCCTTTTCGGACTGGCCTTTCAGCCCGCGGCGTAGTTATTGCAACGCAGCAGTTTTTCATGCGCGACCTCGGCGTGGTGCAGGAGCGGGACTCGCGGTCGGCGGTCGCGCACAATCACATTTCGCCTAAGCACATCGCAGTGCTCCGCCCGGCTGGGATATGCAGTTGCTGGCAAAGGTATAAATTTCACCAAAGTCACGTCTAGGTTTTACAGAAATTGCGACACACATCGTTACTGTACGGGACCCCTCGTACGGAGTTGATAGAGGTTTCCTGCGTCGCAATTGCACACCTGACAGCAAATATGCTACGTTTTGTTCTTCGCAATTTGAGATATGCGGTTTCATGTTTCTGTTCAGATTGAGGAACGTCGAATTAGAGCATTACTCTACAAGAATGGAGTGAGATCCGTTATGTCCGGTTTCCAATCGTGCCGCCTATATTTCTGTTCTGCGATTAAGTACCAGTTGACGTACATGCTCTAATTAGAAGCATTTCAATGCAAAAGTGGAAACATGATCTACAAATTTGCACATGCAACAAGTGCAACTGCGAAGACCCTTTAAATTAGATTAATTGTCGCAAGGAAATATGTCCGTTGACGATCGCGCGCGCCTGCCATGCCGCGAAAATTATAAACACGGGCCGTTTTTGCTATTTTTCTCTTGGCTGACGTTCCTAATTCTCTATGATCTAATTTATTGATTTACCTATTTTATCATACTTTCATTCTAAGCGGTACCTATACCGTGGATGTATAGCTGAGAAAATACTTCGCCAGAAGGTCACTGGGCACGCACAAACTCACACAGTTTTGTCACAGCACCCGAATTGCACTGTCCATCAGCTTCTGCATCTATTCTGGCTGCAAAACACATATAACTGACGGCAATCTTACGTTTCTTGCCGAAAAAGCTCACTACGAATCCGCTGTGCTGGCCCAACCATTGGTGACGCCCATCACCCTCGCTGGCCACATCTATGCTTTCTTTCTCCGCTCGCTGCTTTGCGCCAGCATCTTTGGTAACGGCCGCACCGACGTCAACGATTTGACGGACGATTTCATCAAAAACCGTATGTGCAACCTCGTCGGAAGGAGCAACCCGGTATCATTCGACGACGCTTTGGAGGACGTCAAAGGCAATGTTCTCCTTGAAGTTTTCGAATCTGATGCACATCTTTTCATCCTCATGCTGCAGACCAGCGACATCGATCTCTGCGAGCGTCGCGGCTGAATATGCGCTGAAAAAGCTACAAAAGCCGCGATAAAGCATCTCGTTGCAGTCTTACAGCCGCCCGCACTCAATTCACGTATTGAAGACGCGCTTTGGCTGGAAAACAACGAATTTAGGGACTTGGCTGGTGAAGCAGCAGTCTGCGAGAAGTATCACTCTCTTCGAGGGTACCGATCGTCGCAGAGAGCAACCCAAACAAGAGCGCGGAGATCATATTAAGATTGGTGCGTGCTCTTCGTCGTCGTCGTCAAGGTCCAGTTCTGGCAAGGGAGAAAAACCCAAACTTCCGGACAGACTGCAACCAGAAGCACTTCGTCAATGACTGCAAGATCACCTTTGACGAAAAGAAGAAAACCCTCCTCGAGGCGCATCGAGACGCCACGAAGGAGTAGAACACCTTCCAAGGCACTAGGGTCTCATCTCTCATGGACAAACAGGCCGCCTCTGCAGTGTGTCCACCTATCTCTGCTGTGCCGTCTACACCGCCGGTGAGCGCCTGTCATCCTGGCCGACATTCATTGCCACAACTTCGCATGCAGCACCGATCCGAGTGCTGATGATATCGCTATCTCTGACACGATTGTCAAGTTCCTGGGAGACAGTGGTCACTTTTGACGAACCCTTGTCCACCCCAATACACTTAATTTGTCAATAGACGCGCGATCAAGTTTCTTTCGCAATTCTAGATCTGTCCGAAGCTCAAAACCGTTTCCGGACCCTGCAGACTTCGCAACATTAAAGCCCACATGACACCGTGCGACGAGAGCTCCACTGTTCACGGCGTCTCCTGTCTCGGCGAAATCTCTCTCGACAATCTGTTCTTCGTCCATTCTGGGCTAAGTGTGACGGACTTCATCGCAGAAAATATCGATCGACTCTCATCCCCTGACTATGGCAACCTCCTCGGAGATCCCGCTCCGACGGAAGTGGGGAAGCTTGGAGTGCAACTTCTCATTAGCAATGCCGAACTTCCGGAGGCTATGCCGTATGGTATGAGATTCTCTGACGCTACCACACGTCTCTGTCTTATGACCGCAAACGGGGATCTTCCTCTCGTTCATGGGGACGATATCGACTACAAGGACGTTGAGTTCGGGGACCAGGATGAACAAGAGCTCGCACAAGCTATCCATGAAGCCATCCGACGCGCTGCCAGCCATATTCCTAACCGTTCAATATCGTTCCGAGACATGGTGCTGGTGCACAAGGCCATATTTCGCATCCGTCTCTGTGACCATCCGCCTGTCAACGTGCCGCCGATGTAAATCAATTTCGACAGTACGGAACGTTCCGTCTAAGCTCGGCAGCGCACCTAAATTCTTTTAACATAGCGGTTGAATCGGGATTAGTTCGCTGGAATAGATAAATGTAACAAACATATACCATTTGTGTACAGTTGTCCGATACTCTTCATCTGCTGGCAGTGTGGTGCATCAGATGCACCCGTCTCACCCGCAGCAGATAGTATTTTCGCGGGACAATCCGTTATCATACAGCAATGCGCAGCTTTAAGGTACCCTTACCTTTTGGGTATTTCGTTTGGGTTTAGATAACTTTTAGGGTAGCAATAATCAGGTAGTATGATGCATTACTTTACAGTGCGCGCTGCCGGGTATAATTATCCGAGCAGCAGCGCTCGCCCGAGTAAACCGAAGGAGGCTCGCTTTACCTTGGAGACTGGTCCCTTGATCAACTTAGTGTAACTCAAGTCCGAGTGGCCTTTCCCTTGAATCGGGCAGCGCAACTCCGGTCCCAAGCACCTTACCGCTCAGCGCGTCTTCCAACCTACATTAGGAAGTGCCCCTGTCGCCGCAAAGGGTGCGAGCTTCCGCACCTTCCTTATTCCTTTCCGTGACTCAGTGAGATAAAGAGGTTAGGTCTCTGTTGCCTTCTTTTCCTCCTTGACATACACTGGGGGAGGGGGACCTTCCTCCGAGGAAACCGGAGGAATCATGGGGCGCTCTTTGCATCGGGCACCCACGGGCGGGAAAATCTCGAATAATAAATGTATATGATGATTTATTTGTTATATTCTAGGGTACTAATGACCAGTTCCATGAGATGCCGCACAGGAAAACCCAAAGTGTACTGCAGTTATTTTGCCGTTTTTGAAAGAGGGGAAGAAGTCGACATCACACTTCCAATCTTTAAAATACAGCCCGTTATTCTGCATATAGCGAAAAAACATCTCCAGTCAATGTTCTTGCAACTGTGAGAGTAAGTACGCGAGCAGAGCGTTTTATCGTAAGCGAAAACCCAGAAATTCTCATCAAGCTCGGGCGCTCTCCTCCAGGCTTTCGATTCCGGGTTTAACCCTCGTTTGAGCGATTCGCCACGAGGAAGATGCGCCACGAGGGAGATTGTATTTTGCTTGCTCGCAGAGAAAACACAACATGCATCAGTACAGTTTGCGCTGCTCGCAAGGTATTCCCCCGGGCACTTGGATGTCGTCCGTTCGGAGAGTTTCAGGAAAATCTGTCATGAGAATTTATTTACCGTTTGAGAAGGATAATAATGTTCGGCGCGATCGGATGTCTGAAAGCGCATTCGCCTTGGAGCCGGTCGGAACGCTGGAAAGAGGCAGCGCTTGGAGAGCTAGGGAAAACCAGAAACAAAACGAAGTCGAGCATCGTAGAGAAGCCGGATTTTGTGTGATACGCGACACAATGTTGACCATATTTACAGCGATACGTCAATTACAATTCGGAGCTTGTATCCGTGTCCTCGAGTACGGTGGGCATCAATTGGCATTTTTAAATCTGCTTTGCATATGACTCTCTTAAATCTTGCAGAAACGGTTGTACTTCAATCAATATGTTTAGAGCAGACAACAATTGCTCCTCAATGATGAGCATCAATCGACGACATATCAATCAAACTTGATTTACAACCAATTTTCGGAAGTCGAATAATATATCAGACGATTGCGGAATATTATTGATATTTATTAAATCTAGTATGCAACGTGGAAGTGTGACACGTCCCAATTCGACATTCTAGGATCAGTATTTCATCATGCAACTGCTGACAAAGGATGTTGAGTATACGTTTTGGATATTGGATGCCAGGCCGCCGGTGGGCGATGACGGTGTCGGAAGGCGGCGCTAGGATTAGTTTCTCGTCTATCATACCCCAGTGGATCTCGTTGCCTGTTGGAGGCGGCCGAGTCGACGATGGGATGGACTGCTGGGTCCTAAGCTAGTGGGCGACTGCGGCGCGAGAGGGCATCGCGTGGACTTCGCGTAGCACAATGCGGGAAGAATCCCATCGCCTGTTGAGCGCGACCAAGGCAACGAAGGTTCGGAATTTGTCGCAGATAATTTGCTGACGACGTGTTCGACGCAGCATTCAGGAGATCACTTTTATTTTTATAGCTTTTTAAATTTATCCGTTCACACAGTAAGCTGGACCTGCTCGACGGAGCTCCCGAGAAACCAAGTGTTGAGCGTATAATTATGGCTTTCGCGCCTCGCGCGGCGAGAGGGGATGCAGCTCACCGGCCGCGCCGCAGAGGCGCAAACGATAAACGCGACAAGCATTTCCCCCCGTTTTGCGTTGATATCTCTGTTAGTTGGTACTCCCGGCAGGGCCATTGTGCCTTCGAGTTAGTTACGTTTAACGGCGACACCGACGCCAGGAAATGTTTACGTCTTCAAAACTATCGTGCAAAATGATGCTTTCCCCGTGGAGAAGGCCGAACGCGTCGTGCAGAATCAGACCGAGAAGGCATTCGACTCCTACTACAATATGTTCGATCGCTAGGAAACCCCCCACGCTCGAGTCCAAGGACTACGCCTCAGTGAAGGCGGGTATCATCGCTGAAGTTCGTCCCCGCCGCAGCCCAGGAGTCTACT
>JADWZK010368009.1_pt1 | contig 11143 bp, 11 predicted proteins | sample 8957641 | NCBI WGS metagenome assembly JADWZK01 (sample SAMN16576796, study PRJNA672827) | algae metagenome | host: rhodolith | place: South Korea: Udo, Jeju | collected 2014-09-18 | reverse complement strand
GTTGGGGGACGGTGGAAATGGGAGGACGTGGACCGTCGTCGGCGGCAGAGCGCGGTGCTCTTTTGACAGGTTTCACAATATCGCCGATTTGTGCGTGCGCGGTCGGGATCAGATGGTTGCTTGCTGTGACAGCCGTGACGGAGGCTGTATCATACAGTGGCGGCTCGAGCGAGAGCCGCAAATCAAAAAAGAATTGGTGCAGTTGCGACCAGTCCCGCTGCGACAGGTGCTCTTTGGCGCTGGACATCAGCCAGTCGACGACCGAATCATGGCGCAGGGATTGTAGCCCCTCCAGCTCGAACATGCATCACCACCGCGATCATCATGCCGTAACTCTTGCGCGACGCGCGCAAAGTTCTGGAAAGGGACAGCAATCACTTACAGAAACATAGGACAGGTTTTACGAGACATAATGATGTTTGGACTTGTAGACCGGAAGAGACATAGTGCAACGTTTCTACTACCGAAATAATTTTGGTTCGAAAAACGACCAAGTTTTGCTTTCCTGTGTGCTGACTAAAGCGCGAGTCGAGGGGTACTATGAAGACAGTGTAGATTAGTTTCTCCAATACATTAAGGTCGCTGGTTCTGCCCTCGGTGAACTGATCTCTGCGTTCGATTCCGTTGGCGCCAGTTTGTCGGGTTGAAGGACGTGCTCACGGTAGAGATGGCAGACTTTCGCAAGGATGTTGTGGACGTCAATTAGATCTTTGTGTGTTTCTACAATCCGTTCCTCTATGTTCTAGTCCTTCGGGTCTTCTGGGCTAAGTCGCAACATCAATATTGATTGTTGCTTTTCGCTTAAGATACCACTGCAGTTTTTGTTACTGTAGTTCAGTTGCGGGACAAGTTTCCTAGTCCTTTACGCTGAAGCAATGGGTTGCAGCATTGCTGGACATGAACAGTACAATGCAAAGATGGCACATATTTTGGGGATCGCGCCAACGCGACAAAAGGAACGAATATTATGAGTTCTCTAGCGACAGAACTAACAAGCATGCATCCAAAGCGAAATACAGCGACCAAAGTTTACGTAGAGGTGTAGCACAGTGGACCAGAACTAGAACAGAGGGAAAAGGCACTGAAGCGACGTACACATAGACCACGGTTATGTCATTGGCGTCCGCGACTTCCTTGCGAAAGTCCGCCATCTTCGCTACAAAGAGCTCTATTTCTGTACGTTAGGCTTCATTTCTGAAGTACAGGAAGTGGTGTAACCATTTTAAAGTTAGGTTCAATTAATATTTAAAGCGATCGAAGTATTCTTTCGCACTATACTCTAAAGTTTATGTCACTTCTCGAAGTTGGAGAGTATCAACTAGTGGATGCGAATTCGCGGAGATGCTCGGTGCCCTCCAGGTGCGGTAAGCGCGATTTTCGACACAGAATGTCCACCTTCAAAATCAGTAGCGAAGAATGTCCTTCAGTGCGCGCGGGAATCCAAGTAGAACAATTTTTTTTTATTTTTTAGTTGATAAAAATTGTTTTTTTTGACAACTCCAGGTGTCATAAAACAAGCTTGTATTCGGAACATTACAGTACGTGATTTTCGCTACTTTTCGTGAAAATATTCTTCAATTTTTCGTCTGCCGTTCTGGTTCGCAGATTCGCTCTCACCTTGGGAATCCCGGATCGATTGTGCATTGGCAAAAACGCCGTCCATCTCGACGTGTAAAGCCGCCGAGATTGCAATTGCGGCACGGATCTGCGCGCACAGCGCCCGACACACTCGGAGAGATGGCTTCGCGCGCGGGTCTGAAGCACCTGATTCGCACTGCGGGACAGCGCCCGACCGCGCTTTCGCCGAGCACGTCGATTGCGCTCCGATCGGCCGGCCCCGCGGTGCTGTCGCACCACCATGCGCCGACATCCGCGCCGGGACTCGTGGAAGAATCCGTGAGATGGGCGAACCTGAAAGCGATTTCGGATCGTATGCGCTCCGTCGGGTAAGTTTGCGGCGATGCGCGATGGCGGCCACCTTTGGAATGTGCGACGTGACAATTCCTGACCGACGGCGTGCGTGCGTCCTGGTGGTCTGCGATTCGGTATCAACGCGAAATAGCTCGGTGGGCAAAATTACAAAGGCGATGAAAATGGTTGCGGCCGCTAAGCTCCGCGGCGTGCAGACGATGCAGCAAAACTCGCGCCCGTTCGCCGTCGGACTGCAGGACTTCTTCAAGACCATGGACGAGATGGAGGCGGTCACGAAGCCCGACGCCGACGCGAGGAGACAGGCGAGAAGTCCGCGCTCGTTGTCGCCATCACCTCGGATCGCGGCCTGTGCGGTGGTGTGAACTCGTCCATTGTGAAGGGTGTGAAGAAGATGTTTTTCGAGAACCCGAATACGAATTACGCGATCATGCTGCTCGGCGACAAGGGTCGTGAAGGACTGTCGCGTGCGCACGGGAAGAATATGGTTGTCTCATTCAAGGACGTCTTCAAGAACCCCGTGACGTTCCCGCAGGTGTGCCTCATCGCCGAGGACATTTTGAGCCGCAATTTCGATCAAATCACGCTCGTGTACAACGAGTTTGTGTCCGTTATCTCGCAGAACGTCACTTTCAAGCCTATTGTGGGGCTGCAGGCGCTCATGGATTCTGCCGCAGCATTTGACGAGTATGAGTTTGACTCGGATATGGATTCCGCGCAGGTGTTGGTAGATCTTTTCGAATTTCAACTGGCCACTCAGATTTATAACGCGCTTCTGGAGAACGCCACTTCCGAGCAGGCGGCCAGAATGACTGCTATGGATAATGCTTCCCGAAATGCGTCGGATATGCTTCAAAAACTTACTTTGACCTTCAACAGGCAGCGCCAGGCCGCGATTACGCAAGAACTTAGCGAAATCACCTCCGGAGCTGCGGCTTTGGATTGAGACGAATCTTGTTCGTCTTATTGAAGTCGAGTTCTGTGTTTCTCTGGTAGGCTAGCATTTTCGCACCAGCATTTCGCTGTTTTTGTATTGAAGGAGTTTTGGTATTTTGCTCTGTTCCCACGGATTCTAAACGCCAGTGGCGGCCATTTCTTCTTTTATGACTACCAGTGATTACCTCCTTAAACCGAGGACATTACATGAAGAGAAGAAGTAGAACGTAGACGCAGAATAAACAAAAGTCTCCCGTTGTTGGCCACGCGATAATTTAGATTTGGTTCTCAAAACGAGCGCCAAGTGGAGCTGCCCGAGATGTTTACTCTCCAAGATGTACAAAATTTCTTCTAGAATAGTTAGTTCAAAGGTTACAGCGCGAACTTGCTTTCAAACAATCAATCCTTTCCAAATATCAAGTCACTGCAGAGGACCCTTCGACACATTAAGTTCCTCGCCGCAAATCCGTTTCTTTCGACGGCACTGTCGCTGACGCCAGCTCATCCATATCAACTTGAGAGAACCTGGATTGTTTTCGGCGGCGCCGACGCTCCAGCATTTCAACTTGTTCTGGTGACAACGGATTGTACAATTCTTGATACACAAGATGGGCGGCACCTATGATAAAAATTGAAGGCAGAACTTTGGTTCCAATGAAGATCAAGCGGTCGAATCCCATCTCTAGAGAATTGTGACCAGGATCTCGGTGGGTGGATGACCACGGTGTCAACTAAAGGACTTGCCCTTTTCTCAGACAGATGTCGAGATCTGCAAGGTCCTGTTAAGCACAAATCTGGAGAGGGGGAATGAACATCCGCGAGGTGTTGGGTTGTGCTCGTAACAAGACATTCATTTCACGGATGGTCTTTTGAGCGCAACCTGGCTGTCTTCTGGTTCAACCAATTATTGTCTTACAGTCTACCTCAAATTTTTTCTAAAATTTATAGAGGAAAATCGCGTTTTAAGCTTCTCTATTCTGAAGCGAAGGACGGACCAATGCGGCTGTTGATGTCAACAGCCGTATTGGTGATTCCGTGCTCTATCCTTTGTTGATAAAGGATAGAGAACGGAATCACCAACTTTTTGTGAAGCGATCTGAGAACAGCATTCGCAATATTTTAAGAAAGGGCAATATTTTTTGTGCGATGATGGAGACAAGTTCAAAGAATGCTGGGGAATGGGGATTTTAAGTTACCGTACACTCTTCTCGTATTATTGAGTGAATGAAGGGGAGTGCAGACATTTAAAAATTATCGCAAGGACGACTTCAGAAGTTAATCTCAGCAGTACAGAGAACTCTCCTACTTAACTTTGCCTCCTTCGGCGACCTTTGTCACCGTAACAGCAAGAGAACTATTAGATTCCGCGACAAGCTTGTGGGTCTTATTGAAAACAATCGTTCCTTCCTTTCCAACACGAAGGGGCTTGCTTGCGACTTGGAAAGCTTTCCGGTCTAAGGGAGGCGCGTCCGACACAAATGTACATCCCTCAGGCACTAACTTCGCTCCAGGTGCTAGTGAGCCGTCAACAACAAGAGTTTCGAGAATCTTCTTCTTGTCCGCACAAAGAATCATGCCCTGAGAGCCAATGCCAGCCAAAGTCGCAGGTTCCAAATTACAGACGACGACCACCTTGCGGTTCTGCAGCTCCTGCAACGTATAATGCTCTCGCAACCCAGCGACCACAGTGCGAGGCCCAGACTCTTCACCAGCATCAACTTTCGCGACAAAGAGACGTTCCGACTGGGCATGTTCCTCAATCTCGACAATCCGAGCAACACGCAAATCCAAGGCAAAGCTTGTTTTATCGTTGTTGGCTTCTGCCTCCGCCGCATCAGTACCAGCTACCTGCTCACCAGCGTATTTTGCACGTAACTCTGAGACGCGACCTGCTTGAAGTGACGTGAAAAGAATTACAGGGGCTCCTGTTTTCATTCCTGGCTTCACCCATTTGGACGGGCTGAATTCATCAGGAATAATATTGTTAACTCCAGGTTGATGGTCAATTCCTAATTGTTTGAAAGCCTTTTTCGAAAAGTTCGAGCCCAAATACGGCTCGAGGATAGAGACGACCAAAACAGCCAGATTGGCAGAATAAGTTAGACAGCTGCCAGCAGCAGCCCTCTTGTTCTCTTTAAGCAACTTCCAAGGGGCTTTGCGCTGCAAATACAAATTTCCGACACTTGAAATCGCCATCGCCTTCTTCAGTCCAGCCTTCAGACTCACCTTATCCAAGAGCTGAATGTAGTCATGTAACTCCTTGTTCACTTTGCCAGTGAATTCCTTATCCTCTGCATCTTCAATAAATCCGGAACTATGCCGTCAAAATACTTGAATAAGAAAGTCACTGTTCGGTTAATGAAATTTCCAAGATTATTGATAAGCTCATCGTTGTTCTTCACCGCCAAATCAGTCCACGTAAAAGAAGAGTCAGACCCTTCGGGTCTATTCAAAAGGAGATAATATCGCCAGACCTCCGGAGGGATTCCAGTTGCCTTGGCATCATTGCCAAACACCCCAACACCACGCGATTTGGAAAACTTGCCATTCTCATAGTTCAGGTACTCTGATGTAGAAATGTGATGCAATTTAGTCCACGGCTTCCCAGTAGCCAAGAGAGACCCAGGGAACACAATTGTATGGAACGGAACGTTGTCCTTGCCCATGAATTGAATGAGCTCAATGTCGACTGCTTCATCCGCGCCCTCCTGCCGCTCAGGGAGCCACCACTGTTTCCACGCGTCGCCGCATCCGCCAGCGGTAATAGACAGGTACCCGATCGGTGCGTCAAACCAAACGTAAAACACTTTGTCCGTGAACCCTTCCAGTGGCACCGGAACTCCCCATTTAAGGTCCCGAGTGATACAACGCTTCTTCAGTCCGTCCCGCAGCCAAGTATCAGTCATGGCTTTGGCATTCGCAGTCCAATTTCCTTTAACAGACGCCTTCTCAACCCATTCTTCGAGCTGCGGCTGAACCTTGGGCAAATCAAGGAAAAGATGGCGAGTGCTGCGGTTAACGGGCGGAGCTTCGCATGTGGCGCAACGAGGCTCCACGAGCTCACTGGGGTTCAGCATGCGACCGCAATTATCGCACTGGTCCCCGCGAGCATCTTCGTATCCACAGTTGGGACACGTGCCATGAACGTATCTGTCAGCAAGGAATCGATTACATTTGTTTTCGCAATAGAGCTGAACCATGACATCTTCTTTAATAAATCCCTTGTGGTACACATCCCAAAAAAATTTCTTGCACGATTTCAGTCTGCTTCTTCGTGCTGGTACGCCCGAATTCATCGAAGGCAATGTCAAACCAAGCATAGACCTCCTTGTGCAGCGCATGGTATTTGTTGCAAATCTCCTGGGGAGTGAGGTTCTCTTGCTGCGCCTTCGTTTCTGTCGCAGTGCCGTATTCATCAGTGCCACAGATGTAGACGACGTTGACGGATCGCTGGCGAAGATAGCGGGCATACACATCCGCGGAAAGCACAGCTCCGATGATGTTGCCGAGATGGGGATAGTTATTTACATACGGAAGAGCACTGGTGACAAGTACATTGCGCTCACCAGGCTGCGGCAGAGGAATCTTCTGCTCTGACCCCATGAGGCAATATTCAGACAAAATTGGAACAAAAATGCAATGCTGTTGGCAACGCCGCCTGCTCTGAAATGAATTGAAGAGCCAGTAGAGGTGCCAGGACAATGTAGCCTCGGCGTCTGTACTCGCGCACAAAACGCAAACAAAATCGAACACGGAAAGAATAGACGCTCTGCGGTCACAGTGATTTCGAGTTAGACGACAGTCGTCTTCTTCCGTAATTATAAAGAAGCACGGTCGGAGTCGGGAACGCCGTGGAACGCGGTGCGGTTATCAAGTGACGAGGTCGACGGCAGCAACTTATGACAAATACCCTGATTTTGATCCACTTTATTGTTCTCGCCGTCGTTTTCGCACCGACACGTTGCAAATAGCTGTGTACGTGTGCACATTTGCCGTGTCTCAGAGCGCGAGCCAAGAAAGCGTGCTGATGCGGGAAGACGCCGTTCGGGAGTGTCGGGGGTCCCGGCGCAGCGCGCAGGAACGCCGCTCCGGCTCGTCCGCGTGACCGTCGCGCCGCTTTTCTTGTGCGCGCCACCATCGCCCGCGCCGAAATCTGAAACTATGATTAAGTTTCAGTTCCGGTTCGGCGCGCTTTCTCTCGAAGAGTGGGCCGAAGCCCTCAGTCCCAGTGTGACGGAGGAATACGCACCCGACGCATCGAAGCCGGCGCCTGAGCCCGCTAGTGGCGCGTCTCCGAGCGAATCTTCAAAGGTGGATTCTTCAAAACTCAACGGCGTAATTCCAGAAGAATTTGCGTCCGCTCTTCGCCCAAAAGATGCTACCAGTGGCGTCCACTCCTCCCCAGTTTCCAGTGCATCTTCGGGCACCACATCTGCTTCGGGCTCTAGTGCCGTTCCGGCCGCCCCGGCCGCCCCGGTCGTCACCCTCTCGTGGGCTGAGCGCGTCGTTGCAAATATGCCGCGTGCGAAGTCGGCAGCGGCGACGCGGACCCCTTCTACGCCGTCGCCTCCGCCCGTTCCCCGTGCTCCTTTACCGCCACTACCGGACCGCCGCATTCGTGGGCTAGTGAATGGCGGCAACACTTGTTTTATTAGTGTTATCTTGCAGGCTCTAATTGCGTGTGATCCATTTCGCCGTTTTCTCCTTGGCCGACGCAATATGAAGTCGAACCCACCGCTTCTAGAAAAGTTTGTATCTCTCGCTGCGGACATGACGGTTGCTGCAGCGGGTGAGTCAGAACCTGTGCCTGCCGCGGCAAACTCTAAAACTCTACCGAACCTGGATGAGCCGCTTTTGCCCGATTGGTGTCACGATATTTTCCCGTCCTCATTGCCGGGCTCGAGTTCCGTTCAGCGCCCAACGGCAAATGGAGGAAGTTCTACGGGCAGACGAGGGGGCTCTCAGGAAGACGCACAGGAGTTTCTGACCTTTCTTTTAAATCTGTTGCACGAAGAATTGCTTACTTCCGAAACTCATGCCACCGAGATCAAGGCTAATGGTTCTGTATCCCGTCGCGCCAATGAGCTGGCCACCTTTCATTCACATCGGGATGTGCATAATTTCACTGCAGGCGTGGAAAATGGAGGTGGCGAATGGCAGGAAATGAACCGCAGAGGCCGCCCCGTACAGGTGAGGGGATCCATTGCGTCACAAAGTGCCATAACAAAAATATTTGGCGGTGGATTGCGAAGTGAATTGAAAAGACCGCGCGCGAAGACATCGATTACGAGAGAGCCTTTCCTTTCATTGAGCTTGGACATTGATTCAGGAATGATCCGTCATGTGGAAGATGCTCTCGCGGCGTATTTCCAAATGGAGCATGTAGAGGGATACACTGCTGAAGACTCCCATGAAACTGTGGAAGCGAAGAAACAAGTACTTTTGGAGACTTTGCCACCTGTCTTGATACTTCATCTCAAGCGCTTTTCCCACAACACACAAACAGGGGCTTTGAACAAAGTGGGCCGGCGTTTGGATTTCCCGGAAATGCTTTCTATTCCCGCGTCCATTTTTTATGGTACAAAAACTGCACACGGCGTCCACGACCGGCATTATCGTCTAACATCGGTTGTGACTCATATAGGAAAAGAGCTCGCAGGTGGTCATTACCTTTGCGACGTCAAGCTTGGGAAAGGCCCAAAGCAGGTCTGGGCAAGCTGTGATGACTCGAAAGTGTCGATGGTTAACATCCAAAACGTATTACGGAGGCAGGCATACTTATTGTTTTACACAAGAAGTTCTGTCGGAGATTGATTTTGAGGGAAGGGGTCGCCCGCTTTGTCTCAAGTGGCTACAGGGTCTTGACCGAAATATTGTACTTGTATTTTTTTAGCTCAGATTCAAAGTTTGACCTGTATGCGGCACTGCATTTCGCGTTTTCTAGTTGTGCTATCCTTGTCGTACCTAGAAAGTCTGAGATCTAGAGTCATGGTCGCTGTCCGATATGAACAAGGGAAATTGTTTTTCAACTACAATGCGCCTCGCTGCACTGTGTCGTACAAGGTGAAGGGTTCGTTCCCAGGTTCGTTGCCAGGCTCATTGCCACAGTTCGACGATGTGAGAAGACATTTGGAGCTTTAACGAAACTACATTTCCATGGCATATTGTCTTGTTTGCATCTCATTTCACGCGCAGTTTTCGCTCGGACTGGAGATTCAATGCTTCGGAGCCCTTGCCATACCATGAAAGACTACGATTATTTACCGGAGGTAAACATTAGATTTTTGCAAGTTGCTGCCTTTGAAACAGTGTATCAAGGCGGGAGCTCCGTTCCTATCATTGAAATGTTCCTCTGAGTGTGTTTTCGTCTCAAGTCACGGAATGCAGATTAACGGTTTGTGAGTTTCCGGAAGAGACAAACCAATCTTAGAACTCGTAGACTTCAAGACAGTTTTTATAAACTTCACATTAACTGGAAGCCGTGCTTGGGCTCCCATAGCATCGTAAACCCTCAATGTCTTGAGAAGGTGCGGCGACTCACCTCATAGAGTATGGGTGTAATTATTGTTTTACTCCATTCCAGCTATTTCGTACACTACGTTGTGCAGGGAAAGGAAATACAGACGACAATTTTGAAATACAAAACCGTCGCGTGCTATTCAGCATATGTCCCAGCACATTTCTGTTCCGCAATGGTGAATCACTGAATGCGCTCAAAACAACGATGACGCACGCTGAAGCACATCGATGAGTAGTCAGTCTAAAACAAACCAGAGGCAGAGCGATAGCCCATCACAACTTTGATGGACTGGAAAATTTGTGTCCGCCAAAAGCCCTCAGTCTCCGTACGGTATTTCTTCGGGACTCCTTTGAGAACAACTGCAAGTCTGGTGTAGTTCTCCTCCTCCGAAATAGTTATATCCGCATGTGCTGGTTTCGTTGCCGCATCCCAGGTTTTTAATTTCCAGGACAAAGAGATTGCCGAACCTGGTGCAACGCTCTTGTACTTCCCTACCACAGTACCATTCATGAGGTTGAGCTCTCCGTCTGGCACAGCATTAGACACAGCCTTAGCTCTTGTAATAGCTTCCAATCGCGGTCTGTCCGTCAGAGCCTGAAATAAATCCATTGTCGAACACACGAACTGGTCCTTCAGGTTGAGTGTACATACATCGCCGGCGTCCTTCTTAACTTCCTGTTTTGGCTTTTGGTCCATCCCAGATCTAAGATAGTCCGTCACCTTCGTTTCGCGTGGTTTAGGCTTAGATTTGGACAGCAAAAGGCCGTCCACGGGAGTATCGGCGCCCGCGTGCAGCTCCTCGATAAAGATACGGGATTTGGCCCGAACGACTGGTTGCAGGGCTTTCGCGATGAGCGTTTTATACAAAATTTCGCCTTTCGATTTCGTATCGACGGTCACAACAACCTCAGGGTCCTCGTCAAAGAGCTCAAACTTGAATTCCCCGTGCGTGCGATCATCCTTACTCTCGTGGCAACTGCTCCATTTCCCGCTCACCTTAAGGTCGTACAGAACCTTTAGCACGCCTTTTCGATTGTACAACGTCGCGTCGCCCTCCACTGTGTCGACGGAATCGAGCTGCGCACCAAAATGGGTCCCAGGATTTGCAGCCACGGTGATGAGCTCCGGCGCGAGCAGCTCTTTAATCCGAGAATGGGCCCAGGTGGAGACATCTTTATCTGTCCAATGCCAGCCATTCACATTTCGCCCATCTTCTCTTTCTCTAACAACCCAACGCGGGTCGCCCTCGCCTTTCAATGCCATTTAGACCAATTGAAACCTCCACAGTCGTAAACAGATGGGGCAATTGTGGATGTGCAGCGTGCGGAATGGAGCAATGGTCGCCGTCGGGACTGGAGAGTTCCTCTAGCCCTGGTGAAGGTTGTATATAGCCTTGGGTATAGCCAACAAATTTTACAGCAGACCGTGGAGCGAATGGTGTGCGGACGTGTTCATCTTGTTCGCGCCGTATGATGAATCTATAATGTTTGAAAATTTTTGTACGTGACAGAAGATGTTCGCGAAGCATCCAGAAAATGCTCGAAGCGTGCAACGTGTACCGTTTGTCACAATTTTGGTTTGGATCTAAATTAATTTTTAAATTAAAATTTGATCCGCTGTCCGGCCGGTTGTCATAGATAAATTCTGGGTATATCTCAAGTGTCATGTTGACACTCTGGAAGACAGATCCATAGAAAAACATTTCGTTTCCCAGAAGAGCCACGGGAAGTTAAGAATCCGAAAGGGAAGGAACGACTC
>JADWZK010051457.1_pt1 | contig 11144 bp, 10 predicted proteins | sample 8957641 | NCBI WGS metagenome assembly JADWZK01 (sample SAMN16576796, study PRJNA672827) | algae metagenome | host: rhodolith | place: South Korea: Udo, Jeju | collected 2014-09-18 | reverse complement strand
ACAGGGTCACTAAAGGCTTAAGTACAGCTCAGAACTCTCCATGCTTCTCATCGAGCGCTAAAGACGTCGATGTGCACACACAGTTTACATTCCAGATCAGTGTTTACCTCAACAAGCATGAGTTCAGGAACAATTTGTATCCACTCGCCATATTAAAAACAATGGTAAAAGTAATCCAAAAATTAAAATGGGAAATGGCTCAATTATGACATCGTTAAATGGCGTGCCAATGTGCGGGTAGATACCGGGGCATATGTGGCCCGGTAATCAAAGACTTTCATCATCCAAAGTTAGGCCGCTTCCACTTAGATGGGGGCGGGTGCATTCGTGGATGAGAAGACTTTATTGGTGGTTGCGGAAGTAGCTAGCAACATGGAATTGTAGACACGCGGCTAACCGCAAGAAGACAGGCGAGATATACTGCTCCGGGGGAATATAAAAGCGGAGCGAAATTGTGAGATGAAGAGAAAGAACGAAGGCGGGACGGCGCTGGGTTGCGGGGATAAGAAACGAGGCCGTTCAAACGCTTTCGCTTCACATTTGTTCTTTGGCGTTTCCTCAGAAATCAGGTCGCACGTTGAACAGTGTGTACCCAAGGTTGGGAACGCACAGTGCATATTCGGGTTACTGGCGTTTGATACCTGAGGTGCACTGCCAAGCACTTTCACAACACTGCCTTTCTTCGGAACGGCATTTGCAGTTGTCGTGGGGAAAGGGCATTCATGCTATAACTTGAGCCGTCCACTTACGCTACGCAGCGAACTTGCTGCACTCTGCATATGTTTTGCTAAGGGACTCTGATACAAAGGTCTTTGGACGTCTCCGCCGTGCGATAGAATGGACCTCGACGCATTTTGTTTGCTATCCATACTTTGAGCTGACGGGTGTCTGCGTCAAACCCCGCTTTGAGGTGCTGGCATCCGAGCTTATTCGACATATCCTTTCCGGTATTGAATCAGACTGCACTCACGACATCAGGACTCTCCGCTTCGTTAGGTTACAGTACCAGCTCTTGCTCCTGCTGATCACGCAAAGCAACTCATGTGCCATGCACCAGCCAATGGTCTGCTTGCGTATGTCCTCCGCGAGATATCTTTCAATTTCCCAATTGGAGACGGACAAGCCGAAAGTCGAACTTGCCTCTCCGTTCCACCGTTCCCCATGTCGAGCTCAGTCTTCTTTTTTCCTGAAGCCCTCCCCCTCTCCCCGTGCTTCAACATTCACAACAGTGCTCCTATCACCGTAGAATACTACTAACGCAAAGATCATTAGCAATGTGCGCATCGACGAGTCAGAGATTAGCACGGAGGACGATTTGTTGCGATGGCTGGTACTGCATCTCCACGACAAATACGTACCTGAAACAAAGTGCTCTTCACAATGACATAGTGGAATTGTGTGCGTGTGTGTTTTTTTAACGCTGTTGCAACAGTGGTTTCTGCATGGCTTTCAGTCCGCATGTGCTACTTAGCACTGTCGGTGATGTACAAGAGTGTCTCACGCCAAAGGTCGTGAAGTGTTATGCGGAAGCAGTGCTATCATTTCTTCACTAAGGAACTCAAATGGCGAAATCGAAGTGAGTGACAATTACCCTTACGGCGCTTCTATTACGACGCAGAACAGCAATTCCGGGTGTTCTCTGACCGACAGCAACACTACAATTCGTCCTTCGCCTTCACGCCACCATCGGCACCGACTTCGCGCAGCACGCACTTCGATTTCCCTTCCCCGTTCCCGCATAAACGCGCCCCAATGCTCTGCAACCTGCGCAATAAGCGTCCGTCACAAGGTCGCGTCGCACCGCCACAAAATCTGTTTGCAGCCACCGGAACTGATCTCGTCGCATTGCGCACATCCACTCCCAATGCGCACGGAAGGAGCCCGGTCGACCGCCGACAGCGAAGCTTTTCGCCGACCGTGGCACTTGGGTCTGCTCCTCGTCACGCGACTGTCCCCATGGGACAAAATCAAATAGAACGTACCCGTCGTCGAGCATCTCCAATACCGCAAGCGCCTTTTCATGACACGAGAAGGCCTCTACCCACTTCTCACCCGCATTCGATTAACATACATGCATTTGACGACCGCGTCAGGAAAGGCGCACGCTACGCATTGCATGCGTGCTCTCCACCGTGGTGTCAGCGCCCGTTTCGCGATCTGTATTGGGTCAACGTACCAATGAACGGACTGCTGGTTTTGGTCCCGCAAGGAGCTGCGAGCATCCGCGCAACACCTCCAGCTCTTCGCCCTGCACATCGACGGACAGCACCGCGAGTTCCTCGCGTACGTAATCGTCCACTACGCCGGTTGCCACGGATTCGGACACATTTGCATTGTCGTACTTCAGGGTTATGTTTCCGGCATTGCGTGCTGCGATCGCCGCGATGGGAACGAGTGTGACATTGAGTGCCGGGTTTTGGCGAAGAATCCCGTCCAGGTGGTTCACAAATTTTGATAACGGTTCGAACGCATACACATGGTAGCCTAGTTCTGCAAAATACAAGACCTCATTACCCCACTCCACGCCGACCACCGCGATGGATGCCGATGATGGCGACGGTGCAACGAGCGAAGAAAGCTCGAGCTTGAATGCATTGGAGTGAAACGCAATGTGGGAGAGGTTCTGATCGTAGAGGTCGGAGCGAATCTCTCCGTGCGGAAATGAATCGCAAGCAAGTGCGCATAGGACAAGCAGAGTAAATAGCTGCCATGGAGGTCGGAATTGCATGGTGGGACACTGCTGCTGTTCTTCTTTGACAAAAATGGCTTCTTGGCCAGGACCAAGTTTGTCATAACAATCGACAGTGCAATATGCGAATCCAGTCTCGACCCCAAGAAAATCAGACCCAACGCGTTTCGGCGTCGGAACATACCTATGCGTGTCTTGCACAACCCTAGAAAGGCTGGAACAGTGAAGAGGAGTTCCAATACTGGAGGTGCTAATGCAAAAATGGCTTGGCCTTGAAGAGCTACCACGAGACCATCACAACGGACCACTTTTGTGGTGTTGTGGTGAAACAAGCACAGCACAGTGTGGTGCTTGGAGCAAACCTGGGACAGAGTTTTGCAGTTGGGTATTATCTGCGAATGCCTCTCTCCCCGTTCAAACCGGAACAGAAACAGTCATTGTCTTCTCTACATTCAATTGGACCAATTACTGAGATAAAAACTCTAAGAAATGGTCGTTGAATATTTTTCAATTTTTTTTAACCGCTACACTCGCACTGTGTAGGGGATGTACTACTGAGACAGTGCAAAATAGTAATTACTGCTCTTTACAGATTCAAATCTCTTGTTTTTGTTGTCTTCATTTGAAAGCTTCGCAATATTGTGCTTCTGTAGTTGCAGCACCACATGCAGTTAAGAAACCCCCCACAATTGGATTCCTTCAGTCGCAGAAATACAAGTTCCCATACTACTTTTCGAAAAGTATGGAACCATGCATATGTGTACACTCTGCAAGAAGATTATTCGATGGGCTTTATTTCAAGAAATCGCGTAGATAAATAGTTTATCAGTGCTGTACTCTGCTGTACTTCTTCCTTTTCCTCACTGACAACCATCCTGTACTCTTTGCATGAACGTTGTGAGCAGAGCAAATCATTACTCTTGCTTGACTACGGTTAGAGGCTGAGCACTCCCGACCGGATCTTTCTGCGGCTCTCTGGAAGGAGTTCAACCCGGACAGACACGGTGTTCATCGATTTCAGGTCCGATCTCTCCTATATTATGATAAACCATGATTCTTTGTAAAATTTTTTAGAATTTTAACGATATTCAGGGTTGGCAGATAAGATACTTAGACCCGTTCCAACGCCCAAAATAAATATGATACAATACGTATGGAATATGTACGGAGCTAATAGGCAGCATAACGCCATATCATCAGTTACATCAATATCTCCACGCCATATGGTACATATCTGTATGATATTTATGATTTTACTGGCACGACCCTTACGCAGTGCTGCAGTTTGAGATCGAGCACTGATCTTGTTCACTTTCGCGGTGCAGGGCAATTGGGGAACAACATCGTCGACCACAACCGACAGTTACACGGGCGTGCATAATTGGTTTCCACTTGCCACCAAATGTTCCTCATCTCTTGCGCAATGGAAGGCTATATAAGCCGTTCGCGGTCGTCGCCCCAACCTCCGCTCACAACACCTTCAACTCTCTAACATCTGCCCGCGCCCATCGAAGTCGACAAACCGATCCCGAACCACATAATGGCGTTCGCAAGCTCGTCCTTTTCCATTTCCAAGTCATCCTTCGTCGGAAAGTCGAACACCTGTGCGCGACCGCGCCGCACCGCGACGCGTGGTGACCATGCGTGGTGACACCAAGATCGATTTCGGGAAGGTCGACATCAAGGACGCGGGTCAGAACCTCGCTGGGCTTGTCTTCGTGCCGGAGACGGAAACTCCCGGTGCAATGGAGACGCGTGTGAACCTCGACTACTCCGATGACCAGATGAATGCGGTGAACCGCCACATCAACGTTGAGTACACGGCGTCGTACGCTTACCACGCTATGTGGGCGTACTTCGATCGCGACTGCGTGGCACTACCCGGATTCGCGCATTATTTCAAAGACCAGAGCGGCGAGGAGCGTGAACATGCGGAGGAATTCATGAAGTATCAGAACAGGCGTGGAGGCAAGGTCGAGCTGCAGCCGTTGGCCGTGCCCGACATGACCTTCACTCAGGACGATGGCACAAGTGACGCTATGTATGCCATGGATTTGCATTTGCAGTTAGAGAAGTTCGTGTACTACAAGCTTAAGGACCTTCACAAGGTTGCCGACAACGCCGATGACCCGCAGATGATGGATTTCGTTGAGGGGTACCTCTCCCATCAGGTTGAGGCTGTCAAAAAGGCTGGGGATTACATCGCACAGTTGAAAAGAGTGGGCACGCCGCATGGGGTCTACCACTTTGACCGCGTGCTGCTAAAGGAGGGTGAGGCGTAAGGGCGAAGAGGCGATGAGCAGATGCGGTTTCATTTTCTACTGTTGAGACTTTCCTATTTGAGTTCTTGCAAGAGACGCTTAGTGATTTTTTCATGTTATTGTTGTTGATTCAGGACTGCTTAGTACCATTCGAGACTTGTTAAAGTTTTTTCCCAACACTCTTTGAAGTTGTCTACGACCCATGTGAATCGGCGAGACCTCTCAGTGGCAGCTAAGAAATCTTGAAGCAGAAATGCGCATCGCGTTCCTTGAACTGCCTCCGGAACATGCAAGTCCACGGCAGGGAGCAGAACTTGCAGTTGGTACTCTGAGAATGTTTTCGTACAGCGTGCGCCCGAAAGTGTGCACATGGGAGGCCACAACAGGAAATGCAACATAGTAAGCATACAGCAAAGTTTAATTTGTCAGAGATACGAGATTTAGAGATGCGCCAAGCCTTGCTCATCTACACTACTGTTGATCCTATTATAAAAAATATTCCGGCGACGGTCTCTTTGCCGGCGCAGTCCGCGCATCCTGGGGCGCCGCGTTAAAAACCTTGAATGATCTCAGCAACTTATCCTCGAGCGTGAGAATGGCAGCGACGTTTCCACATCTGTAGCAATAATTCGGGGCCGACCACACGGTGACCAGCGTATCGTTAAACATGCTCTTATAGCCTTCCATGACGAGCTGGTGCGCCCTCGCAATCAATTGCAAATCGTTGACGCGGTTGAACTGCGCGACAATGTTACTGCCGAAGAGAAAGCCGGCGCCGCGCGGCGAAATGGCCCACCCCTCAATGTCCTCCGGATCGCTCCATAGCAGGTCGCACATCGCGCCGTCGTGTGGCACCTCTTGCTTGCGGTCGATGCTGCGAATCTGGTCCAGCGAGTGGATGCTCGGCGAGAGGCCGCCGTGCACGCAAAACGCCTTGCCGTCGACGAGGGCGCCAAGGGCGAGATAGTCGAATACCTCGGTGCAGTAGCGCCACACATTCGCGTTGCCGTACTTGCGCATGCATTCGTCGTAGAACCCGTACACTTGGGTAATTTGCCGACTTTCGTGATTGCCGCGGATTAGTGTCACTCGGTCAGGCCATCGGACCTTCAGCGCGAGAAGGAGAAGAAAAGTCTCAACAGAGTTGTAGCCACGATCTACAAAATCGCCCATGAAAAGGTATTGCGTGCTTGGCGAGGACCCTCCATTTTTTAGGAGTTCGAGAAGGTCGTAAAATTGACCGTGGATGTCTCCGGCAATCTATTTTCCGTGAAAAATCACGCAGGGGGTACGAATGCAACCCAGAGGGCAGCAACAGAAAAAAAACATGGTTAGACCAACGAAAGACAAATCACACGCTTTCTGTCACGTCGGAATTCGTGCATGCTGCATGGTGCAGATGTTTTCAAGTAAGCAAGCGTTCGGGGGAAATGCTAAAGCGCATATGAAACGCAATGCGGAACGAAATCCAACAAATTCCAACAGCTCCCGGACAGGAACGAGGATGCGAACAGAGGGAAAAAATCAAACGCAACGTCGCAGAAAATGCATGAAGCAGCATTGTTTGCAAGATGGAGAAGCGATAACGTACCGTGATGGGTGTTGACACAGTCTGGACATTGCTTTCCTCGATGAGAATTTCTCGCGCTTTCTCGCACAGAGTCTTGACTTCTATCTCATTGAGATATTCACAGCGCTTGAGCTGGTCAATCCAACTGTCTAACTCTGGCGTCGTCATCGCGCAAGGCTGCGACTGTTTAGTTCATAGCGCAACCAGCGCAGCGTGCTGAGGAATGTGGGCAAGGCCGCCAAGGATGGAAATGTCATACGCAGCACGAAACAGGGAATCCACGTTTTACACAACAGGAAAAGTGTGAAGAGGAACTGTGTACACTTTGTGGTGCGTTTTTGCACACACTCTTCTCTTTACGTAAATTCAGGCAAAATCTAAGTTTTATTTTAAAAAGTGTATGATATGCAACGTATGCATACCCCGGCACGTCCATACATGTTGCACTACTGTAAAACTCATATTATGAGTTTTCACAATACATGAAATTCTGTACAGCAAGGATAATCAAATATTAGTAGTTTTTGATTATCTTGCTGTATAGAATTTCATGTATTGTGTATGTATGGTACCATCTTCGATGTCTTTGCTGCTTAGCCACACGTGCGTTGATCCCAAGTAATGCGCATCCGTAGCGCGCGGAGAGCACACTCGGACGACGCGCGGCGTTCTTTTACGATAACGCCGAGGCTTTGCATCCAGATATAAATTGCTGGTACTACCTTCGTAAAGGAGAAACAAGGGAACGCGCTGCTGGAGAGATACTGTCTGTGCAGACAACGCAATGGCCGATGCCCTAGCCGCTGCCAAGCAGCTGCCCTACTGGAATTGTTTGGTCCTGGGTCTGAAAGTGAACCGAAACCGGCCGCATCCAGCAAAAAGAGACCTCGGAGCGGAGTCATCATTAACGATTTGGGCAAGACCCGGAAGAAGCTCCCAACGCTGATACAAAATCCGTCGCTGCTGCTGTCGTACCGGATTTACCTGATGCGGAAAAGGTGCAGTACGGCGAAATCCTCGAAGCAATGAAGAGATTTGCAGAACGCGGGAAAACTGGTGAGGAAGAAATGGAACCCGAAGTCGCTCACGAAATCCCAGCTACAGACGAAGCGAAACCACCCAAACCCTCCGATAAAGCGGACGACAAAGCGGCGGAAGGGGGAGACGATTCCGAGAGCAGGAAGGACCCCGACGAAGAAAGCATGCCCAAATCGCGTCGCGAGAAGAAGCAGGAAGCTCGCAATCTCATCGCGCGTCTGAAAGCACTAGCAGAGCGCCCAGAAGTAGTGGACGCGTGGGACGTGTCAGCGCGCAACCCGCTGCTACTGGTGCACCTTAAGTCGTGGCCGAACTCGGTGTCGGTGCCGTCGAACTGGCGCCAGAAGCGGAAATACCTGCAGAACAAGCGTGGCATGGAGAAGCGAATTTTCCAGCTGCCGGCCTACATCGCGGACACGGGCATCGGCGCACTGCGCGACGCACAGCTCGAGGCGGATGACAAGAAAACGCTCAAGCAGAAACAGCGCGAGAAAATGAGAGCTAAGACGGGACGCGGCGTCGAGGTTGACGACGCTGTCCTGCACGACGCTTTCTTCAAGTTTCAGACAAAGCCCCGCCTCTCCCGGCATGGCGACCTCTATTACGAATTGCGCGAACTTGAGGTTGACCACTCCGCGTTTAAGCCTGGGTTTCTCAGTGCCGCCCTACGCGCCGCGCTCGGCGTCGGCCCGGACGATCCCCCGCCGTGGCTCGTCAACATGCAGCGATACGGCCCGCCGCCCGGGTACCTTGGGCTTAAGGTACCGGGATTGAACGCGCCGATACCGCACGGGGCGAAGTTCGGGTATCAACCCGGGGGGTGGGGGAAACCGCCGGTGGATGCAAGTGGACAGCCCGTGTACGGTGATGTGTTTGGCGAGGGGAGGGAGTATCAGGCAAGGGGATGCGCGGTTCGATGCGTCTGATGTGACGAAGAGGACTCTGTGGGGCGAATTGAAGACGGACAAGGAGTTCTTCAAGGCGGTGCGCGACGAAGAGGAGGAGATGGAAGCGCGATGGATGATGGCAAGCGTAAGGAAGATATCAAGGCGGAAAGTACGACCGATTCGACGAAGGATGGCGCGGCTGGAACGGCGAGCGTGCAGATTCCGGCCCTGGAGGCTCCCGCGGACGGCATTGAGCTGAGGAAGGGTGTGCCCGCTGGGGCGCTTTATACTGTGCTACCCGAAAAGCGTGCCAGCGTTGGCAGGGGGGATATGCTTGGGTCGGCTCATGTTTACGATATGTCTGGCGGGAATGGAGCGGTGGCAGATGGGAATGGGGGGATTGGAGATGGGGAGAGTGAGAAGGAGAAGAGTGGGATGGAGACGCGGGAAAGAAATGACAGGAAGAGACGGAATACCGGCAAGGAAAATGAGCGTTCTGCAAAGGCGCAGAAAAGCTTTAAGTTTTAAGTAAGATACGATATTGTTTTGTGTTTTACAAGGTTATCGAATTTGAGTAGATACTGCAGATTTTGGAAAGCGAACTATGCATCTTTTTCGCAAATGGCAGTGGGCCTTGGTCAATGTGTGGCGCAGAAGCCCCCTTTCAGTACTGTCTCCTTCAGCACTACATTGATTTCTGTGGCGCAGAGCTATCGTCAGGGGTCAAGTCTAGCAATGCGCCATTGCAAATAGATCGAGTTGAGACAGTGACAATTCGGGCACCTGCACACGGAAGATATTTTATGTTCTAAAGGCGATTCAGGAGATTCGAGGGAGATATACCGGCATGATTCAGGAAAAAATTGATCGATGGAGGCAAAAAGAGCTTTAGTTTTGAACAAGGGCACTTGCGCAGTGCGCACGTTGTACAACATACAGGGAACACAAACTGAGACAGTAGGTTAGGGGGGATTCGAGGTCTAAAATAGACACAAGGTTGCGACTGTGCTAATATACAATAAAGGCAGGCAGCTCCAGCAAAGGCTCTAAACGGACGACAGTCCCATCTTTGCGGAGATATTAAAATGTCATGAGGTGCTTGCGGGTTTGGAGGCGCCAGAACGGTTTATGCACTGTCGCCGCTCTTAAAGAGCAGAACTGCAAGTTTATCGATGTAGAAGTAAATGAAGCCCGACGTTTCGTGCGACACATAGCTCCCAAAATGGCGCCCCACTATGCAATGCCAAGTCGGCTGGTACCGCTTATCAAACTCTTGCTTCACGTACATCGCCATGTCACGCTCGAGCTCGAACCTGTCCAGCGCCTGTGTTACGTGCACGAATCAAAAAATGAGAGAGATTTCGAGAACGTTAGATCGTGCGGTCACAAAACCAGAGCCACGCACGTACGTCGCCACAGTTCAATACAAAAGTGCAGCGTTTTGACGACTTACCATTACGGCGACCTCAATCGCAGCGCGGCGCATCTCTTCCGGCATATCCTGCCCCTTGACGACAACCTTGGGCTGCTTGTTTGCGGGCGGCGGGTACGCTTCGGTCATCTTGGCATTTGCGGGGTTAGCCGCGAGGGTGGCAGACTTTTCCAGTGGCATGTTTGTTTGGCAGCGTCGAGCAAACAGAAGTGCGGGCCGAAAAGCTCGAATACAGATACGAACAAAAAGCTGTCGGTGAATCCCAGTAGGTCTACCCAACCGAGACTGCGGCGCGGAAGAAAGCACGCGGTTTATGTGGAAGTGCTGACTAACGATGGCCAGTACACTTGGCAGAATATGAAAACCGGCTGTGCGGGAAAAAGCTGCGCTCTAATGTTGTTCCGCTCCCGCTTGTGTGGCAAGATGGCAACACCAACAGGCGGCCACGACACGCATCGTCAAGCAATTAATTTCCAGAACCAATTCTCCTGCGCAAAAAATAACTCGGACCGGACATGGACTGTATGACAACGGCGAAAATTGAGCTTGAAATTTCAAAAATTTGAAAGGCTTTCATAAAAGAAGATTTTTTTGCCTGATAACCGGTGCCGGCACCGCACCGCCCGCAGCGGGAGGTGCATGTACCGGTAAATTGGCGAATATTCCGATGACATCTGCAAATCTCAGTTTTCTGCCTCATCACCTGGCGTTTTGGGGCGAACGATGTGCGGCATTTTTGAAAGCGACGAATTGACCGGAAATTACCTGTGCTGTCACACGTGGCAGACAAACTGCTCAAAAAAACTCGTACTCAGTACCGAGATTGGCCGTCGTGCGAAGCTTGTGCCGATGGTGCGCGCTAGAAACGGGGGTCTGCGAAGCGGCACTTTTTAGAAGGCGCGCCAGATGCGGGGATTTTGAAAATTAAAATCCGCGACACAACCTCTCGTCGCCTGCGACTTCTTTCTGTTGTCGCTGTACGGCTTTAAAACGGCGTTGCACGGCACTCTGTTCTCCCGTTTCGTGCTCGGCCCCAGCGAGACTGACACAACGCAACGTGTGCGTGTGCGCCTGCGCCCAAAAATGGAGACGATCGCGGAGATCCAGGAAATGCGCGTGTCAGAACTTAAGGAGTTCTTGCGCCGCAACGAGGTCCATGCCGCCTCCATTGCGCGCGGAGGACGGCACCGACGGCCCGCCGCGCAAGAGCGACCTGCTTGGCGCCGCTTTGCACGTCCGCGCCGACTACGAGAACCCCACAGGCCCG
>JADWZK010083117.1_pt1 | contig 11159 bp, 6 predicted proteins | sample 8957641 | NCBI WGS metagenome assembly JADWZK01 (sample SAMN16576796, study PRJNA672827) | algae metagenome | host: rhodolith | place: South Korea: Udo, Jeju | collected 2014-09-18 | reverse complement strand
ACCATTTCACACGTGTACGACTCGCAATCTGTTGCTCACGAGCAAGGAGATCAACGTCCGTGAGTTCGACAGGACAACAGCGACATATATTGGTACAAAGTCATTTAAGCGACAAGCCCAGAACCATGAAAAATTTGAGTTGTCGAAAACTGAGTATAAGAAGATGGAATGCTGACTCTAAAATATGCAACGGTTGCGCAAAATTGGCCGATGTAAATGGAAAGTCTGTCATTTTCTTTGCGTCATTGAAACACATTGCCGATCAAATTGAGTTGTGGCTGGAATATCGACTCGTGGACGCACACGATCTTGCATCGGGTTCGTTTCTTCCTTGGGAAAAATGTAACGTTTCCTCGGTACTCGGTTCGCGAAGTAATGACCTCGTTTGCGCAAGTCTTGATATCATCAACGGAGGCGAATCGATTGTTATTGCCATGCGAAGCGGCGAAATTGTGGCGGTTCAGTCTGATTCTGGAGATGCAGTGCTCGTGGGAGAATTTTTGGATGATTCCCCAGAACGCAATGGTGTCTTGGGCGTGAAGACGAGTCCGGACGGCACCGTCATCGCCATAGCATCCCCTGTAAATGTGACCATTATGTCCAGCGACTGGGACGTTCTAGCCGAAGTACCGCTTCAAGTTGTGGGCGTGTCTGCGTCAATTAGTTGGCGTGGCGATGGGGAATTTTTCGTCGTTTCCGAAAAGTCTCAATCTGGCATCGTATCGGGCTATGTTTTGAGTAGAGTGGGTCAGCTTGTCTCTGAACTTGACGTAAGCACATTGCCAAACCGGGAAGGAAAGTTAGGTGACCTCGTTGCGTGGCAGCCTCGTGTTGGTGGTCTTATATGCCATTCAGGACCGGGCTGTCGTCTTTCTTTTTTCGAGCGAAATGGATTGCGTCATTTGCGCAGCGATTTCGACCTCTGTACGAAGACGGAAAGTGTAACTGATGTGGATGAAACCTCGAAACTCTTACTCCTGGAATGGAGCTTTGATAGCGATAAGCTTGCGGCAGCATCTCAAGATTCAAATTGCTTTTATGTGGATATTTTTACCCGCGCAAATTACAAGTGGTACAAGAAGAAGCGCTTGAGGTGTAATGAAAAGCCTGTGGCGCTGCTATGGGATGAAGATGACACAAACGCACTCTTTATAGTGACAGCATCTCACGATATCATTGCCCTGCAACTGCAGCCTGTTAGCGGTCATGTGCAAACCGTGTCTGCGACGCATGCTGCCGTTGTGGATGGTCGGACATTGATGATTACCAACTTATCACAGGCCATTATACCCCCGCCAATGTGTCACGGAACGCTCGAATTTTCTGATTGCGTTGATGCTGTTTGTTGTCTACCTGTAGACCCAGGATTTGGTGTTCTCCTCTGTGACGGGACATTTCTCAAGGAGGTTTTCAGCTCTGATCTCAGACATATACCAAATATTCCGGCAGTGCTAACCAATGGCCTATCTCTGCGAGAATGTTGGGCTTTGAACGCAAAGTCTGTATCCTCGTGCGGTGTCTGTCGAGACAGGTTCCCTACGATGCTCACGGATGATGTTCTAATTACAGTTCGGTGCCAGGTCATAGAGGATGTGAAAGATACTCGCGGCTCTGGAATGGATGAAGTCTGCGTCTTCAGACTTCTGCATAACGAAAGCAATGCTCGTCAAATCGGTGGATTCGTGACAAGTGGAACCGTGCTCGCAGCTTCTACTGTGGCGAGCGACCCTTTCGGAATATTGATAGCAACAGATGACGGGACCCTCCTCTATTTGGAAGTGAGGTTAAATAGCGGAAGCGCTGCCTTGTCTGTAAAACAGCAGTATTCTCACAGAGTTTTATCTGAAACCGTTGCAATAGAGTCCTTGGACTTTACCGACGGGACATCAACGTTTGCTCTGATTCACTGCAAGATAGGGCACCTCATTGCCGTCGATTTGGAAACAGCAGCTATGTTCGTGGTCTCGAAAGAATGTACATCATATGCAGTGTACGAGAAGTTCCTCACATTCACAACTCGAAACCATGTCCTTTACTGCCTACCTTTAGAGCGGAATAAGACCCTCCCGAAGTCCGGGGATATGCCTGAATCAAAGTCGTTATTCCGCTACTTAACAGAATCATGCACAGAAGGGATTGAGATCAACACCAGCTGGGAAAAACTGCCAATGCTCCCGGAAATTTGTGGGGCAACTCGTCCCATCGATCGTGGGTCTGTTATTGTGTCGGCTTTGAAGAATGATGTACGCCTAATATTACAGGCACCGAGAGGTAATCTCGAAACAGTCTCTCCGCGACCGATTGTTCAAGAACGAGTACGCAACCTTGGTCTACGTGGAGAATACGGCGAGGCATTCCGTTTGAGCCGGCAGCAGCGAGTCGATATGAACATTATGGTGGACGTTGATACGGATGCTTTTCTCTCAAATGTACAGCAATTTGTGGTTCAAGTGGGAAACCCGAGCCACATCAGCGTGTTCTTGACGTACCTGAAAGGAAGTGTGCAGAGGACGAACGCGATTTGTGAAGCAGTTATTTGCGCTTTGAAAGGTTTGATGAGCGATGGAAGCCTTGGCAGTGCTGACTTCATCCCTGCTCTTCTAACAGCATATATCCGAAAAAGTCCTGCAGATTACGAGAGCGCTCTTTTGGAAATATGGGCAAGGCACAAAAATAACGATGAGCGGACAACTGCACACCTTGATTATCTGTTTATGCTCTGCAAGGATGATGCAGCGCTGTACGGACATGCACTCGGCATATACGACCTCTCCCTAGCTGTCCTAGTTGCAAAAACAAGCAAGGAGCTTGACCCGGCAGAATACACGAAGGAGCTACGCCAGCTGCAGAGATTAGGCGAACACGAGCGCAAGTATTCCATTGACGTGAAGCTCGGTCGCTATGACAGCGCCCTGCGTCACCTCTACCGCCACGAAACAGAAGAGTATGCAAAATTCTGCGATAACACCACATTTGAAGGCGTATTTGTTGCAGACAGCCGGAATAACTACCAACGTTCTGTGTCACTTGCAATCGAAAGAGCGGTATTCCCAACCGCCCTGGAGTTGTTCCACACCCACAAGGAAGTCTCTCGCTTGCTTCGCAGCGCATACGGTGCACATCTGATGACGCTGGAGAGGTATGAAGAAGCCGCAGTTGTGTACTGCAGCAACGAAGAGCTCGAAAGCGCGGCACGTGCGTACGACCGCGCCGGCAATTGGGAGCTCGCTGTCGGTGCAATGGCACGATCTGGGTTAGACGAGCCCACGCAGCGCGCCTTTTACAGTGCTGTGGCGGATAGTTTACAGGAGCGCGTCATGGCACGCGAGGCTGCGCACGTCAGAATTACACTTCTCGGTGATGTCGAGGGTGGGTTGGAGATACTGCTTGGAGCGGAGCTGTGGATGGTGGCAATTGATGCAGTCGCTTCTGCACCGAACGCTTCTCTGTGGGCGATGGTTGGTGAGGCAGTGCGTGAGGCAGGCACCGGGCTAGCGGCGGATGTGAAAGAGAACGCTGTGAAGGTGCGCGAGAGAGGGAAGCGATTGGTTGTGGTGCGTGAAACGAAGCGACTGTTCAGAGAACGCATGAGGGCGCCAGGTAGTGCGGACTTGAACGAGGATGGATCGGATGCCTTTTCAAGTAGTACAGCTTCCTCAATTGGAAGCAATGTATCGGATTTGACCTTTGTTGGTCGAAGAGCTGCGACAAGCGTTTATACAACAGCCACTGGGTCGGTTAGCGCAGCGGAGAGAAGGAAAGAGAAGTCTGCGCAACGGCGCAAGAATAAGGAAAAGAAAAAGAGGGTCAAAGAGGGACATCCTCAGGAAGAGGAGTTCCTCGTGCAGCATTTGCGAAAGATGATACCAGGCGAGTTTCTCAATACAAGAGTCAAAAATATGGTGGACGCGCTTCTGTTCTTTAGAGAAATCCAAATCGCTGGACGCGTTGCTGACGCTATGACAGAACTCGCGAAAGAGGCGTTGAATCTTTCTGACGATGTTATTGCAAATCCAGAAATCAGGGAAGTTGCGACGCGCAGAGACTGGGTATCGGATATTTTTGAAACATTGCGCAAGAATTCTGTATGAGATTGGTTTTTTTGTTGGTGATAGGTCGCATAGCTAAATTATGTGTACGCACAGTCCTCGAGAAGCTATGTAGAGTACTGGTCCTAAGTTTAATAATAGTCGTGAACACTGCTACCGTACTTTATTAAGTAGGGGAAACCGCACCTATGCTACGTTGACCAAAACGTACCGTCTTTACTGTTCGACTATCCTGCTTACGTCTGTGTAGAGCTTGTTTCGTTAATATGTCTTTTGGGCTTCTCATTCCCTTCTCCGAGCCCCCGCCACTCATGGCTTGCTTCAACTCTTCACGCATGAAGTTTATCCCCGTGTACGACATTTTCTGAGCAAAGCACATGGTGATCAGCACAGTGAGTCGCAGCATTGGAAAGGTTCGACGTTGGCTGGGCGCAGACATTCTCGAACGAGTCAAAATTTTGTTTATACATATACGTGTGTATATAACGTTGTAATCGTCCGCTCAGAACATTCCGACATGTCATGCCCATGCAGCAGCCCCTATTGATCTCACCCGGACCATGGGCATCAATGAAGCAATATTGCCATGTTTTATTCCTGGTTATGCGAACTGCTTCCCGAAACACGTCTTCATCAACCCCAATTGTAGCAATTGTCGCTAAACCTACCCTACACTTCTTCTGGAACTTGGCAGTATAGCTACTGAGGAGGGGAGTTCAGGTGACGTCGCCAGCTTTTCGCTAGCTCCCGGTAAAGAATTTTATTCTACTGCAGCACGTGAGTGATTTGAGGCCCTGCCGTAGTTACTTGACCGTGGCGTACTTATTCAATCCGGGGATTAGACAACACTCGTCGCACCAACGGCACAGGGTAGCAACTCCAGAGGGGTTCCTGCCACCACCACAGTACAGAACGGTCCGAGAGCAATCATAAATTTGTTTCGTGGCCGTACTAACCTACAGTCCTGGCTGAGGTGGTCTTTCACTACTTCCCAATTCCCTGGCTCGCCTCGTTTCATATGAGCCACGTTCTTAACCGGGCTGTACTTTAATATTCCATAATTGGTGAGGCATTATCATTGTCCTCCTGAAGGTCAGCTTAAAAAGATTTTCGAAATCAGACTCTCCTGATCATACGGGAAATGCTTTGGGGACTTTAACCAAATGCCGTAATGTTAAACTACGAACACGATGTTTTCCCCTACTTGCCGGCGGAGACGTGTGAGGTGTGATACGAAGCGGGTCCAATATGTGTGGAAAAAAATTGCATGGGTTCCATGGGGAGACGAACTATTGTCCCCGAAATGACGTGTTTCAGCATGTTTCTAATTAAGCATACTTGCGATAACGGAATGTTTTCCAACGGAACGCCTGTTGCCCAGAGAGTACGGCTTTTGATAATGGAAGAATTATTTGTGTTAGATACCGTAAACAGTGAAGTCCAATACAAAGGTAAACAAATGGATGGTCTCACTATCCAGCACACGGGCACTTCAGAGCATTTTTCTTTAAAGAGTCACATGTTCCAGTGTTATGGCCCCACAGTTAGCATTTGCATATTTGGAAATGCTATATGAAAGCACTGGTAATGGACTAGTGCAGTGGGCTCCACGCTAATACCCACGCTTTCAGTCCGGTTTCAACGTCATGGAAAACGATTCCGCTCTTTCCTTCCCCAGCGTGCAGAACCACTAGTTTCTTTGTCTCAGATTCCAGAAAAATACACTGTTTACAATGGGGATAACGTGTGATATCGGACGACGTAGATCTGAACTTCAACAATGTCAGGTTTTTCGAGAACGCTGTATTTCGTGAGCAGATTGATAGGCATCACCATTCCCAGTACTGTATAAAAGGCGTATGCGTGGAATATACTGTATTCATATTGTGCAATCGCACGTTTATGACGCAGAGTGAGTGTGAAGCTGGAAATGAACAAAAGTTTACTTGGGTGGCTGAGACACTTACTTCGTTGAAGATAATGGGCAACAATAAGAGTGAAGATGTGAAGATGCATTAGTATTTGAAGTGGCAATCAAGTAAATGGCTCTGGGTGGGTGAGGTTTAGAGGACTTTTTAGGACAGCACATAATTATAGCTCGTCCATTGATTATTGGACGTAACGTCAGGAAAGATCAAGAAACCAGCACAAATGGAGAACGGAGAAGACGAAGTCTTTTGCGAAAAATGACGTGTTCGTATAGGGTTCTTATGACTTCCCTTCAAAGGAAGTAGAGAGATCGTGTATGGCATTCTGAGTGAAAATAGGAACAGAATGTCTTTGCAGCGTGGTTTCTTTGATGGCAAACTGCAGTGATGGCGAAGCCTAGATCAATAGTGGCTGATTACTATATGGTCAAGGAGAGATAGCAAAGGGTATAGGTGGTCCACTTCTTTTTCTGAGGGAAACCCCAATGAGAGACCAGCTCAAAAACTGCGGGTGAATTCGTCCTTTATTGAAGAAGGCGAAATGTCTGCCGAGGGTCGTCCGTCGTGTCTCTTTCGCAGTATGTTCAGGACCAGTGGGCGCATTCGATGGCGACGTGCAGGAGGTAGAACAAGAACTACAAAAAGCATGCGCAAATGCAGTCGAAAATAGGCACATTCTTTCCCCTTGGGTGGACCGTGAATGCAATAATTGGGACAATTGCGTGTCTTTGAGCTGGCATACTGTATATGCGGCATCACCGTATGAAAGGAATACGAGAGAGACAAAGCAATGAAGTGTCTTGTATCGCGTACTCGGAAAAATCATTGACTTGACGTTAACTGGTCGTCTAGGTCAGGGTCGAAACTGCTGAAACCGACGCGGGGGGTTTGTGCGAGGCTATATGATGTGGCAAAACAATGAGTGCGTCGCGCTGATTGTGTGCTCTGACTACGGGGAGTTACGAGCGTGGAGAAACCGGTAATGAGTTCCGCAGTTCGGCGGTATCAATTTTCGGGACGAAACTGTGACCGTCCGACACATAGCCGTTGGGGGAAAAGCAATGTGTATTGTAGTCGGGACGCGGTTTAGTGCTTGGGCGAAAGGGTTTCTAGAGGCTTGATGGTAAGTTGTGTGATTCATGGACAGTTTTCACACTTACTGTGGTAGAGATGAAGGCCTACGTAGAATGAATACTGTAGGTTGTGCATTTGCGGAATGCGACGGCGTTATGAATCATCTTGCTTGGACTGAATTTGGCGGAATTGGATCCTGTCAGGGACGGGAATATCTGTACGGCACATCGCGAGGCTGGATACACTTCTACTGTAGTTGAGGGTTTCCTGAGATCTAGTAGAGGTTACATGCCAATCATGCGGCCGCCGCATGAGCGGCTGCTGCGGATATAGAGAATGGAGCAGAAAATCGCCGGGAATCAGACCAGGATACACTTGAGAGCGGAGTGTTATGATAGACATAGCACGTGATGAGTATCAGGAGAATCGGACTGTAAACGAAATCACGAGACTTATGCAAGAACAGAACTAAGTTTCGTGTATAAGTCTTAATCTAGAACATACTGAACCAAAGATGAACTTCAAGGAAGTTCCTTCGGCAAATCCAGTAAAAATGTCCTTTCGGTGAAATCCGGCGCAGAATCGTGCGCGCAGCAATAGAGAACGCATTCTGAGATGCAGTAGGGACATGCACAGGTTTCAACGAGTGATCTCACATGTTTGAGCTACGTCCAAGTCGTGTTCCACATACCTGAATAGTTTCCCTTGGGCGTCATGTGCCGTAAAACTGTACGCTCGATTCCGTTGACGTTCTCAACACCAAGCCACATCCAATAAAATTCTGTAATCGCCTCAGAGCAGAATGTTTTTCATCTATACAAAACAAGCCCATTGAAAGACAGCATGACCTTAGCCACTTCATCCTGTACTTACGGTCGCCCCAATTGTCTTCCAAGTCCTACGGAGTCGTGTGCCACTCTGTGAGCCAGCGCACGATTAGAACTTCCCCGTTCTGGCTCTCCGTGCCCGCACTCAAGCTGCACCAACTGGCCGTAGTGCCAAACACATCGCGTTAAGCACTCTCCACGAGGCGCTTGCCCGACAAGGGTGCTGGATTTTCAAATCTGCGCGTATCCTAATCTTTGAGTTGTAGCCAACCTGCCCCGATGCTCGTGTTTGTGCAAATATACACAACCGATCCCGAGGATTTTCGGCAGTTAGAATTAGTCGCAATTGTCAAACCACATCTGGCGCACCACCACTGGTCCGAAGCCATGTGAACCTCATTCTGTACGCATCTTCCACAATTCAACTGCCCCCGCACGTCCCGAAACACCGCTCACGGACACGTCACTTGGACACCTGCTTATTTGCCTCGGACACGCAGTGCAGACATGGTTTAACTGGCGCTGCCCCGCGGTCCTCCTAGCGATACCTGTGACGCACCAAATATCAATCTCCAACCCCCACAGCACAGAAACGAGACCCGCCGCCATCCCATAATTTGCGGTATGGACGGGCGCTGAGCGGCGGTCCCCACGCGTTGTCCAAGGGCCTGTCCCTCCGCCAGGAAGGCACGACGGGGCTGTAAAACGCCTGTTTCGGGATCTCTGTTGAACGCGGGGTCATTCTAGAGTTTGTTCTCTATATGATATCGACGCACACACGGAGCAGCTCTGTTCCGTTGCTCGGGCGCCGTGGCCATTGCGCATTTCATCTCGTATTTCAGTTTTTTGCTCCGTGTGTGTCCAGCAAGCTACCTTCAGTCATATCGGCAGGCGCGTTCCGCGCAACTCACGGGGTGCACCTCTTCGCTCCGGATCCCGTCATTCTGGGGTGCGGTCAATGGAATCCGCATAATCTGACGAGTCTCCGGGAGCCGCGAGCCGCCAGTTTTCGGGTCCCCCGCTCCTGATGCGCACCGGTCTTACACATGTGAGAAATTTTTGAGCTCTCCTTCCCGCACGATGGCGTGCCGTGCCCAACGGCTCACGTCATACGTGCAACGGCATTCGAATTGCAAAGCCCCAGGGCATAGATTGGATACGCCGCCAGCGCTTGCTATAAAGAGCCCCGAAGCCAGCAAGTAGGGAGACCTCTGCCAAGCAGCTGTACCCCCAGCTTCTGTTCCCACCAATTCGTTTTTACTTCGCTCGTTGCTCGCCCACCGTCAACGGCTTTTTCACCATGTCAGGCTCCTACTCCTCCCCCGATGATTGGACTCTTTTCCATCTGACTGGAGACTCTCAACAATACTCTCTGAAAGGCGCTTCTGGCGGCCACCGCACTGCTCCTCTGGACGCATCCCCGTTCAACCCACGGGTTATTCCTCGCAACCCCAAAAAGAAGTCGAAAGGCTCGTCGTCTTCGAAGAGCACGGCGTCCAAGTCCTCCTCTTCGAAGTCGAAGCACCGAAAGGACTCTTCCAAGTGATATCCTGTTTGGCCATCCTTCCAGTCCCTGCTCTATATCACCCTATTGCTGTCAAAGGAATGTACTCTCTTGGCACTGCTTTTCGAACTTCCCCCTTATGCTCTTCCTTATCTTTAACATAACACTCCCCCCACCCTCAGGTAAGAAAGAGCTTTCTCACAAGATTTATTGAAAACTGCTTTTAGTTACATGACACGAAACACCACTCGTGTACAAACGCAGTTCGCTGAGAAACAACATGGCAACATACTGTACACCGTCAACACACCAGGGCATTCAGCACCAGTTTAGCTTCCGTTCAGCTTCCAAGATAATTCTTTGGCTGCTTTTCCTTGCAACTTACTCTACGGGTAGTAGTTGGTGGCATTAATAAACCGCACCCACAACACATTTTTCAAGCCGAATCTTAGCTCCAATGCGTCCTTTACGTAACGTATTGTAGTTTAAATTGTGAGAGGACTCTACTGCGTTGCTGTTGCATTTGTTAACATGTGAAGTTCATTTACCGTAGGGTCAAATTTGTCAATCTGAGCTACTCAAGGTGTTTCAAGTGCCTGTACAGGTTCTCTAATTCTCTTGAGTCGTAAATTCCGGGAACTCTGCGCTAACCTCCTTCCACGTCTTCTTCCCGTACACAATGTCACTAATAGCCTTGACAGCATCTGCCCTACTGCACCGAATTTGCTTCATAGTATCGCGTTCGCGCACCGTGACACTTGCGTCCTCAAGAGTCTGAAAATCGACGGTGATGCCAAACGGCGTTCCGATTTCATCTGCACGTGCATATCTCCTTCCAATCGATGTGCCGCCGTCATCGACCCTGTTAATAAGTCCGGCCTCGCCGAGTTCTCTTGTAAGAACCAGCAATGTCTCGTTAAATCTTTCGTTCTTACTAAGCGGCAGCACCGCACATTTCACAGGGGCAATTGCGGGTTTTAGTGCAAGCACTCTTCTCTCCTCCGACCCTTCACGCATGTAATAACTATGTTCCCACAGACAGTACAGCAACCTTCCGATACCAAAGCTGGGCTCAATGACTGACGGATAGAAGTTGCGACCCGTGACAGCTCTAGTTTCCGTCTTGAAACTAATATGGTCTTTCGTCACTTGAAACCCACTCACGTCCACCGTCCCGTCAGCTTCCAACTTCGTTTGCATAGCCTTCGTTTCATCCTCCGACATTGCCTCCAAAGCCTTCATGATCACCTGAGCATTCCTTCGGAATGTCTTGCCCATGACACCCTTATTCGGCAGACATACAAGGACATCTACGTGCTTGTCTCCGCGAACACTTCGCGCGACGACAGCTCAATTCCAGACTTGGCCGAATGATTAGACAAATCAAACGCAGCACGATCAGCGAGACCAGCGCATTCCGTCCATTCGTACGAGTTGTCCACCTCCAGATCCCAGCAATCCTGCGCGTAATGTGCCATTTCATGCTCCAGATGCTGGCGGAAACGAACGAATTCCTTCTTGAGACCGATCTTCGCTGTAAACTGGCTCGTGCGAGCGATGAAATAGCCCAGTGTTTCGTTTGCCACAATTCCCTGATCCACGGCCTCACCAATGGTCATCTGTACAGGTTCAAAAGGTGGTTTGACCTGCTGCTGGCGGCCATAAAGGTTGAGCATCTCACCGCGAACTGCTTTAAACTTCGGATGTGACTTATCGCTCGGGTTCACAAAGTGCTCAATCTCGGCCTGAACAAATTCGCGCACACCGAAGAAGCCCA
>JADWZK010309127.1_pt1 | contig 11198 bp, 7 predicted proteins | sample 8957641 | NCBI WGS metagenome assembly JADWZK01 (sample SAMN16576796, study PRJNA672827) | algae metagenome | host: rhodolith | place: South Korea: Udo, Jeju | collected 2014-09-18 | reverse complement strand
GGTGCGCGGGCACTCCTTGTTTGCGTTGTTCGGGTCCATGGTAGGGTCGACGACGAAAAGGAGGAACTGTTTGGGAAAGTTGGAGAAGTAGGCGGGTGGTTGTTTGGTGCGTTCGTTGTGTGTTCTTGGGAATGAGGCGATACTCTTTCGGGGAGCGGAGGAATATTTATAGTGTACAGAGCACGGAATGAAGCGGAACTGTGCGCTGTCGGTCACAACCGTGGACGATCTGAACATGTCAGTTACAAACGTAACGCGGGATGGACTGAAATACTGTATACAGTATATCGAAACTATATCAATACTTCATATTTTCTGGTTGATGCGACCACATTGTCAGGGTTCGGACTGAACAGCGAAAAATTTATCATGCATGTTGCTGGAAATGCAGATAGGACGAGGGAAAGGAAGTGTTTTGCGTCTGCGAAAAATGCCGGTTTTCGCATCTCATATGGCCACGACAACAGGACTGCATCGGGGGTTTCGCAATCGTGCTGTCTCAGCTCCTATCATACAGTACGATTCGCGATTAGCAGTTACATGTAATGTAATTTAAATGAAATCTGCCCAGTTTCAAGCAATTGCCTCAACAAATACGAGTTTTTATATCCGTGTGGTCACAGCATGGACAGTACCAGTACTGTCCATGCTGTACAGTACTGGTATCATACTGTACTTCGCATGCGTTGCACAGGAAAGATGGAGCCTGAGTTACAAAAATATTTGTAAGTCAGGGTCCATCTATATGATGTTTTTGAGTACAAAAAACGGGTCTTGGTGGGAATGCGTGAACTGGATGCGCCGTGCCGGTCGCTCGTCATTCCGTCCTCGTAAGCTTACCTCCGTGACCGGCAGTGGGTGCCACTATATGCCCCCATAAGAGTGCTTTGTTTGATTCGTATTATACAGATGCAAAACATTTGCATGAAAGGAAACATGCACAGCAACAGAGCAGTATCAGGTATAATTTGTAAAATTTTTGATTCGCATGTGGCCGGCTCAATTCTTGCTGTCGATTACGATGATGCGTGCAATTTGCATCCGGACAACCAATGAGGCATATTTCACTTTCCAAAATTAGTTGCCCCGATTATCATGTTCGCAAACTGCTGTTGCCGTAAACATTCGTGATTTAAGTGAAAATTTATTTTCTTGCTTACATTTTCCATTTGACATAGACGTGTATGTTCAAGTGCGGCGCAATTATTAACCAGCACGTTGAATATCATATCCGTTTACAGAACTGGCCTGGTACAAGGACCATCCGCATTGACCACAGTGAACAGCTTGTACAAATTGGTTACACAGCACTACCTTTGATTGCTCCCTGCGTTTGATACATGTCCAGCGCAGCCAGGTCTGCATGCGTGGCTCTCGCCGTACTACCAATAGCTGTTACTGAACGGTAACAGCCGTGACAACACGAATTGGGCCGCCTGCAGTTTGCGTTTCTTGCGTGAGTTGGAAATGCAGCTCTTGTCTAGCCGAAACGGGGCTCCTTTTCAAACATCAGCAGCGGATGCACGCATTTTACACAAAGCGGAAACAACACGGAAATAGTCAGGGACAGCTTCGACGTGCTGTCCACCAAGTTATTTAAAAGGCTGTGTGCTATGCTACCTCAGGCGACAAAAAAATGACAACACTCTAACATACTTGTTTTCGTGCTTTCTTCAAGACCAGCGCTTTGACGGAATCCTCTAATCAGAGATAGGAGATACAGACAACACCGAGTGCACGGAGGTTTCACGCATGACTGAGATTGACCACATGACATGTGGTCAATCTCACGCTTGACTCCGCATTGTGGAGTCAAGTGTGCACTGCAATGCGCAGTTTCGTCAAATTTGCGCTATTAAATCTTTGAGTTTTATGATGGGTAATGAGACCAACGCGTTTGTTCAACTGCAATCGTAAAATGAAAAATGCTGAGAAAGTCTTACATCGAGCACTGGACCCCGTGTGGTGTACAATAGTAGTAACCACGAAAAAGGTATGTAAGAGAGAAAGGCATATGGGTTTGTCCGATAAAAAAGTGTATGCCGCTTAGCAGACTTTAGCTGCTGCCGATTTCTATTCCTGGACACGTGCTTCGATGTCAGACACAATTTCCGGGGATCTACAGCATTTTGAAGTACTTACGGTACATCTAGAATCTTCCTGTGCTCCACTGTCCTCATTCCATACTTACCTCTTACATCGCAGAAATCTCTAGAAGCTTTTTCTAGAGGAGTCGAGTTCTGCTGTCTTTCACAAACTGAAAACGGTTTCCCAGAAACAACTGTTCGCGGACAGCGGGAATTCGGATAATTCTTTCTCGTACAGCACCTTCTATTGGAAACGTACTTGTCCGACATTCTCCCTCCTCTGCGTGTTCGAAAAACCCAAGTGATATCTGGATTCATCCCTGCGATAGGAAATAAATATATATATTTAACAGAGAGCGAGATCTGAGAAATCTCCATGTTTTGGATTATAATAAAGAGAGCAGAAGTACGCGTACTTCAGCAGTAGAAAAAACATTCTCCGAGCGAGTGCATGAACGCTGCGAGTACCGGTACCTGAGAAGGGTATCATGTAATGGCGCAGTTGCAAAATATCTGATCAGTTACTCCGTGAAAAACTGGATGAACAGCACCATTTTCGACACTGGACTTCAAGAACGGCGTTCCGGGAAAGCTCATGTCCGGGTCCAGAGAATCTGTCTGCTTCTGATTGGAGCTCCTTATCCAATAAAATTCAACAACATGGTACTGCTCAAAAGGGTGGCTCTATCATACTGCATTGGAATACCTGTACCTGTAGGAGTTTTGAACTACGAAATGAAAGATGTCCAGCTTATGATAAACCCCATCCTCGATTTCTGATTTCATTTAGATCAACAGTTTTCAGAATCGTGAAAATTTCCAAAATTTCCATTGTACGGCTCAATTCGGTACGGGGAGAAGGTAGGCTAACCTTTCTGTAAGCGAAATGTTTTATGTTGATTTTCGCAAATTTTCGTGGTTGAACTGCCCAACAGATCTATCGTTCAAGGTCTTCTGGCCGGTCATGGGGTAGGTATATCCAGATCCTCTTTGCTCGTAGCAGTCTAAAACAGAGGTCGTAGCTGGAGATACTCTATGCGTCGAAATGGGCTCCACCTACAACACCCATGTGGACATCCCTACCCCAACTTGGCGAACTCTTCTGACCCACCGGCCGCTCCCCCCGTCCCATCCCGAGCACGCCATTTCGGACGATGATACCGACGACGAAGCCTACGTTCATCGCCACGAGGCTGCGGCTCAGGAGGAGCGGGCGCGTTTGGCAGGATTCCTTCGAAAGAAGAACTCATCGGGGACGCCAAAGAAGGAGCCTTCCTCATCCAGTGCTACCCCGAAGCGTCTTCGCAGCTCGTCAAAGCCTCTAGAGGCCATCTTCCCGGGACCGTTAGAGTGTTGGAAACTGGTAGAAGCGGCGAAAAGCCTGCAGGGGGGTGAGCATGGGGATGGGAGAAGCATTCAGCTCGCCGAATTGCGTCGGAATCTCGATAAATTTTCCGTACCATTGGAATCCCTTTCGGCCTTGGAATCGTTCATAGGAGAGGAAAGAGAAAAGCTGAAGCGTGCATTGGCCAAGAGGTCTTATTTGAACAGCGACATCGGTCGAAGCCGCGGTGTACCTTTCCCGAACGGCACGTTCACAAATGGCTCGACAGCCCCGGACCCCAAGAAGAGGAAGACTTTTGGCTGCCCGGAATCATCGATAGAAGCATGCTTGCTTCGAAAAGCGTTGGATGCGCTAGAAAGCACGGAAAATTGCTTCCGTGCAGCTTCACAGAGTACCTACGCTGCAATGGAATCTCTGCTTTCTCAAACGAAGTGGGCACTTCCGTCGTCCAAGTCGTTTGCTAATTTGCAGAAATCCTTTGAACAAGCTCAGCTTGCTGAATCGAAAAGACATGCTCCTGGTGCATCACGAATAAGTATGTCTCAACTCATTAAGGATCAGATCAATTCTGAAACCTACAGTGTCGTTGCCGATGCCTTTAAGTTGAATCCGCTGTACAAACTGAATGGCCGCGAATCCAATTTGCCTAGTCCTCGCCGGTTGAAGAGAAAGTGCCCGAGTCCCGAAAGTGGGCTTCTTGGGGGCAAAATTCATTCTCACGGATTTTCTCTCGATTTGGAATTGCTAAAGTCTAATGAAGCGGGTTCCGGGAGTTCCTCTGATCTAGAGTCCGGTGCTGCCCCTTCCTTGGATCTTGGAACTGCCTTGCGCTCTGAAAATTTGAGAAGACGCAGGACAGTTAACCGACGCGTATTTTCTGATTCGGAAAATATCGGCATCGTCCCTCAGACACCCAGTAGCGGAATGACTACGCCATCCCAGCCATCAACGCCGTCTTCCCTGCGCAGGTTAAATAAGGATCACTCTATCCATCATGGCGACATGCATTTGCGAACCGCTGTCACGACACCGAATCCTCATTTAAGTTATACGCGGTTATCGAACGAGGAACACAAGGACGCGACCAGCGGCAATCCGCCGATTGTCGCATCCGCCGCTCAGAACAAGCAGTGTGATACACCCGAATCACCTGGTGGAGCATCGCATGAACCAGAGGGCGGAAGAACAGGCTCCGGTTTGAAGCTCCTCCCTACGAATGTCGTGGAGAAAATCGCTGGTGACAATGACGGGGAGAAAAACGTTGGTGAGAGCAGCGCTGAAGCGCAGCCCGGGTCGGAAAATGAACAAGAACGCGAGAGCAGACTGCGGGTGGAGCCAGATACGGAGGATATGCCCGGAACCTCCGAGAAGCAGCGGCTTGGAATCCAGGAGCCCATCGTTGCTGATGAGATCCCAAAGCCCGATAAGCATGACACTTCTGGTCTTGAACGCGGTCATCTTTTGTCTGTGGAGATTCAAGTGAGAATGCAGGGCACTGGTCATGAACCTGGTGCCAATACGGGAATATCGAAGAAAGCTGACATGAAATCTCTCGAGAGTTCTGGAGGTTCTCAATTTCCTGAACGTCAAGGGGAAGGTTTCAAGGTAGGTCGTTCAGATGAAGGCATTTCCGGTGCAATGGCAGGTGCAGTTATTCCAATTGTGCCAATTGTGATTCCAGATAGAGATTCCGATGACAGCAGTCGGCCCGAACCTGATTCCGGAGAACAAAGGGAAGCTGCTGAAGCGAACGAAAAAACGTTCAAAACAGAGCAAAACTCCTCTAGTCCGGAATCAGCAGTTCCGGAAGGTAACGCTAACTCACAGGAAATCATCACAATAGAATAAATTTTGAGATCTGCCACGGCGTGTTTAGCGACATGACTAATTCTTGTTTAACTGTTATGTGCCCAATGTCCGCAACTGGCTCGGCGTACTTTAAATAGCTTCAAGCTCGCACGTTATCTCTAACTGTCTACATTACAAGATCTTTTCAAGATGCTTAACGGCTTTGTGCTCAACACACCAAAATTCCGGGTCTACAGCGGATTCATAAGCATCGATCGACATTTCGATTTCTCTCCATGCTTCATCTTCCGAGTGGTGATCCAGCCAAGTCACATACTCCTGTGGAGATAACCTTTTGCGATTGCGAGGGTGAATAACTGTTTCCTGACTTGCACGCGACATCAGCACACTGACCACCAAGGACTTCGACAAGCACCGCATATCTTCCAGGAAAGACTCGTCAGGTGTCATCAAGTCGGCAACAGGAATGAGTAACATACTTCTGATAGCACGCAACCCTTTGTAACTTTTCCCGAGTACACGCATTGCGCAGAGGCTCTCGACGGCGAGCTCTAAACGAGCAATGTCGGTGGATAAGCGCATGCGCACCATCTCTGACATGGACTGCACCATGCTGACGTGCCGTATAAAAGAAGACACAACCCAGCGTGCAAGTTCTAAAGTTTTCTGTCCGAGGACTTGCGATCTTGCCAATGGTCCTATAATACCGTCCGCAAATAATGACAGTTGAGCCGCGACATCCATCACATACACACTGCACCCTTCATCGCCAATATCTCCTTCCAAATTTTCGGTATGCATTCTCTGCATCGATCGCTGAACTTCCTGACGACATTGCGAAAACGGACCGTCAAGGAACAAGCCGGCAAGGGTGGACAAACTGTTCACTTCCTTTGCAATAGATGGCGGTAGCTCTCCCGTTCCATCTTCATTTACACCGAGAACACGTCGGGCATACGTTGCCAAAGTGACAATTCCGTTGTGTAATCCGAGCAGGTGCCATTCAGCAGGTTCTCTCGATGACCTTCGGTGGTCCACGTCTGGGGCAGTTGCTGCTGCATAATCTTCAGCATGACTCTTGTACAATCGAAGGGCCGTAGCAACATTGTTCGTCGCGGTTTGCAATAATTTGCTATCATCGCGAGCAGCAGACAGTTCCTGTGCCAGCAGTTTCACAAATGCCAGCGCTTCCGATTCGCTTGGTTGCGAATGCTTGCTGAAAGAAGAAGCGACTGCGCCTGTGAGGCGTTGCAACGAAGCTGTCAAATAATGTGTTTCAATTTCGGTAACGGTACTGAGAAACGCTGTCTCAATGAAGGCATGGTTAGGAATGAATGGATATTTTGGATTCTGAGACATGCTAGTAATAGGGGCTGGTGAAACCCGAGCAAATGCGTCAATTCGGGACACAACTGCGGACAGAGACGAACGTAATTTCGGAAAACCTTCAGCCAGAGCCAGGAAAACAACGTTTGCTGACGGACGCTGGTGACGGGTGCGACTCACAACGCCAATTTGCTCGGTGAGTGCCTTGGCAACGGAGTCAATAAAGTTAGAAGCGATGGGTTCATGGAGAAGAGAAATATGAGTAACATCGCAGTACTTTTTTTGATAACACTTGCTGAAGTAGAATTGCCTTGCAACAAGCCTCAGCAATCGCATCGAACATCTTGTCAACATTGTTCCAAATGTGGATATTCCGACTTCCAACGCGGTCTGGAGCAGAAGGAAAGGACGAACCTGAGCTCCCCGCAGCCGCTCCGCGCTTCGCCGGTTGCTTTACATTTCTAGGCGCTTCCAATCCTCGATGTAGAGCGGACTGGGTATCAGACAGGAGTCGCGCAATCTCAGAATTCACGCGATCGGGAAGTACGCCCAAAGAATAAAAAGCGCTCACAGCTGCTTCAACTTCAACTTGGTTTCGTTCCGCAAGGCCCAGTTTCAGCATTGCCGCCGAGCGACGACGCAACTCCGGAGAAGCTTTCTTAACTCCAACGATGCTCTTCAACAGCCCATCAACTTTCTCAAGCCGAGGAACGCTGTTTGGCGCAATAAGCGTCTCCAATTCTTTCAATGCCTCCGCTGCGGGAGGGAGAACTGCGGGGTTAGCAGACATAGCTGGGTCGATGGGCAGAAGACCAGCATCGGACAGCTTCTTAGTGCAATATCGGAACCTTGATACGGCAGCGAGAAGATCAGCAGTGTCACAAAGGTTTTGCATGCGAACGAACAGGAGCGTTGCATTGGTCGATATGGGCCTTCGAGCGCTTCCGCGAGCGCAGATGACGCAGTTGACAACGTGGAGACGCCATGTGCCACAGTTGCCACCTCTTTTTCCAGAGCAGCAACGGCCTCCACCTCCGCTAGAAGCGCTTCCTTTCTCTCAATGACTTCCTCGCGAACTCTTGCTGATAAAATCGCTTCAGCACGTTGCGAATTTTGAAGCGCAGCCGCAACACGTCCTTCGCGCACGACTTGACCGACATGGCGTGAAGGCTCGAATCCGGGCTCCAAGAAAACCCGCAGATCTTCGTCTTCGCGCAGTTCACTCACAATCTGTTCGATTCCTGGTGCACTCTCTTCATCTTCTGTTTTGGCGATGACCCCTGGCATTTTTGGTAGCGCTCGATGGCGAGCGGCACAGTTTACTTCACGCGACTGTTGACTTCGCCTGTCGGGTAAGGTCCCAAAAGTGCGGCCCCAGGAAAGATGCAAAACAATACGTGTCCACGTGTCGTGAGTTTCCTCCCCTTTTTGGGAAGGATGTGCCCTTTTCGAATGTCCCGCAAACAATCCCTGACGAGACTGTAGAGTGCCGTCACGAAAAATTTATTCCGTGCTCGGCGATGTTGCGCTGGTTTTGCATGTGCTCCAGAACAGGTTGAAGGGGTTCCGAAGTGGCCCCCTCCAGCCTACGTCCTGCTGAAAAATGAACTCTGCGCATAGCCGGTCTGGGCGTTTTTCGCTGCTTCTACTAGACGACGGTGAGGTGCTAATTTCCGACATTGCTTGCCACTACCACCTGATTCCGAAATGCGAAGAAACCGACGAACCTTTGAAGACGTTCGTATCTCGGCTTGCGGCTACGGCGAGGGTGGGTCGCGTGAAAGTTGCAACGCGCAGCATTTTTTTCGATAGTGACGACTGGCGAGACCCTGTTGTGAAAATTCCCATATCTGCAATTGCTTGCGTGTCACTCTCCCGAAGTTCAGTGTCTTCATTAAGAATTCAAAATAATGGATTTGCATCCTCCTTTTTTTCCCACTCGCTTCCGACCTCGCCGCAGTGGAAATCACCGCGTCGCCTCTCCGCCGAAATTTCACATCGGCGCGACATGGCTCAAGGCCGTGACGTTGCGCAGACAAGTTCATCTGCGTCTTCGACAACAGATAGTGTGGTCGTGGATTCGAAACTTGTTGTTTTTCAGCGCAAGGATGGTGTGGATCATCCGTACGTTGAGGCCCAATTTGAGGGCCACCACGTATTTACGCCTTTGTACACCGAAGGAGGCGTTCTGGAAGCGGAGTTACAGTCATTGAAAAATATCAATTCAGTTGGCTCGCGACGAGCGAGGGAGTCAGCATTGCGCGAACTCGTACGTGAGCGGGAAACTCAGATACCTTTTGATATCACATTGCTGCAGCACGGTCTCGCTGAACGCGCTGAAGTTGACTATGTCGCCGCCGCGATTTACGCTCTGTCTCACGCACCGGGCCGCGTCAGGGTCACTTCAGAAAATCTGTATTTTATGCCAATTCATGGTGATGCCAATCGTTCTGTCGACCGCATTCCCTTGCATTCCCTTGTCTCTATTCGGCGGCTCCGGCATGGGTGTAAAAATGCCGCGTTGGAAATTGAGTACAACACTGCAGTTTTGTCGTCGACAAGCTCGCCATCGGCCTCGAACCCATTTGCAACTTTAATGCTTGCATTTCAAACAACAGAGGCACGAGAGAATATTTTTGCAACGCTCAAACGTTTGGGGAACAAGAAGCTTGATATTTATGGCAGGAATGAGCTGGACCTTGCTCTTGCGAAGTGGCGTCGAGGAGAGCTGTCTAACTATGAATACCTCATGTATCTTAACTTTGCATCGGGAAGAAGTTTCAACGATCTTTCCCAGTATCCTGTATTTCCGTGGGTACTCTCTGACTATACCTCTAAGGAATTAGACCTGGAAAATCCGGAAGTTTTTTCGAGATTTGAGCAAACCTATTGGCGCCCTTGATGAAACTCGACTTGCAGCGCTGAAGGAGCGCTACGAGGAGATGCCACCGCCCCGTTTCTTTTATGGTACCCATTATTCTACTCCGGCTTATCTCATCAACTACCTTGTTCGCGCGGCCCCAGGAGCCATGTTAAGATTGCAAAATGGGCGATTTGACATGCCTGACCGACTATTTCACAACATTGCAGAAACATGGAAAGGGGTGTGCACTAACCCAGCGGATGTTAAGGAGCTTATTCCTGAATTTTATACCTTGAACTACGCGAGAAGTGCGGCTTCGGGTATCGTGTCCTCCACGGCTTCCCCGGGACAATTTTTGGATAATGTGCTTGGGCTTGAGCTTGGAACTCGCCAAGACGGAAAGAGAGTAGATGCAGTTGAACTGCCGCCATGGGCTAACGGAAGCTCGGAAAAGTTTGTTCGAAAGCTTCGAAAAGCTCTTGAATGCCGCCTAGTATCCGAAAAACTTCATCTCTGGATTGATTTAATATTCGGAGTAACGAGTCGGTCCGAAGCGTCATGTAACATCTTTTATACCGATGTGGCGTTGCCAAATTCTATCGACGTGAAGGATATGCAATCGCTAACAGATGACGACATTAACCAAATGGAGACAATTTACTTGGAGTTCGGGCGGACTCCAGAGCAATTGTTTTGTCACTCTCATCCCCCTCGCTTCGGGGCTGTCCCTGATCAATTTCCGCTGGAGGAAGAGGCTCCGGTAATTGATACTCTACCGTCGCTCGGTATTGTGACCATCAACTCCGTATCGGAAGAAGTCAGTCCCATAACACAACCAACCAGAGTGACACATTTTTCACAAGTGGACTTGCAGGATAGTCCGGATCAAGTGGCTAGCGAAAAAGAAACAAGAGGAACACGGAGTCGCAGGGAAAGGAATACCAAGTCCCTACCTTGGTCCTGGGAAGCAGCGTCGAGGAAGAAATCAGATAACTCAATGCTTGGAAGACTGCAGCATATGGGCCGCGGTATGTCATCGCATCGACGAAGATCACAGGACTCTAGATCTTCAAAAGCTACTAGCAGTGGAACATTGGAGGCTTGCACGATGGCGCAATTCAAAATCGCGAAACATGACTCGAAAGTATCAATTAGTGACTCTATTCTCGTTAACTTTGAATGCCGTGCAAGGCCCGAAGAGTCTGTCCTAGACGCAATGAACCCAGCCTGGCCGAGAAGCCCAAGCAGTTCGAGCATTTCGAGCAGCGCCGGGACTAACGGAGAACCACGAAGCACTGACCAGAAATACGCTCTGTGCACCCTGTCTAGCGATTGCTACTTGCGCGTGCAACTGGGTGGCGAGTTGATCCGCTCGCGAGTTCTGGAGGGCTGCTCGGCCATCTGTTCTATGGAGAACGGACTGATTGCCTATGGGACGCGGAACGGAGGCATCGGTTACTACCACATAAACTCCGGGCGCGCGGAGATCCTTGTCGAAGAAGCGCACGAGACGCGCATCGAGCAGCTGTCCTATGTGCCTTCGCTAGCGTTGCTAGTGTCAGGCTCCCGTGATGCGAGCGTGAAGGTATGGCAGTTTCAGCGTGTTCAACGAGGACCGGGTGCGCTCCTGTTAGCCCTTGAACTGGACGCGGAGAGCAGTGTGGTGGAATTGGTGGCTACGCGCGACATGGCCGGCGCCGCCGGCATCGCCGCAAACGAGGACCTGGAGTGGGCGGTGCGACAATTGCTCGTTGCGGCACTTACGGCG
>JADWZK010121364.1_pt1 | contig 11212 bp, 11 predicted proteins | sample 8957641 | NCBI WGS metagenome assembly JADWZK01 (sample SAMN16576796, study PRJNA672827) | algae metagenome | host: rhodolith | place: South Korea: Udo, Jeju | collected 2014-09-18 | reverse complement strand
CCGCAGACCCGGTCCGAGTGCTCGGGGAAGGAACCTTTGGCACCGTCGTGCTGGTCCGCGAGCGCGCAACGCAGGAGTTTTTCGCGGTCAAGGTGATGAACAAAAGCCAGCTTGTGCATGAGGCGCAGCTGGATAACATTATCCTCGAGCGGCAGGTGCTTCGCGACGCCGGTCCGCATCCGTTTGTCGTCGAGTGCCACTCTGGGTTTCAGACCGATGACGCAGTCGTTCTCGTGCTTGAGTACCTGTCCGGTGGCGATATGTATGACCTCATGAAAGCAAACGGCACTCTCTCCGAGGAACAGGCCCGTTTCTACCTTGCAGAGACTGTTGTTGGTATCTCCGAGTTGCATCGCCACGGCTTTGTCTTCCGTGACCTCAAGCTTGAAAACATTCTACTCGATGACCTCGGCCACGTCCGTCTCACCGATTTCGGACTTGCCGGCCGCGCGGATACCTCGCGCTGGGACGACAAGAGTATCACTGACATTTCCGGAACAAGCATCTATCAGGCTCCCGAGATTCTGAAGAACGAGGCCATGGTTGCATTGTCGATTGGTGGGCCCTCGGCGTTCTCGCATACGTTCTTCTGACCGGTCGTCCGCCATTCACGAACGAGGGTTCCCGTGCAGAGCTGTATCGCAAGATCCAGACGCAAAAACTGGATTTGGACAAGGATGACAGACTGCAGCACGTGTCTCAAAACTGCCGTAACTTTATCTCGCGTTTGCTTGAAAAAAGCCCTGCGTTGCGCCTCGGTTCCACGAATGACGCGGAAGACGTGAAATCGCACCCGTTCTTTGCTGATGTGGATTTTGACGCCCTGTTGCGATTCGAGACCACGCCACCCTTTGCACCACCGCGCAGGGGTCCGGTGAACGGTGACGATATCTCAGCGGGCGACGCACAGCACGCTGAACGCGAGGTGCAGCGCAAGCTTACCGGTACGCATAAACCGATCAATCGGCAGGTTGCGAAGGCAGTCAAAGCTCGCGGCAAGCATCTCGATGAAGGTGAATATAAGCCGGTTTCGATCACCCCGCCAAACGGGGAAGAAGAGAAGGAACGCAGGATTTCAATCGGTCTCGATTGGAGGGCGCGAAACGCAGAGGCCGGAACGAAAACTTGGACAGGGACTACGGATGACTTTGGGCGCAAGGTTTAACTGACCTACTGCAGCACTGTCAGGGCTTATCGATTCCATTAATGAACCGATCGGTCTTAGCTGTTTCAGGTCATCTCCCTAGTCTTTTCTATGCACTTCTTGTTAACACGTCATTGAGGGATTCATTTTTTGGGTTTCTGCACAGCAGAATGCACCGGTTCATATTTCCTTTCTTCGTGCACCTCCGGGGTCCTTGTGAATTAGAAACTGCATTCGAGCAGCACTGTGCTTAAAGAATGCACTGTGTTTTTTGCGAATGTTCGTGATCCAGTCGGCGGTCGCACTCTTCTTGTGATTTCAGCTTCTACTATAAACATAGTCTTTGAGATACGCGTGAGCAAATTCGAACTGAAATAAAGAGTTGATAATAAAGAGAGGGAAGTTCCCTCTGCACAAAAATGTTCAATATATTATAGTACAGTTTTCATTTTCGATTGCAAAGCGTTGCCACTGAACGCAGTCTTTTGCAAATTAGGAGATAGTTAGCGGTTCCTGCGAGCCGGGCCGGAAACCTTTTCAGAAGACTCGGTCGCAATATTTCTGCTGAAAATTGGCTCAGACTCGGACATCCCGGATAAACCAGCAACTACAGCTTGCCAATCTAAGGACCGACGGGTCTACAACGGACCTATCGGTCTCCTTTCGACTCGGTCTGGAGTCCTGGCCGGCAGGCAAGCCCTAGAGAAGCGTCCAAAACCGCACCGTGAAAGATGCGCGCCGCGTTCTCAGTCGCCAGCCACATGACAGTGGCAGCAATATCACACGGTTGAATAAGTTCCCGCTTCGGCATACTATCGATAAAACGATCCACATTGCTCACCTTGGACAATGTACTCTGTCTGAACATATCCGTCTCCGTGGCCCCCGGCGACACACACATCACATCAATTTTGTCCCGCACGTACTCCGCCGCCAGATGTTTTACGAGATAGGTCATCGCAGCCTTGCTCATGAGATCAGACGGGCGGTACTCAGGGAAGACGGCGGCACTTCCGCCGCCCACAGAACCGATGAAAATCACTATTGCCCGTCCGCGCCCGTCGCGCCGGTCCGCCGCCTTGCGTAGCAGGGGTTCAAGCGCCTCGGTCACCCACATTGGGCCCAGCGCATTGACGCGCATGAGCGCCGCGTCCTCCTCCGCGCGGCGCAGAATAGCGGCAGAGCTCTTCGGGGTGCCATTGGGCTGCGCAGGCACGGCGTCGGACGTGGGCAGGGAATCAACGTAGCCGCGGACAGTCGCGGAGCCCAATGCGGCGTTGTTGACGAGCACATCCACGCCGTGTCCGTCGCACCATTGCGCGACGGTTTGCGCAAATGCGGACACAGAGTTTATGTCGCCCTGGTCGAGCTGCGTCTTGGTGACGGTCGATTTCCACGCGGATTCCAGCGCATGGACGCGTGCACGCTGCGGAGATAGCTGAAGAGCACGAGGTGACCGGCGGCCGCGAAGGTCTCGACGATGCTGCGGCCGATGCCGGCGCTGCCGCCGGTGACGACGACGCGGAGTTTGCGCGCGGCCCCACTCACGCCGTTCGGAGATGGATGTTGCCGAGTTGACGGCGAGTGCAATCCGTTCGAAGGTGGATTCAGCCCGTTCGAAGGCGTGAAGAGGCCGTTCGGTTCCATCGCGGAGCGTGCGGAGTGCTGTGCGGGCATCGGCGACGACGGGAAATATGGGCCGAGCACCACGAGGGGCTTAAGAAGTGGAAGAATGATGGAAGTGGGTAAAGGTGAACTTGACTGTTCTGACTGTTCACGGTCGAAAAGGTAACCTACTTCGATTGTGCAATTCAATGCTTGATTTTTTAACTGAAATTTAGATTTTGCAAATGCTGGACGTCTTCCTTACATAGCCCGTCCCAATCGCTGTTAAATGAAAAAAATGAATAGAGGAGGATCAGAAGGACCCAGCAATGTTAATGAGTTTTCATTACAGTCAGACACACCCTTCCGAATAACCTCAAATTTATCCAGTCCTGGACACAGCGTAGGGCATTAAAATGCCGTGTGCTCGTCCTCTATCGACAAAGTTACAGTACAATTTGTCTTCTGTTTTAGAGTTCTTACTCTTCTGTTGCGCCAAGGCCTTCAAATGGATTGTCCCTTTGAAGCTTGCCACTCTTCCGGTCGTGCAGTTATCTGTGGCCTACCGGCAAATCCTGAGGACCGTGCTTCTGTGAAATCGTTTAGCAAATTAGTTTTTCAAAGAATAAGATCCCTGTCTAACGTATTACTGTATTGCAAGCCCATGGGATGGCTTTCGGCTGGCTGCAATTGTACATTTTAAGACATCACTGCGGGAGTCGTCAATATCATGTTGGCACAGGGAAGGAAAAATCCCCCTAGACTCATTTCAGTATGTTATTGCAATCCCTCCAAGTCACAGTTTCGAGTTCAAGACGTTAACGACGTCATCATGAATTTGTGTCTGTATATAGAAGGAATGTTACGCCTTTCGGTCCATGAAAGGCTTGTGTTTTGTTCGTTTTTGGTCTAGCTGCAACCGTTAATGAAGGTGATATGACTAATGTGTCTGTGGAGACAAAAGAAAAGCTTCCCCTTCGGTGTTTTCATCCTGCAACTCCCAGCAGGTCGTGAGATAGACCAGCATTAGGTACATCTATGCGTATTGGAGATGTACTCCACAAGTGATATCTACTAAAAAGCCAGTGCCAACGGCCATGGAAGGAACCTGACTTCATTGTGATTCCAGTTTCCCCACTTCTTTTCCCTCTTTTCTTCCTTACTGTTCAGTTCTATTGCCAGATTCCACTCAGCGTACCAAAATTGAGTCCTTTTGGGTTCGAAGAGAATGAAGAGAGTTACCAAATGTAGATACAGTTCAACCTTTCCAAAACACTCCAAAGACATCGCACGAGACAGACAAAAGAGGCGACTGCACGCGATGTAAACACGCGCAGCCAACCATAACTAGTAGAAATCGGAATCTCGGCAAATATCCACGAGGGCTCTACAACATATTGCAAAGCCCCAAGGTCCGTGCGCATTCAAAACGACCTCTCTAAATCGCATATATATTTACCGTCCTTCGCACAGCGGTAAATCGCACAGCTCATGAAATGGCCGATGGGGATAATTTGCAACAGAAGCGGTCCATCGTGGACGTGTCCGAATGGGACTCCTGCAATGTTGGTAGCGTCGAGGGTGCCTCCCTCACACCAGAGGGCAACCCTCGTCGCAATCGGGTCTCCAGCATGCGCTCCTCGCTCTTCCAAAAATCCGCCAATAAGGAAGTGCGTAAACTCGACGACGAGTCGCTGCGTGTCTTCGCCAATGACGAAGACGCCGCTGCGCTCCGCCTGCCGCTTCAATTCGCGGATAGCGAGGCCCTAAAGATGTGCACATTTGGAAGAGCGAACAAGAAGAACTGGACAAAGGACATTTTCGCCATTTCGCACAACGCCGTGCGGTGTGAAATCGGACACATTGCCGAAATCCTCGACGCAATCAAACTTATCGCCGGCAGGCTGACCGTTGGTGACCTGGAGCAGTTTCGCGTCTGGTGGGAGAGTTCCTCGGCCATCATGCTTGATTATCTCGAAATTGAAACCAAGGTGTTTCTACCCTGGATCCACGACGCTCTCCGTAACGGCGCTTCCGATGAATGCTCCGCTGTCGTGGCGAACATGCCGGTCGAGCACTCCACCCTGCGTGACTTCGTAGAGCAGATTTCAATGCTGTTCAACAAGTGTATCTCCGACAGTCCGCGGGCAGTGAGCCAGGGAAAGCGCGGAAAGGACCACCTGTGCGTGGACCTTGTTGTCACTTTCGACAGGTTCATCACAAAAATCCTCAAGCACATGCACCAGCAGGAGACCTGTTTGCCAGATGTGCTTTCGGCTCATTACAAAAATGAAAAGGTTGAGCGAGACCGAATATTAGAGCTCATCATCACGGAGACCGTCAAGTGTGGGCGTCAGCCAGATCTAACCCTGGTTCTGCACACACGCTGGATGTCGGACGCAAAAGGAATGAAAGCGTATTTGCGCAAGCTGAAAGAGTGCTATGATTGCAGCATGTCCAGACTTCAGAGCCAGTTCGAGTTAAACCACGGCGGTACGATTGCTGTTTTCAAGGTGAAAGCTGGAAAGACGTAGAGAGATCTCGTGCGAATATTCACGTGCTTCGCCGCTCGAGAGGTCTGGAACGAGGAGCTTCTGTTCAGAACTTTGGAATATACCATGGATCTCAGGGGAAAAGCAAATCAGTGCCGTTCAAGACCAGGGGAGGTAGCTTCTGTAGACAATATACAGGGTTGTGCTCGACGTTTACAGTATTGATCCCAGATTGATCTTTCCAGCAGAAGGAAGTCTAATGCGTCCGTTCCAATGCCCAAAAATATTCAAAATATAGCAGTTTAAAAAAATTCAGCTTATGATCCCTTCCCACCGCGCGGTTCACGAAACTGACACCCGTTTTCGTTCAGTTGTGACTTGAGATAGGGGTGCATGCCAGCGGGATGGGTCAGTGAAGTTGCTTGCCGAGCCATTTCCTCTTGAGATGTCGCTTCGCGAGCTATGGGCATCTACAGCGCGTTATTTGCGCTCCAACCGCGCAAGGGTGATATTCATGTCTCTCGCGGGAGTCGGCATGGCTGCGACCAGCGTCTTCCTGCATTCCCAGTACAGGCGCGTTCACCAGATTTTGGACGAGCAGCGAGCGATTGGTGCGCGTGTATTGCGCGCTAGGTATGTCGCAAACTCACAGACCGTGAAAGACTGTCTGGACGCGTTGCTCCCGATTGCGCGTGGTTGCGTAAAGGACGGGCCGTTTATCAAGGCTGAACATCTCGTGCTTATGCTGCGTGACCCGACTGTGGACAAGGGGAAAAAGCGTGATCTGTGGGAACGTCTTAAGATTGCGACGTTTGTCGAGCTCATCGGTGCGGCCTATATCGTTGCAATGTTGCACGCAGTACTCTCTTTGCAATGCAACCTCGTGTTCCGGGATTTCGGGGTCGACGAAAATGCTCTTGTTGAATTGCCACCCACGCAGCCGATAGGAACGGATACAAAAAATGCCTATATGCACAAAGTGCGTGAGCACGTTCTCAGCGCTTCCTTTGTGAACGCGGTGTTCTCGGCGCTTGAGGATATTGCGACAAATGAGCTTGCGGAGGTGTCTCTCAAGCAGCGTTTGGGGAGAGATGATGTTGCTAGGCGGGTGCGTCACATCTGCGATATGGTTAATTTTCATGGGCTGGACGAGCTTTCCGGAAATTGGCTTTTTGCTGTTGACAATGAACGTGATTTGGATGAGGATGTGCAGGCGCTGCTTGCTGAATCAGTGGACCTTGCAAATGAATTGGATATTTCGAAGGTGATTCACGAGGCAACTTTTTCTTTGCTTGATTCTGTGCTCGACCAGATTACCGTTGTGGAATGGGGAAACAGTCAGCGAATTCCTTGTGCCCAGTTATTGGCCCCGCTGCACAAAGCAGGCAATGAATTGCTTGAATGTGTCCCTGATTGTCTTGATACCGAACCAGTTGGTCAACAGTTTGCGGCTGCGGTGCTAATTTCCGGAGAACAAGAATCTGTCGAACCAATGCGAGGGTTTTCCTAACTCTTACTACAATGCTCATGAATGTTTCGCTAACCCTAGTGGTTGTTCTCGTCCGACCATTCAACAATTATTTAAACCAATGTTTACACTCATAATTCCGTAAGGAACAGCAAGGTTGTAAGAACTCGTCCTTTAAAACTAACAAATGCTGAATGCAAGGGACACATGCAATAAACTTCGACATGCTCACAGAGATTTTTCTATGCACGTGACAGTTTCTTCTTCAGTGGCCTCTTTTCGACTGGCAGAGTATCGATTTTCACCGCCATAATAATGTCGTTCGAAGTGATGCCACCGACGGAATGGGTCGACATTGAAAGATGCACTTCGTTCCACGACTTAATGCAAATATCAGGGTGGTGTCCCTCACTTTCTGCCATCGCACCAACTCGATTGACAAAGTCCAATGCAGAAGCAAAGTTTTTCGTCCGAAAAGAGTGCAGGAGCGCAGTTCGATTCTCATTCGCTGTCCAGTCTGGTACCAGCGGGAGATGAGCATCAAGTTCTGCAGCAGACATTGGCTCACTAAGACCCTCGCAACCAACGCACTTCGAATCCGCGGTTATAGACATTGTGGCAGGCGTGGTAAATGCCCGGCTCCTTATCGCAGTCTTTCTGGCTCCCCGAGGCCTGATACGGACACCTTACGCGGGTTAGCTCAGTTGATCTCGACACTGCTCTGCTCGATCTTTGGTACCCGAAAACAAATGGGAAATAGCGCGTTTTCCAGACCGGAATGCTACGCTAGGCCTTCCCAAATTAGCCGCAAATGCGCTCATCGGTGGGTAGTGGCGAGCTCCTCTTTACTGCTGAAGATCACAACTTTCCTTCACTAAAATCAGCGCACCATTTTCCAAGGTTATGATACTCTACACATCTGCGTTCGTAATTGCGAAGGAGAGTTTGTACACGGTCATGATGCGCCCTGTTCCAGCCTGGCTCGTTAGCGGCAGTACCAATTTTTTCCCCCGCCCCGTGATGGAAGTGCCTGAGTATACGAATATGACGACTGGCCGCGGAAGCCGCGGCGGGCGAGGGCGCAATCGTGGACGTGGGCGCGGTCATTTTGGTCTGGGACGTGGGCGTGGGCGAGGGGGTGGGCAGGGGTCAAGAGGACGCGCAAGGTATCAGGGAACTGGAGTCCCGTTCACGCCAGTTGCAAAAGGATTCAAGTACTTCAAGCACTCTTTCCTGGAAGACCCATGGAAGAAACTTGAAGAGCTACAAGACCGTGAGGAAGAAAAGGCGAACATGGAGGAAATTGATATAGACATAGACCTCAACAATGACATGGAAGAAACTTCTAAACCTGTGAAACAAGAGAGGGGAAAAGAACTACCTACGAAAGAGGCAGCAACTACTAATATCCCGACTTAAAGATTCTACGGATCGCACTAATTCTTGAGTACTTCACTGATGAAGGGGCGAGAGGCAGAGTATGGATCAGGGTCGTAACGACCAGTGACATCCTCTCCGTTCTCGAAAACTTGCCATTCTCCCGGCCCACCTCCATAAACCTTGTACTGGCGTTCGCGGTAATGGCGCGCGTCAATCAAGCGAGCAGCCCTACTGTCGTTATATATCTCAATTGTAGACGAGGAAGGCATGGGACGCTTCGTAAGATCAGCGAGCCGCCGTCTGTATTCCCACTGACGATCATCGAGACAGTGCACGTACTTGGTTTCAGAACCCAATAAAGCAGCCTCTTCCAATTCTCGTTGATGCAAAGCATACAGCTTTTCCAAGCTTACTTCTCCAGATAGAACAGCCACAGCAAAGCTCGACTGGTCTTCAAACAAAGGGAACGGAACAATTTTCCACGGGATCCCAATCACGCTCAAAGTCGGCATCTTGAGACTTACGCAATGCTCGACAAGTCCGTAAATGCAACGCGAATCAGCGCTCGATCGAATGCCGATTTCCGGATCTAAGAATGGCAGCGTGTAAGTATACCCTGTGCACAACAATACGTCATCAACGTCTGGAATCGTCGAACCATCAGTGAGCAATACTGAGCCATCTGCGGTTAGAGAGTTAATAGCCGCCACTTGAGGTACTATTCCGCCGTACGGCGCTCTGCCAGCCCCTCGTCTATGGGATAAAAAGACTTCTGCGGCACCTGCGCGCGCTAATTCCAAAGCTATATCCGTGCCTACGCAAAGAACAAATCATGCAAAGAACAAGAAACAGCGGATTAGAGAGTTTTTTGGAATTGACCTTCGACAAGAATAGAAAGCCAACCGCTCGTAAATGCTTCGGAACACAGCGAAGAAAATGTACGTACCAGAGGGACCAGCGCCTAAAACTACGACACGACGGTTTAAAAAAGGTTGCGGGGTACGGTAAAGATGGGAATGGGTGACCGTCCGCCCGCTTCTCACCTGAAAGCGACTAGCCCCTGGCGGCAAATACGGATTGGGAGTAGAGTAATGCCCATTGGCGACGACCACTGCGTCAAAAAAGTGTTCCGAAGACGCAGGCGTCCCAGACTCGTCATTAGTTACAGTAACACTCCACGCGGATTCGGTGGATGGCGAGATACGAACGACTTTGGTGCGAAACTTGATCAAGTCGCGCAACGAAAAGGTCATCGCATAGTTCAAGAGATACTCGTGTACCTGTTGGTGACCCAAAAACGAGTTTCGGGTCTCACGAAAAGGAAAGTCACGGAATCGCATAATTTCTTTGGGGAGATTGCATCGCAGGTTTTCGTACATCGACGATTTCCCCGCGATATCCCCATAATTCCACGTACCGCCGCATTCCGTAGCAGCCTCAAACACTGTTGCCTTATATCCTCCATCACGCACAGCGCGCGCGGCGGCGAGACCGGCCGCACCGGCCCCGACAATCGCCACTCGAGCGCCACGAACGACCAGCGCGGCAGCCATCTTCGTGCTCACTGCAAAACGCCTGCGGTTTCCGTTACTTGAACGGAATTGAGGTTGTCATATGGTCAGGACTTCATCGATACGAGAGCTCACGGGAAAGCTGCGCATATGGTTATTTTTTTACTATTTTCTCTCCCACATTTGCTCGGCATGTCATCTACGGTACAGGGACCAGCGCAACCAAGCCCCCTCAGCTTAGATTAAGCAAAAACTGTCAAAGATTCCGAGCATCATCAGCAGTTACACGCGAACCACATGCCCATTAATGTGGAAGCGTCGCTCCGGAGAAGGAGTTCACCACAAAATCTGCATCTGATATTATCAGCTTCACATACGGTACCGTTAAAGCAGGACGTCATCGAATATCGTTTGCTATCTCGTCCGTTCGCCGGGGTGAAAGTTCCCTATCGAGACCTCCAGTTTCTTCATCTGACAAGGTTGAATCAGAGTCTAATTCCACCATGCCATAACCACTAAATGAGCCCTCCTTCTGAGCATCAGTGAGCAGGTTATCAGTCATACTTGCGTCCGGAATGAGAACAAACACCAATGGCACCACCAGCAAAGGCAGTACAAAATGAGCAATAAAAATCGCCAAAGGTAGGTTGTCAAAGTTGCATTTTCCCTTAGCCGGGGTGTCGATGCCTAGGACTTCAATGAGGGCGACTCCAAGGCCTCGGGCGACATTACTCCCGAGGTTCTGATACGACGCAAGAAGAGCATAAACGCTTGCTTCCATGCCCTTGGGGCACAACTTGGATGTGAGCGTCACAGCCGGCATGAAATCCAACATTGACGCCACCGAAAAAATAATAGCATCACCGATGAGAAAGGCCACCTTGTCGGGAATGCCCAAGGAGACGTTGATGCGTTTGACAATAAAAATGTCAAAACATGAAGCAGCCAGCTTCACAAGACAAGTACACCAAAACGCAGTCCTGAATTTTCCTCTGCTCAGATACGCCTGAAAAATTGTTACCCCAGCCATACCAGCGATACTCCCAGCAATCGCAGTATACGTAATATAATACGTATATTTGAAGTGCGGACCACCTGGAATACAATCCGGTTTCCCAGTGAAAAAATAATCGACGGCACCTGAAATAGAGAGATACGATGCGCTGCTCAGGAACATGTACAGGTTGGCGTTCCCCAACATACGCGGTAGCCATAGACTTCCCAAAATTGCGAGAATAATTGACGTTCCCATAGAAGCGGTAGCCTGCACAGTTGCACCAGGTACAAGAGGGGATAGTCCGACTACCAGGGCTCCGATGGTCATCACAATCGAAAGCTTGAAGAGCTGCGGGTGCTTCTGGATTTTGTCTTTCCGCACTCCACGACTTTCAACGGGCAGTAATTCGTCATGAAGAGCACCAAACGCCGTCGGAATTATAACCTGAGCGGCTAGGGGCAGGCAAATGAGAAATATGTACCTGGGCAGACCATGGTCCGCAATGGGACCTGCAAGTACGGACCCGACAAACCCTCCGAGATTGACCAGGCCCCAGACAAAACTGACTAGATCACTGCCGCTTTCCGGATGTTCGACCATTTTCTCCGCATACTT
>JADWZK010079796.1_pt1 | contig 11228 bp, 15 predicted proteins | sample 8957641 | NCBI WGS metagenome assembly JADWZK01 (sample SAMN16576796, study PRJNA672827) | algae metagenome | host: rhodolith | place: South Korea: Udo, Jeju | collected 2014-09-18 | reverse complement strand
AAGAAGAAGAAAAGTATTAAAGATGGCCAAAGGATTCAAAGGATCTCATTCATCTTTGTTTCGTACAGCTAAGCAGCAGGTCATGAAAGCGTTGAGGTATTCTTATGCTGGCCGTAAACAAAACAAAAGAGATTATAGACGTATTTGGATTACAAGAATTAATGCTGGCTTGTTTATTTATAACATGTCTTACAGTAAATTTATGTATTTGCTAAAAAAATCTCACATAGCCCTAAATCGCAAAATCTTGTCACAGCTAATCATTGTAGATTATCCAGCTTTCGAAAAACTTATTAGTACAATTAGCTAGTTATTTAATGACTGTACTATATTCAGTATATATACTATACTCAATATAGTATTAATATGTTAATAAATTCTATTAATTATGTGTTTGCTTAAAAAGATTAAATCTTCTATAATATTGATTGTATTTCATTTGTTTTAAGTGCTGGATTGATGCTTGTGCATGTTCGATAGCCAAGTCCTTAGCCTGCTCTAATCCATTGGTTGATTTAATTAGTTCAATAGCTTTTTCTGTATCCCTGTTTTCTCCAAATTCTCGCTCGATTAGTTTGTATAGTTTTGGACACTCATTTAATGCAAAGAGTAGAGGTGATGTCAGGTTTCCATTTTTCATATCAGACCCAGCAGGCTTACCAATTACTTGATCTGTGCTAATAATATCTAAAATGTCGTCCGTGATTTGAAAAGCTAGTCCTAAATGCTTGCCGTAATTATAGAATTTATTTTGTTGATTTAGATTATTGCCGCTAATAATTGCGGCAGCTTTGCAGCTTGAAGCAATCAATGAAGCCGTTTTATAAAATGATTTATTGATGTAGCTATTGACTGACATTGATGTATTAAAGTTATTGAGGGCTTGTTGAACTTCTCCTTCTGCAAAATCTGTAATCACCTTGGAAATTATTTTTACTACTTCCAGACTATTTAAATTGCCTAGATACCAAGAAGATTGCGCAAATAAGAAGTCACCCGCCAAGACAGCAATTTTATTGCTGAATTTGCTGTTTACTGTTCCTGAACCTCTTCTTGTATTACAATCATCTATGACATCGTCATGTAATAAACTTGCTGTATGTATAATTTCTGTAATTTCAGCTAGGCGCTTATGTTCATTCTTTAGATGACCATTCTTGCTTGTTGCTTTTCCTATTAACAGTATAATAGATGGCCTAATTCGTTTACCGCCAGCATGAAATAAGTGCTCTGCTGCCGCATAAAGTATAGGGTGTCTTGGACCAGTCATTGTGCTTAAGTTAGAGTCTAAAGTATTTAAATCTTCTTGTATTCTTGAAAACATACGACTTGACAATAATAATTATAAATATTTTTCTGTATATTGTAATAATATAATTGTACTATTGATTTTTTGCAAAATTAATTATCTATATTTTCAGTATTCATCCTTCTATTTGCTGTATTGAAATAATGTTTATGCAGACTGTTATATAATGTAAATTTGAATCTGTACTTAAAAGAGGTGTTGATTTTATGACTCAGGAAATTCGTTTGCCATTGACTGCTTTAAGAAAATATGAGGTATCAAAGCAGCAAGTCTTAAGTATGTATGAGGATATGGTTTTGGGCCGTAGTTTTGAAGATATGTGTGCCCAAATGTATTATAGAGGTAAAATGTTTGGTTTTGTGCATCTGTATAATGGCCAAGAAGCGGTTTCTACAGGTGTGATTAAGGCTTTAGCTAAACAAGATTATGTCTGCAGCACTTATCGAGATCATGTTCATGCTTTAAGCAAAGGTGTGTCAGCAAAATCTGTAATGGCTGAATTATTTGGTAAGGAGACAGGGTGCAGTAAAGGCAGAGGTGGCTCGATGCATATTTTCTCTTCGCCTCATAATTTTCTAGGAGGTTTTGCGTTTATTGCCGAAGGTATTCCGGTTGCTCTTGGTGCAGCTTTTCAAAGTGTATATTCTAAGCAGGTTTTAGGGTCTCAAGATCTACTAAGGGTTACGGCAGTCTTTTTTGGTGATGGCACAACTAACAATGGTCAATTTTTTGAGTGCCTAAATATGTCCGTATTGTGGAAGCTGCCTGTAATTTTTGTTGTAGAAAATAATCAGTGGGCAATAGGCACAGCTCATCATCGTTCAACACCTATGCCAGAAATTTACAAAAAAGCTGAAGTTTTTGGTCTACCAGGTATTGAGGTTGACGGCATGGATGTTTTGGCGATAAGAAAAATAACTGAAGAGGCTATAGCTAGAGCAAGATCCGGTGAAGGTCCCACTCTTATAGAAGCTTTAACTTATCGTTTTCGAGGACATTCACTCGCTGATCCTGATGAATTGCGTTCAGCTGAAGAAAAAGAAGCATGGATGGCAAGATCCTATATCACGTTTATCTAATTATATTATGGATAATGGTATTGACAGTCAAAGCGGTCTTGATCAAATTAAAGACAGGGTGCAAAAAAAATATTAATGACGCCATCGATTTTGCGCTATCAAGTCCTGAGCCAGATACCAAGGACTTAAAGAAATATTTGTTTGCTGACTAACAATCTAGATTTTGTATGTATTATTATTAACACCAGATATTCCAGTAGTAATTGTATGACGTCTAAATATTTTATGTTTGATGCCTTAAAGCAGGCTATTGATGAAGAAATGCGAAATGATGATTCTGTTTGTGTTTTAGGTGAGGATATTGGACACTATGGCGGATCCTACAAGGTTACCAAGGACTTGCATGCTAAATATGGAGATTTAAGAATATTGGATACACCAATAGCAGAAAATAGTTTTACTGGTATGGCCATTGGCGCAGCTATGACTGGTTTGAGGCCGATAGTCGAAGGTATGAATATGAGCTTTTTACTTTTAGCTTTCAACCAGATTGCTAATAATGCTGGTATGTTAAGATATACATCAGGCGGTAACTTTAATATCCCATTAGTTATTAGAGGCCCCGGAGGCGTGGGTCGCCAGCTGGGAGCAGAGCATTCGCAGAGGCTAGAGGCTTATTTTCAGGCTATACCCGGCCTAAAAATAGTTGCTTGTTCCACACCGTACAATGCAAAAGGCTTGCTTAAATCAGCTATTAGAGATAATAACCCTGTTGTCTTTTTCGAGCATGTTTTGTTGTATAATTTACAGCAAGATTTGCCTAGTGATACTTATTTTTTGCCTTTAGATAAAGCAGAGATTGTTAGAAAAGGTCGCCAGATAACAATTTTGACATATTCTAGAATGCGCTATCATGTTATGCAAGCTACAGAAGTTTTAGTTGAAGATGGCTATGATCCGGAAATTATTGATCTAATTTCTTTGAAGCCACTAGATGTCCAGACAATTGTTTTGTCAGTTAAAAAGACGCATAGAGTGGTTATTGTTGAAGAGTGCATGAAAACCGGTGGAATTGGTGCTGAATTGATTGCGCAAATTAATGACATGTGCTTTGGTGATCTGGATGCACCAATTGTTCGTTTATCTTCTCAAGATATACCAACTCCTTACAACGGCAATCTTGAGAAAGCAACTGTAATTCATCCTCGCCAAATTATTGATTCTGTTAAGCGCTTGTGTTTCTTGGGTAATTAATAACTGTCTTCAGCAAGCCTCTTGGCTTGCTGATTTTTACTCTATCTAGTGCTAATTACTAGAAGTTCATTTCAGAAGTTTGAACTTTTTCCCATTGTTTTTTCTTAATTACAAAGAATATTTGAGATATAGCTATCACAATAAAAAATGCGATCATGCCTTTTATTCTGTTTGGACTTTGTAGTACTATTTCGGTTTCATTTTGGCCAAAGCCACCGACATTTGGATCTTTTGTTAGTAGTTGACTGATTACTACTCTCTCTCCTTGTTTTATTTGCAAATCTAAACTTTGTGGTATTGTTTCAGATATGACCATCCCGTCTAATGTTTCAATATCTACTTTGCGATTGCCGCTATCTAAAAGCTCGATGTTAATAATCTGGCCATTTGCAGGTGATGCAATAGGATTATTGTTTGTTTTGTCGCCACTAGGGTATACTTGCCCTCTTCCTCTATTGCCTCCGGCGTATATGGGGTATTTTAGAAAAATGTATGTTTTTTATTCTTTGTCTGGGGATCAGGGGGATAAAAATAGGGAAAGTAATTTTCTTGATTTTTTATTTCCTGGCATAGGGCCAACAACTAAAATATTTTCTTTCTTTGTGCTATAAGGCTGTATATATATGTTTTTTGTTTTAGCTTTGATTTCTTCAGATATTAAATTAGGCGGAGCCATTTTGAAGCCATCAGGCAGAATTAAAACCGCCCCAATATTTAGCCCTCCTTTTTTTCCATTTCCCAAGACCTGTTCGGCACTTAAGTTATAAGGTAATTTTATAGTGGCCTCGAATACAGTATTAGGTAAAACAGATTTTGGAACTTCTAAGGAAATATTTTTTTGTGCTAAATGGCAGTTTGCACATACAATTCTTCCTGTTGCCTCACGCGGATTTTCGTAGCCTTGTTGAGCATATATTGGAAAGGCATTGGCTGAACCGTTTGCAAAGTGCAACCAGTAAACCCCAATGAAGACAAGCAATAGCAATACTGTTTTGTTGATTAAACGACGGCAATAATATAGGTTCATGTTTGTTTTTTGATTTATGTATCCTTATTTCTATCTATAATAACATTCAATTTTTATGATTATCAGTAAATCATGATTATAAATCAATGTTTTTGCCACTAATTATTCTTTTCTTACTTGCGTAGGAGTTTTAGTGTCATAATTCCTCCGAGATATAAAGATAGAATAGCTAATGACAGCAGAACTTGTGTTATAGGATCTGTGGACGGGGTCAAAATAGCGCTAATTATTGTTGATAGTAGTAGTACATATTTCCAGTAAATAACCATGTGTTTGGAAGAAGCTATGCCTAATAAGCCTATAATAATTTGTACGATAGGTATTTGAAAGGCCAGCCCTGTACTAATTAATAAAATTAATATAAAGTCAAAGTACTGTTCGAATGACCACATGGGTTCGACTACATCTGATCCATAGTTAATAAAAAAGTGTAAAGCCGCGGGTATTAATATTTTAAACGAGAAATAAACACCTAGAAAAAATAAGCAGATAGATGAGATAAGAATAGGTAAAAAAAAACTTTGTCTCTTGTTTAGTTAGACCAGGAAGAATAAAGAGGACAATTTGATATATTATAAATGGGCTACTAATGACTAGTCCGGTATAGCTAGATATTTTAATAGAGGAAAAAAAATATTCTCCAGGTGCTAATTGTAAAAATTTGACTCCAATGGCTGGTTGTTGCAGCAAAAAAGAAATTTCTTTGACATAAGAAAATGCAATAGCTGTAATGATTGTAAAAAATATAGTTGCTTTAATTACTCGATGACGCAGCTCTTCAATGTGTTCGAAAACAGACATTTTAATATCATTGTTCATTATTTTTTTTCAGATAGTTATGTTGTATTGACTTATGTAATTATTGCATTATTTTCTTTTCTGTAATTATTATATTATAAAAATGTTAAACTGCTCTGTTTCATGAATATAGTATTACAAAATTTATCTTTATTCTAGATAGTCTTTATCTTAGATTGTATCATTTATTAAGTATCTGGTTAAATTAAGTAAAGAAGTTTATTTAGTGTATTTTTAATGCATTCTTTTTCGTATTTATAATTTGGGTAATATCTATACGCATCATTTAAGGAGATATATAGATGAGTGTTAAAGCAAGTGGTGGCAGTCCGTTAGCAAAACCACAACTTTATCGGACCGCACCAATTTCTGTTATTACACAAGCAGAGCAGCAAGATAGATTTTTGCAATTGGGTGAATTAAATGATTTAGTTACTTTCCTAAATTCAGGAGCAAAGCGCTTAGAAGTAGCTAATTTGTTGGCTAAAAATGCGAGTATTTTAGTTTCAAAGCCGCAGACAGAATATTATTGGCGGCTCAGCTATTTCGTTATTTAGAGAGACCTCAGGCTTCTTTTTTTTGTGACTTACAGGTGGGTGAAAGGATGGGCCAAGACTTATCTGGAGATGTCAAGGAAAATCTATTTGTTGGCCTGAAATCTGCTTTTAGATCCGGAGAAGGATCTCCCCCAGGTTTTAAGCCAATTAATATTGTGCGTTATGGTTCTGAACGTATGAAAAAATCGCTTCGTGATTTAGATTGGTTCTTGAGATATTTAACCTACGCAATTGTAGCAGGAGATCCTAATATTTTAACTGTCAATATTCGCGGTTTGCGAGATTTAATTGACAATGCTTGTTCAAGTGCGGCAGCAATAGTTGCACTGAGAGAAATGAGAAAAGAGGCTCTTGAAATTACTGCTCAAGATATAGACTCCCGAAATATAATTCGTCAATATTTTAATGTATTGATATCAGAGTTTGAATCATCTGCTTTAACAGATAAGTTAAGAAGAAGAAATTCTGTGGATTTACAGGGCCTGCGCTTGCCTCAGGTTTATGCTAAAGCAGGAGTACCCATTCAGCGCTTTGTTATGAAGTCTTCTCTCTCAGTCAATGAGAAAAATTCTGTAATTAAAGCTTGTTATAGGCAAGTATTTGAGCGTGATATAGCTAAGGCTTACAATTTATCTATTTCTGATTTAGAATCACGTGTAAGAAATGGACAAATCTCTATCAAAGAGTTTATAAGAGCTCTTGGTAAATCCTGTTTATACAAAAAAGGATTTTTACGAGCCTTTTGTAAACAGCAGGGTCTTAGAGTTATCTTTTTCGTCATTTTTTAGGTAGAGGCCCAAGTTCTTTGAAAGAGTTTCAAAAATACTTTTCTGTTTTATCTGTAAGAGGTTTAGATGGTCTCATCGATAGTTTGCTCAATTCATCAGAGTATGCAGATTATTTCGGAGAAGAGACAGTCCCTTATGCTAGATCTTTAGGTGAGGAAGCTCAAGAATGTAGTAATTGGGGTCCTCAGCTTGATCTGCTTAACTATAGTGCTCCTTTTAGAAAGATTCCTCAATTTATTACTTTATTTAGTGATTATGCAAAGAATTTACCTGATCAACACCCTTATGGTTTAAGTAATGACTATTTATCTGTACAATTTGGTGCTATTTTCCCTAATAATCGAGTAGGCTTGCGTAAAAAATCAGCTCCATTCGGTAAAGACACAAGGAGGATATTAATTAGGCGTGGTCCAGGTATATACAGTCAGATAAGTAATCCTGTGGTACGATCCAAGCTTACAAATTTATCAGACCTCAAAGTTTTTCAAATCAGCTCTGATCGAATTCAGGGTTCTTCTGTGTCTTCGGTTATACGCGCGGCGTATTTAAGAGTTTTTGGTCGCTTAGTCTATCAAGAGGAATTGATTCTACTTAAAAAAGGCGAAAATCAGTTAAGAGATAGTAAGATGTCTGTTCGTGATTTCATCCGCTACTTAGTAAAATCTACTACTTTTAAGTCAATATACTGGCAGCCTCTCTATATATGCAAAGCCATAGAATATATACACAATAGGATACTTGGTAGACCTACTTATGGTCGTCAAGAAATTAACAAGTATTTCGATATTGTTTACAAGCAGGGCTACAATATGTGCATTGACTCTATTATTGATAGCGCGGAGTATACAGAGTCATTTGGCGACAATATTGTGCCATACGAAAGATATGTTACGCCTCGAAGCTTATCTTCTAGGTTTTTGAAAACTAGTGTTATCCGCAATTCTTTGGACTTAAATCGCGATTCCGGTAGATTTATAAAATTAGGCCGTCCATCTGATAATACTAGCGTTCACAGTATCCAGCAAAAAATCTATCAGGGTGTTACTGCTTTAAGAGATCAAAATGTAGTTTTTGTTAAGATTCCAAATTCTACTAGGCAAAGTCTGGAGCAGATTTTAAGAGTGGCCTATCGTCAGATTTTTGAACGGGATATAAGCATTTGCAATGTAAATTCTGAATTTATTTCTGTAGACAGATCATTTTTATCTGGTGAAATTAATGTTAAGGAATTAATTGTTCGCTTAGGCTTGTCTTATTTATATGGTAAGGAATTCTATAGACCTTATCCGAACACGAAAGTGATAGAGTTGGGCACAAAGCATTTTCTTGGTCGTGCACCAAACAATCAAGCAGAAATTAGATTTTATAATCAGATTCTTGCATCTCAAGGCTTGTCGGCTTTTATTTCAATTCTTGTAAGCACGGAAGAGTATAGTCTAGTGTTTGGCAATAATACTGTCCCTTATCGCCGTTTTCCTACTTTGCCTGCTGCTAATTTTCCAAATACGTCTAAGCTATATAGTTTAACGAAAAAAACTCGAGACTTGGTTGTTCCTAGCTTCTTGTCTACATTTTGAGCTATAAAACTTTTCTCTTTACGTATTGAGCCATTAATTTATTGTGTTCTTTGTTTTTCATTATATAATGTATCTGAGCTACACTATATTACTGAGAATACACTAATCTAATCTTCAGGATTACGTCTAAGGTAGTTTGAATTTATCTAAAAGCATGAGGAGTTTTATTTATGAGTATTGTAACAAAGTCAATTGTCAATGCAGATGCAGAGGCTAGATACTTGAGCCCAGGAGAGCTAGATAGAATTAAAAGCTTTGTGCTTTCTGGTCAGCGCCGTTTACGTATTGCTCAGACCTTAACTGATAATAGAGAAAGAGTCGTAAAACAAGGTGGTCAACAATTGTTTCAAAAAAAGACCTGATGTCGTTTCACCTGGCGGCAATGCCTATGGAGAAGAGATGACTGCAACATGCTTGAGAGATCTAGATTACTACTTGAGATTAGTGACATACGGAATAGTTGCTGGTGATGTAACACCCATAGAAGAAATCGGCTTAGTTGGAGTTAAAGAGATGTACAACTCACTTGGCACTCCTATTTCAGCAGTAGCAGAAGGTGTTAGATCGATGAAACTTTTAGCTTGCTCTTTGTTGTCTGGAGAAGATGCCGCTGAAGCAGGTTTTTACTTTGATTATACTTTAGGCGCAATGCAATAAGATCTTGAATTTGTTTCAAATGAAAAATTGTTTATTATATATAGGAAAATTAATATTATGCAAGATGCTATTACCTCTGTGATTAATGCTGCCGACGTACAAGGTAAATATTTAGATGATAGTTCTGTTGAAAAACTAAGAGGCTATTTTCAGACAGGCGAGTTAAGAGTGCGTGCTGCAGCCACGATAGCTGCCAATGCAGCAGTTATCATTAAAGAGTCTGTAGCCAAGTCTTTGCTATATTCAGATATTACTCGCCCAGGTGGCAATATGTATACTACAAGAAGATATGCTGCTTGCATACGTGATTTAGATTACTATTTGCGTTACGCTACTTATGGCATGCTGGCAGGTGACTCCTCAATTTTGGACGAGAGAGTATTGAATGGACTGAAAGAAACTTATAATTCGCTGGGTGTTCCAATTGGTGCAACAATACAGGCAATACAGGCAATGAAAGAAGTAACCGCAGCTTTAGTGGGCGCAGATGCTGGTCAAGAAATGGCCCTTTATTTTGACTATATTTGCTCTGGCTTAAGCTAAAAATCCGTCTTAAAAACTAGATTGCAATAATCTAGTTTTGTTTTATCGTACTTACCTATATCCTAGAAACCTGTGCTGCTTGCACCCGTGCTCTCGCTTTTCTGATTCTTTGAGTGGCCTCTATTTTTTCCTTATTGGTTTTAGCTTTTTCAAGCATAGAAATTGCTTCTTCTAGTCCGATCTGAGCTTTTTCTATATCAATATCTGATCCTTCTTCTGCTCCATTAACTAGTATGGTAATAGTGTTGTTTTCTACTTCTGCAAACCCTCCCAGTAGTACAATAGGTATCCAGTCTTTTTCTATTCTTACTCTCATTACCCCAATATCTAAAGCAGTTAATAGAGGAATGTGTCCTGTTAAAATCCCCAGTTGGCCTGTGCTGCTGGGTAATATTACCTCTTTTGCTTCAGCATTCCATACTGTTCTATCCGGAGCAATGACACGTATGTTTAATGTCATAATTTTTTCCTTAAATTATTTTAAGCTTTCTGCTTTATTTATTGCTTCTTCGATATTTCCAACAAGATAAAATGATTGTTCAGGCAGATCATCTAGTTCGCCCTGCAAAATCATTTGGAATCCTGCAATAGCTTCTTCAAGCGATACATATTTTCCTGGTGATCCTGTAAAAACTTCGGCGACAAAAAATGGTTGAGACAAGAATCTTTCAATTTTTCTTGCTCTAGATACGGTTAGCCTATCTTCTTCAGATAATTCATCTAATCCAAGTATAGCAATAATATCTTGTAGTTCTTTATATCTTTGCAGTGTTGATTTAACTTTCTGTGCTGTACCATAATGCTTTTCCCCGACAATACCAGGCTGCAGCATTGTTGAGGTTGAATCAAGCGGGTCAACTGCCGGATATATGCCTTTTGCTGCCAGGCCTCTGGACAATACAGTGGTAGCATCAAGATGAGCAAATGTTGTTGCTGGAGCAGGATCTGTTAAGTCATCCGCAGGAACATATACAGCCTGGATTGAGGTAATTGACCTTCGGTAGTTGATGTTATTCTTTCTTGCAATGCACCCATTTCTGTGGCCAGCGTTGGCTGATACCCTACTGCAGAAGGCATGCGTCCTAATAGTGCCGACACTTCTGATCCTGCTTGTACAAATCGGAATATATTATCAATGAATAGTAGTACATCTTGCTTGTTTATATCTCTGAAATATTCTGCCATTGTTAAAGCTGTTAGACCTACTCTCATTCTAGCTCCCGGAGGTTCATTCATTTGGCCATACACTAAAGCAACTTTAGACTCGGATAAGTTTTCTTCATCAATTACTTTTGATTCTTTCATTTCTTGATACAAGTCATTACCTTCTCTTGTTCTTTCACCAACTCCGCCAAAAACTGATACTCCTCCATGGGCCTTGGCTATATTATTTATAAGTTCCATGATTAAAACTGTTTTTCCAACTCCTGCACCTCCAAAGAGTCCTATTTTGCCTCCTCTTCTATAAGGTGCTAATAGATCAACGACTTTAATGCCTGTTTCAAAAATTGAAGGCTTAGTCTCTAAATCCGTGAATTTTGGGGCAGATCGATGTATAGGCAGCTGATTGTCAGACTCTATTTCGCCTAAGCTGTCTACAGGTTGGCCAAGTACATTAAATATTCTTCCTAATGTCGGTAGTCCGACAGGGACACTAATTGGCGCACCTGTATCCAAAACTTAATTCCCCGCTTAATCA
>JADWZK010007364.1_pt1 | contig 11249 bp, 12 predicted proteins | sample 8957641 | NCBI WGS metagenome assembly JADWZK01 (sample SAMN16576796, study PRJNA672827) | algae metagenome | host: rhodolith | place: South Korea: Udo, Jeju | collected 2014-09-18 | reverse complement strand
GGCACTATAGGACTCCTGCACGACGCTCAATATCTCAGACGGGTGCAAGTCCTGACCATCTGGAGTTTTCCAAGTCACCCTTGGGGACGACCGCACGAACCTCCGCAGAATTTGCGACGCGACAGCCACCGCATGAGGATTTCGACACTCAAGAAGCGCGAGGAGAGAAATTTTTTGTTTGCACTGCAGTCGAGATAGAAATTGCGACTGGTCCTCCGCACACGTCTTGATGACGGCTTCGAGCCCCTTTGACATCGAAGATATGTAGGAGCTTCGGTTGCGGTGTTTTGTAGCTGCCAAAATCTTAGTTATCGCAACATCGACAACCGCATGCAAACTTCGCGGAGGATTCGAGGGGTTCGTTGTCAGATCCATCATTGTCAAGAAAGATTGCTGCGCGCGCCCAGTACAAAATATTGCCAAAGCCAGGATGCCAGGAAGATGCTTCATTTCGGTCACGCTCGGCAACTCATCATAGCCGAACGGGTTCTCCGTTTCAAACAGCTGGTCCACCGAGCGGACAAGTTCATCATCTGTCGCCAAAAGAACGGACGAAAACATCTCAAATAGAGCATCTCGACGAAGTCGCCGAGTTTCTGCGGCTGGGCCTTTCGTTTGTCGTTTGATAATAAGCAAAAGGCGGTTCCTATCCTTCGTCACGAGATCCCGCACAGCTTCAGAAGGATTATCAATCGAACGATCAAGCTCCGCATGGTAGCGCAGCGCGCACTGCCGGCAATTAGTTATTTGCTCGACGTGCCTCTTGTGAAAGGCCTCAGTCTCGGGGGTGGAACGTGCAAGTAGCGGAATGAAGTCACGCATAATACGGGTGTAGCCGCACCACCAACCTTTCGGCGCGGTCGGGTGCGCAGGGCATCTAAGTATTTTCGAGATTGACATCGTGAATGAAGGAGAGACGATGAAACAAGGGTGCTGCTGGCTGCGGTTCGAGAGCGAGCATATTTGCCAACCCAATGTGACGGGGCGTACCGACAGTAAGAGAAAAATTCTGCCTAGCTGATGTAGAATTTGTTTTTTTACCCGTATTCTGCATTACAGCTTTTGAAAATAACTGTTTCAGCCTAAATCTCGGTTAAGTAAGGTGGAATGCCCGCTATAGGGCTCTTAATACAAGGTGCGATTCTCGCCGGCGACCCTTATCATAACAAATGTATTCAACTTGCTGTTTGTTGTCCAGGGTTGTGTCGTGCACCTCATGGAGCGTACAGTTCTGTTATCTGTACGTACATCATGGGCTAATTAGAAGGATCTCTATCCGTTGTTCTTTGACTCTTTAAATAGGGCTTAACACTCTGAGGTCGTCGCTCAACAAGTCGAACTGTTTGTACACTTGCGCCATAGAGCCAAATATGACACACCGTAAATGTATCAACGATATGTTCTACGCACAAGTTCCTTTTTTTGACGCACTTCACCGCACCGTGCTCCACGCCTCGTCTTGCGCCGTGTACACCAAATACAGTCCGATCTCCAACAATTGAAAACTACTGTATGATTCGACCAAATGCCGTATAATTCTTATTGGTGAGGAGCGTTGAAAGCGCTATAAAATTTCACATTGTGCAGCCTAGTCTACACTGATGACGCGAAATACCGCGACAAAACCTTCTGGCCGCCAAGCACTGCGGGTTTACCTACAATTTCATCTGTACCAAAAAAATAACCATTTTTGAACGAAATCGTACATTCGACCATCAAATCTATTCTTTCGATTTACACTCTCACCTGTGCTCTGCGATCAGCTATTACGCCCATCTGGGGGCTCTTATCGGCCATAATCTACTACAAGATTCTATCAGTTCCTGCCGTACTCACGTGTCAGGAGAATACCGGAAACTAGCCCTTGCAATGCGATAAACGTCGCAAGTTATGTACATCTGCAAGGGATGTAGAAAAAACGCGTACAAGAATAGTACGAAGTGTAAACGTAGGGGCAGTTGTATCTAGAATCATTTAGGGTTCAGCATCCGCCGTCGAAAGCGGGCGATTGGGGTACTCTAGGCTCAAGAGATATCAGCACCAGAATGCTCTGCGGACAGAAATAGGGGTCGAAACTTGACAGCGATTTAGTCCACGATGTGTCGTTCCATCTTTCCAAGTCAAAGGGCTACCAGAGGGACAGCGAGCATGCCATGACTCATGGCATGCTCGCTGTCCCTCTGGCGCTTCTGGGGCTCTCTCATGGCATGAGAGAGCCTCAGAAGCGCCACGAGGGATTACTGCAACTTCGAGATTCGCAGCTCTCTATGACATAGATGTACCACAAAGGACGTAATCCAATTCGCTGCATGGAGGTGGTAGAGAGATGTGAGCATAAGCAAAGCCTCTATTGCCATGCAACGTTGCAATTTGGGGACAAATGTTTCAGCCCGACCTCTGCTTCGTCGACGCAATCAATTTCGTCGACGTCGTTCATCCAAGCCATGCATCTCAGATCAGAGTAGATTCCACCACTCTGACCATCGTAAACCTCTTTTTCACCTACCTTTGTTGCATTTTTTTGAGGTTCTCTGCGGCTAGGACGGACTCACAGTCATACGTACCCTATTGCGCGGGTGGAAGTGTAGTTTTACTAGATTAATACTCGTTTTGACTTGTGGATGATGCTTTGGCTTCCTTGCGCTCATGCATCGTACTTGCAAACCGCAGGGGTGATGACTGCGCAGGCGATAAGCACGATGTGAAGAGAAGCATAGGATGTACATGAATATAAACCACGACAGTCACTCTAATGTGATACCACTAACTGCATTTTTTCTGTAGATGGAAAGATCAACACGCCCTGGGCAGCGATAGCAATTCTGCGATGCGTCCTGGTTCAACGGGTGACATCTGCTAACTGCAATTCGAACCTGTGTACTGCAATGCTTCTCCAAGCTAATTCCAAGTACAGTTGCGAACTCTTGTAAATTCAGAAAAAATATCCTCAATAACTCTGACTCTCCCTTACTGGGAGTAACCTGAAAACATATTTTTTGCGCGTCGCATTTTGTGTCACACATCAACTCCGTACGAGACCCCTCGTACGGAGTTGATGTGCGTCGCTTTTCTGACACGTGGCAGACAATGAGTCACGCTTTGTGTGTCGCATTTTTTGATTTTGTGTTTTCAGGTTACTCCCACTGTGTGCACACTTACTTGTCGCCCCCATGGAAAGGTCAATTTCGAGCACTGATACCCAACTCTGATTGACGTACTGTTCAGAGCCCGTACCGCAGACTCTCGTTTAAATTCAGGGCTGAGGTTAATTTAAACCCGATCAAAAAGTTCTGTTTCCAAAACGGCACTTTGGAAAACGGCAATATTTGTTGTTCCTCGGGGCTCATCCTCCGCCCAAGCTGTTCCCGCGCACATCATGCCCGTTAATGAGAATTGAAATGTTCCGTAAATTCACGGTCGCCCTAATAAGCTACATCCTCTACGTCAACTCATGTGTACGGGTACGTAGCATTGTCCACATTGGCCCATGTGAAATGAGCGGTTTCCGTGGCTGAAAAAGCTTGTCCTCTCCTCTCGGAAGCTCGACACTCCCTCTTCAATTATTCCGTAACCCGCACACGGTATTCAGCAGTGAAGACTTGCCGACTTCAGAAATACGCACACGTGCTCCTCGCTAAACACATGCATGCATAGATTCTGCTCCAGATCATTCGGTGGGCTACTTGTGGGCAGCGACATTCTCGACGCCCAGATTTCCGGCGCCACTGCAATCGGCGCGTCGCAGGAACAGAGGACTCTCGCGCCGCGATCGAGTTTCGAATTCTATCACGAAAAAAGCCTGCGGAAACATGGACGTTATGGAAGGAGGACAGTCTTTCCATTAAAAACGGGAGGCAATTTTCACGTCACATGTCAGAAAGAATCTTTAAACGATTGGAACGGTTTTCTTGAATTTGAGATTCAAATGAAGGTCCTGGGTCTCGCTATTGTCGTAAAGCTCACTAGAATGCTCTTTGGCGATTCTTGAATGTGAATGATATGGTATCGAAAATCAGCTTGAGGCGACACTCCAGTCTGTTCAACGGTATCAATCTGTACCCAGGATTCGATTTTTGAAGACCAGAGATGCCGCAGAGCATGAAAACCAACACGAGTGGCGAATATAGTGACGAATAGTACCGTAAGCTTGCAGAAAACGAATAATATGACTCTGTGCATTCTCTCGGTATACTATAGAGAGTACGGTCTCTATAGTATACCGAGAGGAGGACGCTCAATAGAAGCATCAGTCACTCTTGCAGAGCAGACTACCGGGCATATGTGGAACGTCTAGTGGAGAAAATAGAAATGGCGGACGCGGTCGGGGACCGTACAAGCATGGCACTGCGTACTAAGCAGCTAAGCGGAATGAGGAATCACTCTTTATATTATCCGTGCACTATTCAGCTTGCGAAAAAAGAAATTTGTGTATGCGCACAATTAACCTCGATTGGGTTCACCCGATCGAGGTCAAATAGATTTATGTCGTACCAAAGCGTCACATCCGCACAAATTCGTGACAATTTGCGACTCAAATAATGTCGGTCAAGGCGGTTCCTGTCTTGTAACGATGCTGTAGCTTCGCTCCGCAGGGACTAAAGTTGTTCCAAAGCACGGAAACGAACAGGGCAGTTGCGCGCGGGCACAACTGTGAAAGAGTTGCAAACAGAACAACAATTTACTTACGGTACTCCGAAGAATAAAACGCGATGGCGGACCTCGGCTTATATGCAAATCGAAATATGACATACTTGTACATATCGTCTTGCATAAAAGGCGCCACGACATCGCGGGCGAATTGGTAATGAAATAGAAACATGCGAGTCCCGCGTTAAGAATATATCGCGTGCTTCTAGGCACGAAAATTAGCCCTGAAACGGCGATGACGCAAGGCACAATACCCAACAAATTCCATGCAAATCACGCCATGCAATTCAGGCCGGACGAAGTACCGCCCCGGTCGATACCACGCAATCCCATGTGACGGAGTTCTTGATACAGAGCATTACGGCGCAGGCGAAACCAGTCACGGCGCTTCATCGGAGACAATATCCCGCGACGAGCGCGCAGAGCGGGTCTTTGCATCATTCACGCAATTGAGGCCGAAGTTTGAATCGACCGAACTTTACGGGAGTACCTTGCTCTCGAAATTGACAAGGCGAGGGGGGTAGCGAAAGAATAACTGCGACTTCTCACTGACACCAGGACTCCTTAAGTTCCTGGCCGTTCGGATGTATTGCGAGGGAAACTACCATGTTCGAGTATCGAGAGAATTCACATCCCTCGTCGGGGCGGTGTAATGCGGCTATAACCTTGACACATAATGCGGAAAATACTGATTTTGTGTTTTCAAGATCCTTCCACTGCACAATAAACCCTATCTATGCGTTTCTATGGACTCATTGCGGTGGAGGGAACCTAAAATACAAAATTTAAATCCATTTTTCGCCCATCTAACAATTATACAGTACACAAAATCTCAGACACAGCGTTTTTTTACAAGACCTGCATTTTAAAGAACCGCTCATGTATTTTCGAAATCAGTTCGACTGTGTGAAGGAACCTTGTTTCCTAAACGTATCGAGTAGCACTCTGCCAACGTAATTGAGAAAAAAGGGAAAATAGGCTTCAGTAATCTCGGAACATCTTTTTTTTCCCTGCAATTTTCTCCGTAGATAGGTTACTAGCGTCGCAGTTGCCTAAGTTTCTTCCACTCTTCTCTGTCTGACGCAATTTCGTAGCTTTCTCTTCATCTGCGTTGCGAATTTCACCAAGCAATGATCCTGAGAGCTTTCGTACTAATCTCTCCCCGTATATTCGCAATAATCTGCCAGCATGAACAGCTGCCAGCAGTTCGTGCTGGCGGATTGGGTCCCAATCGCCAATGTGAACGACATCACGGAAGACCATCTCAAGGCGTGCATCGCAGAGCGCGCTCGTGTGGGCCCTGCAGACTACGATTTGGCGCTCATCGAGCGCGAGCTGCGTGACGTACCGGTCTGCGTAGTCAGATCTGGCAACTCTGCCTGAAGTACATGACCACGCTGGAGAAGTGCGGGGGTGACGAGTTTGTCGACAAGCAGCCTAACCTTGCCATCCAGCATATCTTAGGGCGCATCTTGCACGGCGGCTTGAAGAAGAGCATGCTGCTCACTCTCATGCTGCGCAAGTTCGAGTTCGAGAAAAAAATTTTGCCCGGTTCATCGGCGAGCTGGCCAAGGATGCCGACGTGTTCGACAGCCATAAGGTCGCAAGCCGGTGCCCGCTGTACAGCGCGGAGTCGGACGAAGACCACGCCGACTCCACCGACGACCGCACTCGCAGGCGCAACCACAGGTGCGGGACTCGTGAGAATAGAGACATAGACGCGGATGCGCATATTCGCGTTGATCGCGGTGGCCGCGACGACGAAACCGGAGATGTGAAGCGCAAGCGCGACAGCGACTTGCCCTGTGCCTCAACCCGCGGTACAAGAAATTGCACTTAAACGACTGTGAAAAGTTGAGTGCGGAGGAAAAGGCAGAGTTCGAGAAGAAATACCGCGAGGCCAAACATCAGAAGCAGGCCGACGATAAGAAGAAGGACCAGCACGTCGAAAATTGAGCCGTATTGGAGGCAATGACGGCATAGCTGACGTTGATAGCGCGGATGAAAACATCTCGCTGTTCTCTGATACGTTTTTGCGATGGCGCAGTAGAGACCGATGTTCTCACTGACTCAGTATCCGACGCCATTGTCATCCCGCCGTCACTATTAGAAAAATTCAGATCACTGACCCAACGATCAAGTTTTCAGACATTCCTGAATGTCTGAAATTTGGGAATGCCAGCAGAGGCGTCCCACCAATCACCTGTCGCCGTATGATTCAGGCGGACTCGTAGCTGCGCATTCGGCTCGGAGAAAAGCTCATCCTCCGCAACGCGAAGTTGCTCGTGAGCGACAACGCCCTAAGCAACGCCTACATCTAGCGCCATCCGCTTTCTGCACTTGGCCGCTGCACGCGACCGGCTTGGAGGCCTCGTCAATGTGCCCGAGTTTTTGAAGAAGGCCGTCTACATCAACCATCCATGCGCGTCGCCGGATGGGTCAATCCAAACAATTCTGCGCGAGCGTGGACTGGACTGAGGTAGTACCTATTACAGCCATGGTGGTGCTGAGAACGACACCCTCGACGACAGCGATGTGTACGTCGACCTCGACGAAGACAGGCCAGAGCACATGGACGAGGCACTCCAAAAATAGTTCTCGACGCGAAGAAGAACGGTCTGAGCGAAGTTAGAGTTTCTCGCCTGCAGCAGCTGCTGCACAAATTCCGCAAGGTGTTCCGCATCCGCCTCGGGAGGTCAACTCCCGCTAAATGGCGCCAATGAAAATCCGCACGAAACAGGGCCGCCGTCAGGTCAAGGTCAAGGTGCGCAAGTACTCTGCCGAGTAGAGAAAGTTCCTCGACAAATATTTTGACACTGTTAAGGACACGGCCTGCCCCTCTCCTGGTGCCTAAACGTAATTCGAAGGCAAACTTTAGAATGGCTGTTGACACACGTCATGTCAACGCTGCCGCCATTGTGGAGGCGTGGCCGATGTCTCATATGGAAGCCGAAACGAACAACGAACGACTTCCGCGTCAGCCTCTGGTTCGCCAGTTTGGACTTTCTGTCCGGCTACTGGCAACTTCCCCTGGACCCCGAATCCTGGGGAAAGTGTGGCTTGGTCACGCGAACGCGCGTGGCTTGTCCATTCGCGTGCTAACCGCACTGGCTAACACCGTATCGTACTTCCAGGGCAATGTCGATCCCTGTTTCACCGAATTGCGCAACAATCTGAAGGAATGCCTGGATCAGCCTCCACACGCCCTACAAAAGAACCCTGTTGGACAACTCAAGCGCTTCAACACTGTAATCTTGAAATTGACATTTAAATTTAAATTTAGATTTATATTTAGTGTTTCCTAGTTTTCTAATGACTAAATCTCACTTTAAAATTTAAATATCAATTTCAAGATCAAAGTGTTCTTCCTCGAGATATGCGAGGACAAAAATTTGTTTCTGTCGGCAAGGAAGTCCGTTATGTTTGCCACAGTGCTGTGTTGGTGTGAACGAGTGATCGCGATGGATGGGTACAGAATGGACCCCGCCGGCTGTACGGGTTGAAATATATGGCGCCATCGAAAGAAGCTGACGAGTAGGCTGAATTTACTTACTGTGCCCGCTGGATGAGCGTCACAATCCCCGAATTCGCGAAACGGGTGGCCCCGCTGGTGAAGGTGCTGGAAGAGGCATGTGGAAAGGCCGGAAAGCGCACGAAGCGCGCCATCAGAAACATTTCGTTCCGTCGCCTGTCTTGGGGCCCTGACCAGGAACATGTGTTCACCGACTTCCAAAACAACCTCCGAAACGCAGTGAAAATGTCGTGCTCTGACCCTGACAAGGTGCCACGCGTGTTCACCGATGCGTCTAATCGATTCTTGTCCGGCGTGGTTACGCAGAGTGCTGCAAAAAACCTGCTGAAGCCCCGCCTATAGCGGCCACTTGATCCGTGACGTTCCTGTGCTCCAAATTAAAGGGCGCACAGCTGCACTAGACTGCGTTTTCGAGATTTATCAAACCTTCGAGCGGATGGACTACGTCCTGCTTGGTCAGCAGCGCACACACGTCTTTATCGACTACCACAACCTCCTCATTATTTCTGCTCCTCTCGCACTCGAGCCCGCGCTCGAGCGGCATGTCGTATGTAAAGTCCAGCGCTGGGCGCTCTGCCTTTCGCGCTTCTCCTACGCCATTTAGCATTTCAGTGGCTACGACAACATATTCGCTGATCTGCTGACCCGGTGGGCGCGCGGCTACCGCAATGAGCGCCAACAGCCGCGCGTACAGATCTTACTATTCTAGGATGCAGAATAGGTCATCCTGCTCTCCACGGATCTCGTGTGGCCCGATTTGCACGCATTCCGCACTGCGCAAAACGTTGCCGAAGCGCATTGGCCGGAAGAACTCGTGCTGGACGAAACCGACCAACTGAGAAAGCATAGGGCCCGGATCTGAGTGCCCCACAGCGACCTCTCGTACTTTCCCACTGTGCGACGAGTGAGCGTAGCGTCCGGAACGCGACGGCGAGCGCCGTCAGCGAGTCGTTCTGGGGGCTCAATGTGCGAGAGCAAGCCAAAGAGCTGGTGCGCGGCTGCCTCCAATGTATCATCACAAGGATCGGCGATCTGATTCCCCGGCCGTGGGGAGCGAGCTGCACGGGACCGGCCCCAATGAGGTTCTGCACCTCGAGTACCTCTACATGGGATCGGGCGCGGACGAAAAGAAGTACCTGCTCATCATGCGCGACGATCTCTCTTCGTATGTATGGCTGTGGCCGACAGAGTCATGCACCAGCGAAGCAGCCGCGGATGCACTGAATACTTGGTTCGGCTCCTTCGGATGCATGGAGTGGCTTATGACGGACCAAGGCAACCATTTCAAAAACACTCTCATTCGGGAGATATCCGCCAAGGTCCGCGTTCACCGCGACTTCACGACCGCGTACTCCCCATGGTCCAACGACACCGTCGTGAGAGGGTGCCGGGAGGTCCTGCGCGCGTGCCGGGCGCTGCTGAGCGAGTGGTCTCTCGCCGAGAAGGACTGGCCTCCGTCACGGAATGCGTGCAGAGCGTTCTCAATCACGCTGTGATACCACAGTGGGAACGGGAACGGGTACCGGTTATCGACCGTTCCTCCGGCCTTGCGGCAGTGGGAGCCAACATGTAGTACTCCGTACAAATAAGAACTGAGTCCCTGTATGACAATCCCTCGCAAAATGCGGCCGTAATTTAGGATCAACCTGTAAGCTAATTTCCTTTTCGGTGTTGATCCGATTGTAGTATGATCTAATCTTGTCTTAAGTATTGTATAGATTTATGATAGTTTTAGGTTCTTATTCACTGCAAAGCGCACCTCAGAATAAATACGCACCTCGCGCACGATCTCCAAGCCCGGAAGGGGAGGAGTCCTGCTGCGAGGGTGTTGGTACCAACTTTTGCCTTGGTGTAACGAGGAGTTGGACAACTCTAACCCATGAGCGGGGGACTTCGCAGAGGATTTGCTGACACGGGTCTGTAAAGATGTGTTCAGCGACTGCCCACTTCCGGCTCGCCAAAGCCGGGCCGTTCCACGGGAGAGACGCGAGGTCCCTCGTGTCTCTGAGCGCTTCGCATGCGTCGCAGGCAGCAGTATTCCCAGGCTGTTCTGACGGGCAGTGTCCCGTGAGGGTGGGCACCCTCTCTGCCTCCACCTGCTCGGAGCTACTCGCCTCTAGAAGGCCCATCCCGACTGTACAGCGGGTTTGTGAGTGTGTGTAGTCCACCGTCGCGTGACTCCGGGAGGTACAATTTCGCTAGGCGCCAGCTGCCCTGCGTAGTACTACGCGCTCTGGTGGAGCTAGCAGCCTAGGCCGGACGGGCAATCCGGCTCGAGGGTCTTACCAACCCCGTCGATAGGCCCTTCGACCCCTCCGGCATTGCCGGACCGGAGCTACGCCGCGCAGAGTGTCCCCTTAGGTGGCAGAGCTACCCGCCTAAAGGTGGTACTACAGTACGTTCTGAAAACTACATGTGCAGTGGATGTCCTCTTTGCGTTGTGAGATTGCCTTGTTCAATGGCGGAAGAAAGCGGGGATGTTGTTTGTTCATGTGACGTCTATCTGATGTCGACTGTTTGTTGTTTCTCAGTATGGAAACAAGGTAAATCACCACTTCACCAAACGGTATCAACGATAATTTCGAATTTGGCTATTGTATTTAAGGTTTACTAAAGGGATAACTCGCGTCCAATTTGACGTCAGTACGGTTGACGAAGCGAAAAAATGGTCATTTCTGCAACGCAACGTGCAGAAGACGAACCTTGCTGTGTATGCCATCAAAGAAAAGAGCTCCAGCCTCTCTCACAGGGGCATCGTGAAAAGCTGCAGAAAATTCCCCACGGAGGAGCGATTGGCTTCGATGGATCCCGACCGTTGTTCGTAACTCCTCATGATGTTCTAAAGGACAAAGACAAGTTTCTACGCTTCTGTAAGCCATGTCGGAATAAGTCTCTCGAATATGGGGGAAAACGACACACCCACGAAAGAAGAAACTGCGGAAAAGAAGATCAAAAGGGTGCTCAATTTCGGCGTATCACGCCATGAAAACCTTCTGTGACGGAACATGATCCGGATCGCGCCGTTCCTGTAACCACACACGTAGTTGAATCAGGCGATTCTCCTCGAGTA